>Ga0170475_101650061_pt1 | contig 31212 bp, 30 predicted proteins | sample Soicark_Litter_5_FD_111474 | JGI IMG/M metagenome (GOLD analysis project Ga0170475, IMG submission 111474) | Avena fatua rhizosphere microbial communities from Hopland, California, USA. Combined Assembly of 48 SPs
AAAAGATTACTTAGTCGAAGGCGCCCAAATAAATAAAAAATATAACAAGAGTTGCAATCGGTATTGTTGTAAACAAAATTCATGTGATTAATTTAAGCTAGAACTTGAGTAAATTGTTTTTGCGTAATTTAACCTTATTGAATTTTTAGACTCAACTAAAAGCTGCTCGTCCATATCTTGTGAGCGCGATACACCCGGTACGCGGTTATCGAAGCCCTCTACTTGTGAAATAACAAAAATTGAACCAATTAACGATACTAAAATTAACACCCCCATAGTCACAAACGGTGCAAGGTGTTCGGTAAACAGCGTACGGGATAAAATAAAAGTCATATTTTCTGGTTGACGAAGAAATTCAGCAAATTTAAATGTTTGCGACCAACCAGCGTCAAAAGGCAATAGTTGGATGTAAAACTCTATGATAACAACGAATGCAAAGGACAAGGCGTACGAGACTATTATTGTTATTAATTCAAAAAGTGGCGAAATGGTACGATTTCTAGAAGACGAATCGGTTATCGATAAATCAGTCATCATCACGACAAAAAAGAATAAAGACGGTTACTGCGCCTACGTAAACGGCCAAATACAATAAACCAATAAAAACCACGGCGTTTCCGATGATAAAAAAAGCAAAAAGTAATGCAATCGCAATGAGTAAAAGAACGGCAAATAAAATATTGTTAGTCCAAATTAAAAAATGGAATAAACCAGCAATTACAATATTAAAAACTGTGGTCATGTTATTGTGTAGTCTCGCTAAAGGTACCGTAGTTTTTAGTTAGAAGAACTTGCGTCCAATCCAGGCTTGTAGAAAATGATGTTAACTCATCTTCAAATCCGAGAAACCAAGCGCTTTGGGGTTGTGATAAAAGTGTTGTGGAAACCCGGTCAACAAAAAATTGTAAACCCGTACGGTGGCTAAACAGCGTTAAATTTTGTTGGTCGGCGCGTAATTGAAATTCTATAAATCCCGGCGTAGCGATCTCGTGTAAGAAAGTAGGTAAATTTAACAACGCGCTGAGCCCAAACTTTACAAGACGGTGTAGGAGATGCCAAATAGTTGTGGAATGAGAACTGTTTGTTAACCCAATCGCGGTGTGGATAAACAGCGAGGTAAGCAGAGATGGAAGATTTTTAACTTGCAGATTCCGCGCAAAGCGAGCGTATAACAGCATAAAAACCAAAGATGGTGATACACTTAGGCCCGGGGGAGGTAAAGCAGTGTGAGACCAATAAGTATTACCAAAGATACTAGTGTACCCATGGCGTTTTTCTATATAAGTGGACGCTGGTAATACAACTCTTGAATGTTGCATAGCAGTTGTTGGGTTAGACGCTACAGAAATAGTTGGAGCTCGTCGAAGTTCGTTTAAATATTCAAGATTTTGTGAAAATCCGGGAGCTCCTGTAAACAAGACCGAGGATTCAAACAAAAACTTAGTTGTGGGAGTACTTAAAACATCGACTGACTCTGACGGTAATCCAAAAAGGGAGGAGTGCGGCCCCGCGTTAGTTTTGTATACAGGGAATGTATCGACGTTTCCTAAAAAACCTAAATGGGTTAAACGTAAAAGATATTCAAACAACCGACGAGAGCCGGGACTAGTGACTAGAAGTAGAAACAGTGTTCGTTTATTTGAATTTGGTTTTATTAAAGTGCTTAGCCAGTGATTTCCATCTACGAGTAACTTAAAGTCTCGCAGGGTCCCCACATGTTTAAAAGTTTTTTGACACGCGTTGAATTTAATTGGGCTAATCGAGCCGAATGAAAAAATTGAAGTGCTTAAATTCGTAGATAATTGATTTAAATGCGACCAAAAAACTGGAAGAACGGTTGACAACTCGGGAGTAACAACAAAGATGTTCGAATAACGTTTGAATGACTGACAAGGTCCTCCTAAGGTGCAATCATTTCGTGCAAATAGTCTAGTTGTGCCCACCGCAATTTGTTGGGTAGCAGCTGGGTTTATTGAAAAAAAATCGTATAGTCGATCGACCCAAAACCAAGCCAAGAGATCAAAGGGTATACTCGCTTTATCGAAGACCGTCAGATAAAAGATGCTAAAGGGCTTGTTAAGCACTAACCCAGTAAACCGGCTGTAAGCAATACCAGTAGTAAACAAATTGAACAAGCCGAAAGCGTTGAATAGTTGCCTCCAAGAAACAGTTGTATAGCAATGAACTCGCGGATTTTCGTTGGTGACAACAAAGGGGGTGTCTAGTCGCTGCGTGCGCAGCGACTCTGCGGCATACCGAATCCGATCAGAAATCCAGTCGCCGCCAAACGGATTAGCTGGAACTGAAGGTAATACCCGGATAACATCCCCTCCCCTCACATTAAGCTCTATAAAGCAGTTTAAAGAGTCTAAGATATCAATAGTTTTGATCGAACGTAACTCCCAAGGACGGCCCTGAAAGGCAGTATTATACGGACGACTGGTTAATGCTCCTCGTAAATTACAAACCGGTACTTTATTAACTGCGCGCACTAACATTTCGTTACTTGTTTAAGAATATTGTTTGTGGTTTATAATGGCTATTGGGGCTTACGAGATTTGAACTCGTGTCACAGCTGTGAAAAAGCTACGTCCTAACCACTAGACGAAAACCGATCTGGCTACAGCGGTCTAATGACCGGTTCTGTACACATCACCCAAGTAAATGCTAACTAGGATACAAAACACATAAGCTTGGAGGAACGCGATTCCGGACTCTAGGACTAAAATGGCGGTTATAAGAACGAACGGCAGTACTGCCACGAAATGTCCCCCAAAACTTGCAAAATCAGTAATTAAGTAAGCACAGAATCCAGTTAGAATGTACAACAAAACGTGACCGGACATCATATTGGCGAACAGACGAATAGCGAGGCTAAAAGTTCGTGAAATATAGGAAATGAGTTCGATGACAAATAGAAACGGCTTAAGTACGCTCGGGACCCCTTGAGGTATAAACAACTCAAAAAAATTCGGCTGGTAGTACACTGCGTATATAGTTAAACCAACGAAAACCGAAAAGCTCAGCATAAAAGTTAGCATGATGTGACTTGTTAAAGTGAAACTAAAAGGAACTAATCCAACAAAATTAGCGGTTAGTATAAATACAAACAAATTAAAAAATAAGGGCAGGAATTTTTGAGCGATAAGCCCAACTTGTTGGTTAACGAAATCGAAGATAAATAAGTACAATTGCTCCAGAACTGATTGCCACCTATAGGGAACAAACAGACGAAACGGAAATACGGCTGGGGTGACTACAAATAACAATGCAATAACGGAAAGACAAAGAATTGCGTAGACGGTGTAATTTGTTAGTATTAGCGAATCAAAGGCTGTGGTAGACACAACAAATATGCTAAACTGCTCAAAAGGTGATAGAAAAACTGTTGAACTCATTTTAATACGGTACTTGGGGTGGTTTTTGGAATATCCCGTTGTTTTCTAAACTAAATAAAAAGTTCCTCAATTGCGGTTTAGTGCCACCGAAGTGCTCCAGAAACCCATTCGTATACAAAACCCAGGGTTAATAAAAATACGAAGACTGCAACACCAAAGTGCTGTATAGTGTTTAATTCTTTTGCGCAAATAGTCCAAGGAAAGAGGAAGGCGATTTCAATATCAAAGATTATAAAAAGAATGGCAACAGATAAAATTTTATATCGAAGCGTTGCCTGGTGTGACTAAGCGGAGTAAACCCACACTCGTATACTGAAGCCTTTTCCCGATCTGTGATTGAAAGTTTTAAGTTATAGGTTAGCACGAAAAGAAAAAGTGCTAAACCAAATCCCGTGCTTACAAAAAACATTAGTGCAAAGAATTCAAAAGTCATTTTGGATTAAAGTAGTGAAAGTAATCCGTGTTTTAGACTGACGGGCAAGAACCTATTTTTGGTACTTTTGGCGTGCATAATAGTTAATGTAACCTTAAGATAGCGTCGTAAGTACAGCGCTATTAACACTTTCGTAGAATCTACTAACATCGTGTAGCGACTAACCGTACCTCGATAGTTGCGCCACAGCCCCAACAAGTAGTTCGGCGTCGTTACATGGGCTGACGTTTTTTCGCTTTCAAGCGAAAAAGCTAGAGCAACGAGAAGGAAACAAAATGACAAAAAGTAGATAATTTCTCCATCAAGATGAATAAGTCCGTTTATTGCAAGAAACCCGAGACCGGTTCCACAAAACACCAAAAAAATAGTTAAAGATGTCATAATGTTGTCGTCGTTTATTATTTTATTAATCAATTATAAATCATCGAAGAGAGCCTCGGTTTAGCCCGTATACGCGGGCTAAAGCAGCACAAAACCCGATTTTACGACGATCGGTTAACGGTAAACATGCACCCCTCACTTACAAGCAACAAAAACCAAAAACAAAAACAAAACTTAAAAATTGGCTTACCAGTATAAAAACAAGCAAAAGGTGTGATAGATAACGCGAAAACCAGTCCACAAAAGCCCGATTAATTACCATATTTTGGGACATGACGAAGTTCCGTAGTGATCGAAAATTCTGTAAAACTCGAACATTTGGTAGTAAACAATGAGACGAATAATCAACGAAACCCCCAAACCCATGCAATCTAATTGTTGACCAAGATCGAGATAGTAAATACCAAAGAAATATTGTTTGGTATTTATGTACCAAACCACGAGAAGTTGGTTTACTCAAATTACCGTGTGTTGCATTAAACTCGTTCGCGTATTTGATCGAGGCTCTCTTCGATGATTCACGACTAGGAGACACCCCCGCCCCTTTTGCTGGGACATGAACATTTTGTCCGTACCCTAAGAGTGTAGAAACAACTCCACTTCTATATGAGGTAGAGCAACGTGTAATTGTGTAATTGTTACTGCGAGACTCATCTATACTGAAAAAAAAGGAAAAACCTTTTCGTTTACTCCGATAGGAATACACCGATGCATAAGAGGTAGCACGAAGACTTCGATACGAACGCAACGAACGCGACAAACGTGGCCATTCTTCATCCCAGTAAGAATCACTAAGGGTAAACCCCGGCTCCTGGCCGTAGTAAGGAAATACATGGTCTAATAAATACCAAATTGTACGCTTAACGCGGACTCCTTTAAATGCATCAAACAGTGCTTGGTCTTTTGTAGCTATGCCCTCTTCATCAAGATAAAGGGTTTTAATATTATTAGACCTACTACTCATTTTATCTAACCGTTGAGTCGTGTAGAGCCACGTGTTGTAGTATCTAACCTGATTGTCAGTAAAAAAAGTGTCGAGCAAGGCGCTATCTTCAAGAACGCGATTTCGTTCATCCACGTGTTCGCCTTGCTCGACGGCTACCCCCTGCTCATCGTGTATAAAATTATGAAAGGCTGCAAACGGATCATCATTATTATCAATAAATAATTGACTGCAGGGCGACAACTTCCCGTCTAGACTATCGGCAGAAGGATTATAAGAAAAACTAAAAGGTAAGGTGACTCGTCTCGATATGGTAATCGGTAAATAGCGACCCGGATTAAAACTATGCTGGTGATAATGTCTAAAAAAAAATCTATAACGTGTAACCCCAGCATTAACAGTGTTTGGCTCGCGAGACCCCGGCCTTTTTCGATTTTGCACTCGCTCTTCAACTTCCGCCAAGTACGTTGTGTACCGGGCTTTTTCGTAAACCGTTTTTACACTAGGGTTACGTAAATAACTTTTGGTTTTGACTTGGTTTAACAGCAAAGCCCGCGATCTAGTTTTATAGAACCAAAAGTTATCAATTGCCACATAATTCATGTTTTGATGGCGAAACATGAAACGGTTTACCCACCAAGGCGTCAAACTGGTTGAGTAAAGCGTATCAAAGGGCGTTGGTCCTAACAAATCTGAGACCGCCGCCGACGTAAAGGTTGGACAGTGTATTCCATATAAACCAGTAAGTGTGTAAGAAAATGCATTATCAATATATGAATTCAAATCGCGCGAAGGGGTTTCTGATTCTAAGTAACGAAATTCAGTTTCATCCGCCCGCGGTCTCCGCGAACGTTGATCCCAAAGATAGTCGCAGGCAAACTCCAACTTGTTAAGTTCGTAAATACTTCGACCGTTAACCAACGGTGACCAAGGTACATTATAATGTACGTCGGAAAACAACGACGGAAGAACTGCCTTTGAACGATGATAGAGGGGTTTATCCAAATAAAACTGACCAACATAATCTAAAAAACGTAAAGGCCTAATATGATCTAATATTAAATTCCTTCCCATACCAAGCGTACCTGGGGCCCAAAGATTTAAATTAAGCCCAAACAAAAAATTTTTTAAATCGAGGCTACCGACCCGAGACTCAAACTTAAACCATCGCTGTTTTGCCTGCCTAACGGAAAACGGAAGAAGATAATTACGAACACCACGGAGACGGTTCTTCAGTTTTGAGTTAAAGAGATCAAACCGATTTGGTGCACCGACAATAAATGAACCTAAAAAATGTTGAACTACCCTCCTACGCGAAGTCTGCATAACTGCTCTTCGGTAAATGCGCCTGTATTTTCGGTACCAGCGCGGCAATCTTTTTAAAGACGAGTGTTCAAGCACAGTATGAAACGACCGTTTTTGGCGCCGTGCGCCCGAACGAGAAGGGGGAAAACGGCGGTACTGCCGTCGTCGAAGCCAATACCTATAAAACCGACGAAAGTATCGGCGTGGTACTTTTTTTAGTTTTGTGAACTTACTGTATTTTGCTTTAATATAAAGAGTACCTCGAATCCGTTTAAAAACCGATTGGCGCCATTTCATAAATTTTAGCTTGCGCCGACGTACGCGACTGTTTCGATACGCAACACGTCGTGTTCGAATTCTACGATTCTTTCCGGGTAACCGCGTTTGTTTTAAAACTTCACGTTTTAAAACAGCAGGCCAGCGAGATTCCCGAGGTGCAAACCGAAATGTGTGACTCCACCGCCTAGCATACTTTGGCCTAGTCTCTACCCACGCAGGATTTGTGTTAAACATAAGTCGTTTTAATACTCGCCGAAGAATAAAGGTGCGTAGCCTTCTTATAAACAAAGCAAATTCAATAACACGACTTAAACGCCGAGATCGTCTAAAAAAACGATAACGCCGATAGTTTCCTACAAGACTTATGTTTTTAAAAAAAAAAAAGACCCCCTGCCGCCTAAAAACAAACTTAGACCCACGCACTCGCCCAAATTTAAATAAAGCCCGTACCCGTCCCTTAATCCGAAGTTTCCGTCGTTGTTTTATAAGAGCGTAAAAAAAAGAATCAGCAATATCAATAAAAGTCTTACGCTTAGCCTGAAAAGAAAACCCCTTAGTAGAAACAACATGACCAAAACGAGGACGCGGTAAAACTAATTGCGGATATCGGCGAAACTTAAACACAGTTTGAGCCCAAGCACTGAATAGCCGACAGCGTAGTAACAAAGCTCGATATCCAACCCGCAATGGGCGACGTTGTAGAATCCGACGTGTAGACGAATTATCAAACAAAAGCCGTGCAGCTCGCGGCAAAAGCCACACTTCGGCTACCCTACCAGCCTTATCCATTGACTCGTGGTAAACCCGCAGGGGTTCCGGCGACTTTCCTAGCGCTTTAACGCGCCCCAGGTTAAAACCAGCTATCAAATGAAAAATACCGGAACTATTTGGAACAGCAGCGTGATGAAATTGTGGTACAACAAAACTAGTTTGGCGTTTATATGCGATATATCGAAACAGCAAAAGATGACCGGCATTCCGCAACCACCTAATAAACCAAGCAGGAACGTTGTTTCGTAGTAGCACGGACTTCCGTGTTACTAACTCTGCAACAAAGGCCAGTTCCATCGCTTTTTTGCCAACAAGCATCCGCATCATATGTGTCGTTTTCGTGGGCTCAGATAAAAACGAAGCACTAGAGCTACCATGTATATTAGATTTTCCAAAAAATCGCGCATACCGTTTAGCTGCAAAAATGCCACGACGAAACGGATAAGTAGCTTGTTTAAAAAAGCGTCTCTCGGGAAAGCGTGATCGAACAAGAACTCGCCGACGCAGGTCGTAAGCGCGAGGAGTAAAAATTACTCGTTCATTAAAAACTTCACCGGAATAGTTGGCATCAGACTGCTTAAACAGTTTAGCAACGCGTCGACGCATACTGAGGAATCGTAACAATAAGATGTTTTCTCGCCGTAAAAAACGCATATTACACATACTAAAAACCACTTTAAACTTGTTTGTTAACCGGTAAAAGGCTAGTAAACGGCGGGTTTTCATCCTGTAAGCACGAACCACCTGGCGACGTCGAACCCGCCTAACGGCTTTTCTTTTAAGCAACTTGAACCGCGTAATTCTTTTAATAACGCGCACCATTGGGTCGAAAATAGAGTTACGTGAAAAAGGCGAAAGTAAAAATTTTCCAGCGAATGTATTATTACGGAACACAACCTTCGTCAAACCCAAGAAGCGTTTTTTAGTAAAAATAGGCGTAGCTTTTCTAGTGACAGACCCAACCACTCTTCGTAGGATAGCCTTGGACCACACTACCTTGAATCTATGTTTATGACGATAATCCCTCTTTGTGTAACGCCTGCTAGACCGTAACCGTTTACCTAATGCCCAACGATCCATCATGTATTCAGCCGTCCACCGAAGTCGGTTTTTTCTTATAGACCACCGGCGCAGCTCAGCCGCGCCTCGTTTTGCTATACGATCTTCCGCAAGCTTCATCGCAAGCCCCCGAGAACGTTCACTACGTTCAAAAGAACCTTTATAGTCGTGTGGAACAAGCATTAACGGACGCGTCATCCAGGAGTAATTAAAGACCGCAGTAGACGCGTTTGTTGTCGATGACCACCTCTTGTCCCGAACCAGCTTATGCCCAGCAAAGTACGACCGCAGATTACGGACTTTTCGACGCCAACGACGACGAGTAATTCGTAAACTCCGTACAGTCCTGGTTGGAAGCCAAGAGCTGTAGTGCACAAGGTCCCGAACCGGAAACGGCAACCGTTTCCAAATTCTTGATAAACTCGGTAGCCTTGGTAACGATAAAATCGGAATTTGCCAATACCGTAAAAAGCGGCGTAAACGAGTCTCTTCCGGGGCCTTCTGTACAGCAAAACGTTTTTTACTCTTTTTTTTTTAGGTACCCAACCGAACACGTTTGCGGAAAACGAACTATGTCGAGTTAACGGTTTCCCAATAATCGGATTTTTGACTACAGAGACACGTTGCCCGAGAAGGGCAAAAAACGATTCTTCAAAAGAGTACTCCTTATGCAAGAATCTTTTACAAAGATTTAGGGACCGAAAGCCAAAAATATCCTTATAAGCACTAAGACGGCGCGAACCTTCTTTATTTTTTAGTAACCAAAAGAGCCGGACAAGAGGCCCTAAAAAACCAGGGTCTTGCTCATCTTCGAGCAACCCCAATTCGTTTTCCACAAGCAAGAGCAGCGACTCCAGTACTGGCAATAGCGAAATATCAAACAAATTTCGATCCCCAACCCGTGTCAAATAACTAGTACGACGTTGTGTCTTTCCTACGATGTACGAAAAAAGAGGAAACCGACCACGAGTTTTAAACGAGGACCCAAACAACGTATTTACATAACGTGTATTATGACTATACGAGAGCGCTGGTTTTCTTTTAACCCCAGAATACTTAGAAACCAAAGGCGTTTCTGACTTTGACGCCCAATCCAGCCCGTAAAAACGGGACCTGCAAGCCTTCTCATACACACTGGGACGAACAACGCACATTCTTCCGTCAGATCCAAAAAACGACGCGGGTGTACGTAAATTTCGCAAAGTTTTTATAAGTTTAGTAGAACGGCTTATACGCCTTCTTCCTCTGCTTCGATGTCTACGTGGTTTAGGGCGACCAAAGATCTTGCTTGTTTGAAAGCTAGAAACAGTGCGAGTATTGCACCACGAGAGCACCTGGCGAACTCGCTGTCGTAGTCGTGTTTCAGGCCCACCAAAAGCATCATTCAATAGTGCAGAACGAAACTTTCCTTTATCCCAAAGACTGTACACTTTAAAAACCATAGCACATTTATGGTAAATAACCTCTAACGCGTCATGCTGCTCGCGCTCTGCTGCTTTATCAAGCAAAGCACCTCGGCGTTTCGTTTTAGAGCGCAAAACCACACGTTGGTACCTCCGCAAAAGCAATAACAGTGAGCTTAATGGATTTAAACCAGCGGAACTTTTTCTCACCCTGGTTTTACCAAGCTTAGACCGCACCCAATTCTTATAAAACTCGGAACCAAACCTCTCAGCCAACATGGCATCCTCAGTATCCCAGTAGTTTCTAACTCGGCTCGGCTTACGACCACGCATAAATTTATACGCTTCCCGCGGACTTGACCGTATCGTTTCGTAAACTTGACGCACAGTTTCATCAAACAACATGGTCTTAAACGAAAAAGTAAAACGCTCCCCGGCCCGAGCGAATGAGGCTCCTAATGAACCAGACGGATCGTACGCTAAAGTTGCAAAATTAATAGACTCTGGTGCAACAACAGCGTCAAACATCTCTACTAATTCCGAGCAAGATCCTTTTAAAAGAAAAGGTCTGCCTAGCATATCAAAAAAACATAGAAAACGTTCGACTACCCTTTGCTCAAGAACGTCCGGAACAAGGCCTAAAGTCAACCACCACCAAAAACACCGAGTCAGCTTTCGATCAACTACAAAACGGTTCGCTGTAAGCTTTAGATCCGTTGAATCTAAAGTTACCAACTGGTCGGCTAAATTAAAAGAAGTTAAACAACGGTTGTAAGTCGCTGTAAACTTAAATAAAAAACCACCCCTGTTTAAAGACCCCAATCCGAATTTATAACGATTTATTAAAAACAAGCCTCCGACCCTTGTAATTCCTTGGCGTAACCGTACTGTATATAGACGTGAATATGTTAAAAAGACCCCCGGTTTAAAAAACAATAAAGCCTCTAAAAACGCATTAATAAACGCTCGCCATACGAGCAATAACAACAGCTTCTGTTCAACAGACTCGAATTGGTGGCCACTAGTTAGGAACCGTTCTTGTAATATACTTAATCCGCGCGTAACAAACGAAATTAGCAAGTTAGGCGTCATGTTTTTAATACAAGCGAACGCACTGATTGCGAAAGAACCCTCAACAATGTTTCCCAAACGTCGCCCGTAAAGACCAAACCCACTATCATCCAAACAAACTGATAGACTGCGTAGGACCTTAAAAAGCGAAAGTGTAGAGTTTACGGCTGAACCCAACGAAGCTAAGGCAAAGTTACCAATATAAAAGCTATGCAAAGGATCCTTTACACGCCGAGACTTTATCCCGGCATCGCTAGGCGTTGTTGATAAACGATGCCACCTGTAGAAATCGAGGGAACCTATATTTTTTATAAACTTTTTCTTTAGTTTTTTTGGATTAACAGTAGCAGCAGCCGGATTACCAAAAAAACGGTAAAGAACGTATTCAATATAGTGCAAAGTCCGGTCTAGGCTAAGGCTAGCTGTCGTAAGCGTTTGTGTTATTAAAACCTTATTAATAGAGATAAACGAAGAACACAAGAGTAAAAGTTTACTCAAAAACCCGCGTAAAATTAACTCAAAAGAATTTGGAAGTATAAAGAAACGATCGGGTCGAGTTTCGTATTGCATGTGGTGAACATGAGTACGGGTCAGAAAAGCAAACGGTAGGACAACGTGAGCTTTAAAGTAGGTAGTCGTAACCCAAGACTTAATAAGCGATCGATTAGTTTTTAGTAACCGACGGTCGAACCAGGAGCGAAATCCGAAGGGAATACTAGACTCAAACCCCGGCACTCGTGAACTAACAAAAGCAGGATGGTTACAGTATAACGCACGTAAGCTTTTAAGGACGAGAACCACATCTGTCATTTTACCTAAAGCCATCGGACGACCTTTGCGAGCCCGAGAGCTCATCCGAAACAAACGTAAGATATCTGAACTAACAAACGGATTGTTTAATGAGCTGTTTTTCCTTCGTGCCAAAAGATCCGGCACGAAGGCTTTGTATGCTGCTACACGCACCCCGACCCCCGAATCAAACCCCTGGTTATCCAGGCCCAACCCACTCAAACGGTCAAATCGCAGTTTATTGAAAGCTCGATTAAATATTAGCTGTCGAACGTATTCGTTATAATCTAAATCTACCCAACCACAAGTTGACGATTTTCGTATAGAAAGGGAGAAATCATTTTTAACTTTAACGGCAGAAACGTTATCTAAATTTTGGTAAACAACCGGCGTTACAAGAGGCGGATTCAAACCCACCGGACTTTCTGTAATTAAAAAATTTTTATCAAGAATTTTTGAATAGCATAAACGATTCACCAACTCCTTGTTAACAACAAGGTCATTAAGCCAAACTATACGAGTAAAACATCGCTCCCCGACGGCTTGCGACGTGTCAGAACCAACAAATACAAACGGAATACTTTTTTTTCTAGAGGAACCAAGTTTTTGCCAACTATTTACCGCGGTTAACGCATGCTGGCGACCCGTTGTTTTTGACCAGGGCACTAAAACAGCTCTATGATGTGAAACGACCTTGCGAGACTCCCGAAAATGGTCCAATGATCCAACTTCAAAAACCCCCTTCTCGGGACACGCATCACTATGCTTAAAAAAAAGCACTGATGATGGGATAAACATCAGTGAGGCCTTTGCAAATGCAAACCCACGAAGTTGTAAAATAACTCTAAAACACAACAACCACAACCTAAAAATTAAAAATGAGCAAAGCACAAACAAGAAACCAAAGAAGTAAAAAAAAAAACTTAACGCCAAAGGAAAAAGTAAAGATAATGGGGTAAACACGGAGTAGCAGTGTGCCCAAAAAACTGTTTTGGCTGCGAACCACAACTTTAACAGAATAAAGGCATGAACGTCCATTTTTGTATTAAAAATGTATTGAAAAAATCGCGCGTAATGCATCACAAAAAAAGGAAAACCTACTTGACCTAAAAACAAGTACAGCATATCCATTTTATGAAAATGAAAAAGGTTATATAAACGGTAGTATGTACTTGGCATAGCCCACAAAACAAATTCAAATATTCGCTTACGCCAAACCTTAACGGCATGGCGAAGTAGAACGCCCCAAAATGTATGGTTATACCAGTTGTAACCAATATCATAAATTGTTTGACGGCAGTGAGTAAGAAACAACAGGAATAACACCCATTTTTTATAAAAATAAAAAAATAAAGGGTAATACCGCTGTTTACTATACGTGCAGTAAATAATCAAAAAAGTAAAAACAACTAAAACAAATCCTGTTTGGTAATAAACAATCTCCAGGTATTTATATTTCTCTAAAGCGACGTAATATAACATGTAATCTTTTTTGTAAAAACACTTATCGTCTTTTTCTTCGTTTTTGTCTAACCCCGTTGTGAGGAACTGCCCCAAGAAACAAAACAGAGCGAATAGATAACACCGACCCAAGGACCAACCCAAGAAACTTTTTTGTGGATTGGTTTAAAGGGCTAGAAACGAGACAAACATTAAAATTACGGCTATTGTTTGCAACAGAAAATTTTAAAACTGCACGCATCAAACGGCCCAGCGCAACCGAACTTTGCTTTGCGGGGCCCAACAAACCAAGAGAACCGGAAGACCAAGCAACGAACAATCGACCTTTTAGGTTTAAAACAGAAACAAAAAAATTATTAATAGTAACTCGAAAACAAATAACCGCTAGGCGCCGGGATTCTTTAAGTTTTTGACCTAGGAAAAACCGCTTGGTACGTTTGAGTCGATTCCAGTAACTTTTTACCCAACCAACGACACGGCCAGGAAAAGCGGTTGGGACCCTTTGCGCGCTGCTTAGCAAGCTAACTTGCTTGAAAACCCTTACATCAAAAAGCCTTTGAAAATTAAAAACAAGCCAAACACGTCTTCGTACGAAACGTCGTTTGTTGGAACGTACAACGCCAATAGTTCGAGATTTTCGCCATCGGGTTGTTAGTGATTTACCAAAAAATATTAAATTTTTCCGACGTTTTCGTACACGCAAGTTTTTTTGTCGGCCCTTACGCTTAAAAGACCGAGGCGCCGCTCGCTTAAAAAAATGCCGCCACAAACGACGGAAAGAGCGCCGACGCGTGCGCTTTTTGGTTAAGGTTGAGGCACCCCGGCTCAATCGAAAAAGTTTATAGCTATAAAAAAATTGACGCAACCTGCGTGCACGCCGCCACGGCTTTTTACCCATAAAAAAGTAAAACCAAAAATGTACAAAAGAAAATAAATGCTTTGTTTGGTAACGGAGTACGCAACCAAAAGCCTCAAAAATTCGAAAGTGGGTAAAGGAAAGTGGTTTAAAGACAAGAATTGAACGAGACGCCAACTCAATAAAATTTTCAAAAAAAGCAGAGCCACTACTACTTAAAGGCTCAGCCGGCAAGCCAACCACTTGCGGTTGTTTAAGACCTAGTAAAGAAGTAAAACCAACTCGCCTAATCAAGACCCTTAATTTTGACAATAAGTTTCGCTTACGGCGATTAACAGAGTATAACAAAGACGAGAAGCCAAAACGTCGACTAAAAGCACTTGAAAAAACAAATTTTGCAGAAAACTGGCCCGAACGAACCGACCCCTTAGAGGTTTCAACAGCTTGCGGTGGCTTGAATAACTCGAAAAAACAGTTTGAAACAGAAACAACAGAATTTGCAAAAACAGAATCGAATTCAAAACAAGGGATGGAATCGACACGGGAAAAAGACAAACCAGCAAACCTCCTTGGTCCAAGACTCAAAAATAAACTTAAAGGAACCCCGGGTCTAAATGCAAGGTAGTGTAATGCCATTGCGAACGGGAACAAAACGTTCCGGGCCACAACCTTTGAAATCAAACCCATTTGAAGAACATTATGACGAATTCGACGCGACAACCCAGTAACCTGCCTACTCTTACGATTCCTAAACTTGTACCAAAAAAAACCAACAAACCCTACACGACGCTGTTTTCGCTGACGAACCGCAAACTGCATCCCCAGGCTATCTTGACGCATATAGTTAAAATAACGTAACAACAAACGACGAAATTTGCTAGAGCGAGCTGCCGAAAGACGGATAACCTTCCCTAGTTGTGTCAAAAACTTGATACAACTGTTGTTTGCCCATGAACGATTGGTGAAGCAAAAGACACGTTTAGGAAAAAGAGTCAAAAAACGTTTTCTACAAACAAAGGCACCAAAAACCCCAAAAGGCAACAATTGCTTATCAACCTTAACCAAAAAGCGCACGCGTCGGCGCTCTTTCCATCGCCCCTGCTGTTGGAGCGCCCGACACGCTATGGCAAACCATGACGGCGCCGTTCCCCACGACTGATAGCGCCAGTTATTTCTCCTATTACGAAACTGGCCCCCGCGCTGCCGCCCACTACTAACTGAACCACGATACCTAAAACGGTGATCCTTTACTACACTCTGGTTTTTAGTCGGCCTACTACTACTAGACTTCCGATCCTGCACCACTAGTGAGCCCTTTTCCGTCTTACCCACAACGGAAGACACGAAAGTTGATTTGTCAAAGCTACTCAACTTAACTAGCATACTCCTTTCTAAAAAATAATTATCTTATTGTAAAACACAACGCTTGCAAGTCGATGCATTTGTCTTCGACCGTTGGCCCCTTACCGGTAACCGCTGCTCGTGGCGAACCCCCCGCCAACTTCGAATTTTTTTAAGCACAAATAGCCGCTGTTTAACAAAACGAACTAAGTAAAACCCCAGCACCTCCTCGTTTACGGAAGCAAACAAATCACGACTAAAGTTCAAAACCCCAAAGTAACAGCAAGCGACCCCCTTACCTCTAACCAAGAAATAATTATTGTAAAAACTACCGGCCCCAGCCGGTCCCCCACTAAACTTTGTCAATAAAAGCTTTTCATGCCGCTTCCCGAATCCAAAAAAATGACTACTATTGTTGTTATTCATTTATTTCTATTTACTTTGCTTACCTGGTTTTAATTTAAACAAAGCATCCTTTAAATGGAGCCCTTTCAGTTTGTAACGACCTTGCTTTTTTACACGCAAAATCTTTGTTAAAAACTCCCTTAGAGAATTTCGACTTGAGCTAACTACCAAACATCTCTTTTTTTTTTTTTAAAACTAACACGCCAGAAATCACAGGCAATAAAACTGAATGACTATACCCAAGATTAATACGCGCAGAGCGACCAAAGTTTCTCAATGAAATTCTATAGCCCAAACCAAACAATGTTAACTCCGCAAACCAAAACTTGTTAAAACTCGAAGCTATACGCGACAACCTCTGTCCCGCAGAAAGCAATCGCTGTCGGTTGCTGTTCAACAAAACATTAAAGTGCACGTTAATTGATGCCCCCACTAAACAAAGATTAGCGCGCATCGGCAGCCGAGTTTGTAAAAACACAATTTTCTTTGGAAATCGTAAAAACACAAAACGTTCACTACTACGAGCATCAGCACAAATCAACAAATTTAAAACAACAAAAACGCGCATGGTGTGAGGAAAAAGAAAGTTCTTATCAAGTAATGACTAGTAAAACCCTCCCACCAAGGCCGTAACGCACCGCATCCTGGCCCAAAAGTATCCCCCGAGATGTCGATACAACTAGAATTTCAGAGGTGACTAAAACACGTAAAGTTCTACGGGAAACGCAGCCAGACGCGATAGAAGAAACTCGTCTTAGTTTGCTACCATTAATGACAGGGGAATGAGCTTTGAAAAACAAACGCTTAGCCCCTAAAAGCCTCAGTTTAAAATGTAAAAACCCAGCAAAACCTCGCTTAATAAACCTAAAAGAAGACAACAACCCCAGTTTAAAAAGCAAACACAATAGCTTGTGGTTAGTTTTTGAGTACCTAACGGAACCCTCGCTACGCGACGACGAGGCTAAAACGTTTAATTCAGAGGCCAAATTACTTAACGAATTATTAAAAACCATGTTTCTATAACTAAATCTAAGTATGAAAACTACCAAGACGATTTCCGCAATCCACGTAAAAACCCTAAGTGAGCCCGCTCACGCAGCTCAAGTCGTGTCAGTCTAAAGAAACCAAAAACGGAGCCTGTACGCCAACTCGCTAAACATTGACTTTTAAGTGCTCGAACCCGTAAGAAATTGTACCTAAATGCGTAATGCGACCAAACAAACAGTAAACTTACACGACGACATGAATTAAAAAAACGATCAAACACAAAGGTGCGCTGAACCACGTTAAAAATAAAACTACGCACAACAAAAGAACGTCTATTAAATATAAGGAGTTTTCGATACCCCTTCTTGTATGTGTTTAGTTTCAGCATATTTTGGTTATTAACAAATTTTTCTAAATTTTTTCGATTTTTTATACACGAGTTTAAATGACAACCCTTGAGCAACCCTCTCGTAGTCGAAATACTTCGGGCGAAGGCCTGTCGTTAGAGATAACAAAATATTTTGAGTAACCCGCGATGAGCCAAAAAGACGCCCCAAAGAAAATAATAGAAAACGATCATAACAAAATCTTGAACGACCAAAAAAAGTTCCCGCCGCTACAAACGAATAAATAACCTCTAACCAACGTAAATGTGCAAAACGATCAAAACGGACATTTATAAAATCAAACCCTACATCACACGCTCTAACACTAACCAAAGAGACTGAACAACGAACAATGGGTTAACTGTTCCAGCAAGAAAATCCAAAAAAAAAACGAAAGTGTTAAGACACCGCAAATCCGCCCAACTTAAAGAAGCGTAAAACAGCACAGTAATTCTGTTATTAACAAGGGGAACAACTTTTTTCTCTATGTTAACAAAACCTACTAAACCAAAAAACAAACGAAATAAAATTAAAACAACATTTCGGCTATTAACGATAAGCTGTGACGAAATCAACTCATTAAAAGAAAGCCCCCACCGAATGTCCGGGCAAACTGACACCGGAAACAATCCAGACGAAAAAGATGACTCAAAAAAGCATCTATCATAAATATAAGGAAGTCGCTGCCTCCGGTATGCGCTTAATGACAAACCCACCAACATCTGCTACACGACCAACGGAGCTAACGCAGTAATTTTAGGGCCTTGGCTAGATGAAGCCTTAACCTCTTCCAGCATAATTCCCTTAGAACGCTTAGCTCGCGGTAATAAGGACAAGGTGTTAACCAAAATTACAGCTGTTTCAAATGTATGCAACAAATATCCAGAAAATCGAACAAAACGGTCATTCGAGCACACAACAACCGCCTTTGCCAGATCCCCTTGTTTAACCTTTTTATCTGGTAATACAACCCTTAAAGAAACGAGCACAAACATACCCGCGCGTGCAACTTTCTGTTTTGAAGCCGAATATACATGAATACATTTTGCAAAACGTGCCCCGGAGTTATCAGAAACAAATAATCTAGTCAATTTAACCACGCCTAACATTTTGAAGTGGATTAAAATATGTAACATGTGTTTTAAAACTTAACTTACGCGCAGCAGTTCGAAGGGCGTGTCGGGCACGCTTTTCTGACACTCCGCCATAAATTTTTAAAATCATCTTACCCGGTATACACGGAATAAACCAGTTCGCGAGTGCTCCTTTGCCCTTGCCCATACGAACAGCTAACGGCTTTGCCGTTAACGAAACAAACGGTTGTGAGTAATACAATATTATTCCGCGCTTGCGTAAAGAGCGTCTAATAATTTTACGCATTGCCTCAAGCTGCGCTTCCGATACAAGACCGAAAGCAGCTGCCCGAAGAACAATCCCACCCTCTAAGGGAAGTGGTGGGGTCTGCCCAACGCGAATACGAGTACGGTACGTTAAATGACGAAGAATTTTCCTTCGATAATTATACTGAGAGAAACTTTTACGAGGCTTCATTTTAACGCAAATAAAAAAATTTTGCAATACTGACTGTTCTCACTCATAACTATGTCTACCTTTAAAAGAAAAACCAGGCCTCTGCTTGCCTCGCGTAACCGCGCTCAAATAAGACTGTTTTTTACCATAACGAACCAAAAAAACTAACGGCAGAAAAACTTCAATAAAAAAAATATACCAAGAAACGTTGGGACTAGAAAACCCTTCCTGCTCGCCTAAGTCTTCGTCCAAACCCTCTTCCAAAGTAACCAACGACACTTCTTTGCTATAATTCAAAATTAGAGGTTCCTGGTGCAAAAGCAATAACCAATTAACGAAAAAAGCAGCAAATATACGATAATAAAACAACGCGGAACCACGTTGCAATTTGCTGCATCGTAAATTCTTGGGTTTTTTTAAACGAACTAATACCATATTTAGCAATCGAGACAAATCAAAGCCCGCAAGTCGATTCGTGAGAAATAAGTCTGGTTTATACCGGGAAAGCAACCAGATCTTTATCCCACAAGCACCGTACCGTAAAAACGCAGTCGCGTACCCAAAACTCACCGTCCGCGAAACATCGCTTAATGACAAGCTGCCAAAGCGTTCAACAGTCATACTAGCCATTTGGGTACGATTAAACCTACCTGAACACTTTATCTTAAAACCAGAAAGCGTACCGCGTGAAGATACAATAAGTTTTGATAAGTCACGAACAATAGGGCGCAACACTTTGCGGAGTTGCATTCCGTACGATAACCGTTTTGCCACAAACCGAGCCACAAATTGGGGGTTCAACACTTTAAAATGATTTAACAAAAAAATTGAAGCAAAAACCCTAAACGAATCCCCAACTAAAGGTCTTAAGGCTTCGGTTAAAAAAGAGGAAAAGAGCTCCGAAAGAAAACACACAAACTTATTAACGGCCGTCAAACGGCGCAATCGAGTAAAAATCATGTGTGCGCGAAAACGCGCACGAAGAAGAGCGAGGTTTCGCACAACGAGTCCCCGGGCAAGGCTAACCCAACCAGCCCGAGCACAAAAGTTCCCGTGCACGGCAACCGTTTTGTATGAGGGGCGAGCAGCGGATGACACAAGGAGCTCAGTACTCAGTAACCCAACCAAAAACTTCTTTCGAAGATAGTACAATACTTGTTGGTTACTACAACCAAGAGTTCCGCTCCGCTTTCGGGGCCCCAAACGTCGTGACATTTTGATTTTAGAGGTTACCTTCACCAAAGGGGCACGGGCGGCAGCTGGCACTACGCTCACGTCTAGAGCTTCCGGCGAGCCCCCCTTAACTAACGAAATCTCTTTAAAGCGTAGCATTGAGGCGAGTGACATGTTTTTTTTTTTTTGACTGACAGAACGTAGGGTGTTTTTTTGTAACACACCCTGCGGCCCAGGAAGCCGCCTATAAAAAAGCGTATACCAACAACTTAAAGCCTTGGACAACTGCATTGTTTTTAACGCTACAACTTTAAAAAAGCTTTGAACACTAAGTTCTTCAGTTTCGACAAACGCCGATGGTAAAAAAGAAGCTGAGTTTGGTACAAAGAAAAGCTTTAAACGAAAACTTGTAACGCCTCTTCGGAGAAAGCGAAAATGACTGCAAAAAAAACCATAACGGGATAACTGTTCCATTATAAAAGAAGAGTAAAAAAACGAAGAAATCGTTTCGATTACTAAATTATCTAACATTACAAAATAAGAGTAGCCCCTGTTATATAACAACGACCCGCTACCGACCCAAAAAGTTGACAAACCTAAACGTAAAGAAACTGGATTTATAACATGACCCATCTCTAATTTATTAATCTATTTTTTTATATGTATAAACTTATCTGGGTGAAACTGTATAAATTGGTTCTCCACCCCAGGGACCTCATAAAAATCAAACCAAAAAGGGAACCAGTCAGGTAAAAGAATACCCACAAAAATTTGCCACAATAAAGGAAATTCAAAGAAACACGACATAAAGTAAACTTGTGACATTTTAGCAAACCATACATAAAAATGGTACCAACCACAAGTAACATACGTAAAAGACATCGTTAAGTGAATAAACACCCACGGGTCTTTTCGCATCCTAACAAACAACCACCAAAAACACAATAGTCGAAACATAATAAAAATAATAATAAAATTTAAAAGAGAGAGGAACTTTTGTTCAAAGTATTTTAACATGCTACTTTTTCTTCCCTTTTTTTCGTTTAAGAGTATGGATGACACTACCCGTACGCTTAGTACGAATAAAATGTCGAAGTGAAAACCCAATCATAGAACGTCGTATGCTCAAAAGATTCAAAAACATACCGTTGTAAGCGAGCACTCGTTTACCACACAAACTAGGTGTAATTATCTGGGTGTTAGAAAAAACTACCAAAACGGTAGTAAATTTTGTTTTAAGCTGAGTAAAAAGCTTAAGAATCGATTTATTGACAAAAATCCCACTCTCAGTCTGCAGAAAAGCACTTTTTGAACTAGCAAACCGTTTAAAACGTAATGCCAAAAATCTAAAAATAGCCAATGTCGACAACCCTATGCGCGGGAAGAAAGAACCGATACTACTGCTAACTGACATAAGCGGATCCTTACACCCCTCGTCAAACAGCAACCACCCAGGCTTTTTTGATACCAATAAAGCCTTACGATTAAAAAACGTCGCAACTGGTTTATAAAGTGACCTTGCCATGATACTAGGATAACACAAATCTTTGCTTTAAGGCCGCTGCGCGGCAGCGGCGTTTGTATGAAAGCGTTCGGTACCCTTTGGCCAACACCCCCGACGCCGAAACTGACGGACGACCACCAGACGTTTTACCCTCGCCCCCACCATGGGGATGATCAATAGGGTTCATAGCAACCCCGCGAGTCACCGGCCTTTTACCAAGCCAAAAAGACTGACCTGCAATTCTATACTTGGTGAGCTTATGTTGTTTATTACCTACAGACCCAGAAACTGCGTAAGCTGATCCGTGCAAAAACGAATATTTACCAGAAGGCAACAAAACTTTCACCAAGTTAACCCCAGATGAAATTGCTTCAATAACTGCAGAACAACCAGCCGAACGGCATAGTTTAAAACCACCAAACGGGCTTATTTCCACGCAATGTACAACAGAGCCGCGCGAAAAAAACGCTAACGGTTTTACACTAAATGAATTTAAAAAACCGTTAGCGACAGAACCCGACTGCGAGGATACCGCCGGAATAGCAGTGCTAAAATTAAGTAACATAGAGTCGCCGATAGCCATACCGGACGGTACAACCAAGTACGATAAAAAACCTGAACGCAAAAATCTAAATAAACCAACCGGACCAGAACGAAAACGGCCCTGCTCAACCCGAACCAACTGTGCATAATCACATAACAAATGTGGTACGTAGTTTATTAGATGGCTCAACTGACGACTTGTTGGGCCCCGTTGGGTTTTAACAACGCAGCGCCCCGAAGAACGACCCTTTTGAGCTTTCGGAACAAAAACTAAAGGCCGAAGCGGCCTAGTACGATAATAAAAAACAACTCCTAACATTTGCCAACTTAAAATCAAAATAAAACTTTAAATTTACGAAGAGTAGGCCGCACTTGTTTGACCAAGATACGGGTTTGCCGAAAACTTAAGACAGTTAAACCAACACCCAAAATAAGGTCTTTCAGCTCTAAAGCAATCTGGCTTAACCGAGAACCCTCGGCGCGCAGCAACAACGAACGCTTAAATATTTTTAAAAACCCAAAACGTTGCTGCCGTTCATTTTTCAAAAAGACTGGAATTTGGAACGTTCTACCACTGCGTTGCCAAGGTCTAAATTCAATAAAAAGCCTCACCCGTGAAAAAACACGAGTTAAAAAAAAGGACGACGAAAGACAGAGGTCCGCCAACGAATAACTAAACAGACCACGAAAAAAAAAACCCACCACATCTAAGGTGCGTGGAGGCCGCAGCCGGCTAACTGCGTCAACTCTAACAAACGGAATTTTTAAAAAACAAGACAACAAAATAAACACCTTCAAATCTAACAAATAATTAGGTTTTTTGCCTACGGGTGAAACAGGTTGTGACGACGCCAAAAAGGAATTTAATACGAAAAAAACTTTACGACCAAAGAGTGTACGCTTAGACTGTATTAACTTTAAAATCATATTCTTCGAGCGCAGCGTAAAGCCCTTTCTGGCCAACGACCTAACAAAAAATAACACTGAAAATCCAGAATACAAAGAATAACCAAAAGCTCGAAAATCTTTTGTACTAATTTTTACAACCTGCTCATCCGGTAAACTATTCCCAATCAACGCCTGAAAAGCATAACCAAGATCAAAACGAGTGGTCAATTGAAAACCTACCAGCTTAAAGAAACTCAAACGGCGCCACCAAACACCGCGACCCAAAACTCGTAAACGACGAACAAAACGAACAAGAAGTAATTTAACCAAAACTGGCTGATCACAGTTAAAAAAATTAGAACAACTAGCCCACAACCACGAGCGTTTTAAGCGACGGGCAACAGACTTAACAAAAACACGCCAACGAAAAATCCGAAAACGTTGCCGCGAAATTGTGCGATCACGGAGACCCCCGACCCGCCCATCACGCTTATGAAAAACTCCACGCGAGTAATTATTAAACCTTTGAAAAACGCGATGTTTCAGAAAAAACCGCCGTCTTCTAAAATTTCGTCGTCGGGGTCGTTTACAACTCCACCACATCCAACGAAATTTTCGTTGTTCTCGTCGAACCCGGCCCCGCACATACCCCCAAGCAAAACCAAAAATAAGTTTTCGAAAACGCGCTTTTCGGCGCCTACGTTTGACAAATCGTCGTAAAAAAGCTAGAAAAAATCTCCGGTAACGCCTAGCCCGTAAAAATTTTTGTTTTGTAGAGCGTCGTCTCTGCAAAAGTAAACGACGACTTCCCCACAATTTTTTTGCTCGTTTTTTAAACGCAAACTTACCGTAGACTAAACGATTAAAAAAGAATCGGCATAAAGCAGTCCTTATCGACGTACGACTACCAAATAAGTAACGCAACCTGGGCCTCCACACCGCAGCAAGCGGCTTGGCCGTTTGAACCATTATACTTACAGTCTCTGGTTTAAACATTTTTGTAAAAGTAATTTGTTCTAATTTAATGCTTTTTTGGTTTAGGAATACCAAACTTAGACCTTCGTCTCGTCCTTAGCTCCCGCTCTTCCCAAAGGAAATCAAATTTACCACGTATAAGCTTATAACGGACACCGGGCAAGTCCTTTGTTCTTCCACCACGAACCAAAACAACTGAGTGTTCCTGCAGTGAGTGACCTCGACCAGGAATGTAGGCTGTTACCATTCGAAAATTGGATAAGCGGACCCTAGCAACCTTTCTATTAGCTGAGTTTGGTTTTTTAGGCTTATCTATACGTAATTTTACACAAGTTCCGCGAACCATGGGTCGTCGCGGAAACGCCGGGACGCCGGTCTTAAACGCTCGTCTGGTTCTACCAAAAACAGCTAATTGTCTAATGGTTACCACCGCTACGAAACGACAAACTAAAAGCGCACATTATCGCCGTTATTTGTAAAACCAATACTAACTGCAAAATAACCACTGAAGCAACTCGAGAAGGAAACTGAAGACTATTGCTTAAATATTCGACTTTGGACAATAAGCGAAAGGACGGCCAATCGTTGAAGTGTACAGAAGGCAACAGAATTTTGTTAACAACACCGATATTATGCTTATAAAACAAAGAAGCAAAAAAGGGCGACTGCAAAGAAGTTAAACGAAAATCAGCATGCTGGGCCACCGTTAAAAAATAGACCAACGCCGTTATTTCTACAGTCCTAATACCAAAAACACAAAATGAGGTTTTAGCAACACCGATACGGGGTATCCTAACCAAACTCCCGGCACCCCCAGGCTGTAAAAAACCAGAGTTGTAAGTATCCAGTAGTTTCATCACCGCCAGCGGTGCTTCAAAAAACACACTTGCGCGGCCCCCTATTGAACAACTAGATGAAGAAAAAAAATTATCAACCAAAAAACGATAAAACAGATTTTGAAACAAAAGAAAAAAACGATAAAAGTTAGCTGTTAATCTATTAGTGCGCGGGGTTAATCCTGTAAGTAACATTGTTTTTTGGTTGATAATATTAAAAAGAATTTCGAAATGTTGGTAACTGCAACATTAATAAAAAGTGCAGCGCCCTTACCAGCTCCTGTAAGATAAACATACGGTTTCCACAAGTCGTCTCGCGCAAGGTTCCCGTGTCGGTCAAACCTATAAACAAATTTTGTGAAAACAACAACCGAGACTCCGCCTGAAACAACTTCTTAGTGCAAACCAAACCTTCGGAAGCCTCAGATGTCAATAAACTAATAGACAAAAATCCGCACAAAGATAAATATAAATTAAACAAAAAAAAAAAAAAGCGTTCAGATTCGGAAACCGACAACATCGTCTCTCGAACCTGCTCTACATCAAGTACGGTTACAGCCGTTCTTGAAAAAAGCAATCCTGATTGTAGAGCCCTCGCACCTTCTGTGTAAGCAAAGTTGTCACGACTTAAAAAAGAAACCCAGAAAGCAAAATCACCAGCTTCGGGAAAAGCGGTTTTCGCGAGGCTCACCGATATTTTTTCAATAAAAACCCCAGGATTCGTAAAGTCATCACCTCTGGCAACCAGTGGTTTCGTAAATACGTTCAACTGTTCCACGAAATCACCCGCAAGTCCAGACAAAAACTGAGCCAATATAGGCCCGACGGGGGGCGAAAGTTTTGTTCCCCCAGCAAGAGTACAAAACCGAATATTTGAAACAGTAATTAAACTGGCGTCATTAACCAACCCGCTGTCAACAACCCGCGAATAATGGTATACCAACAAATCATTTAAACTCGTCACTTGAACAGTGATATTATCTTTTCCAACTAAATTACACATAGACAAAAAAATAATAAAACAACAATAAAAACAAGTAAAACCCCGTAGAATAGGAGTCGAACCTACAACATAAATTTTGGAAATTTACATTTTAACCAATTAAACTACCCACGACCTTAAGGCTCAAAGTGGAGTCTTGAACAACCCAAGGGTTTAATACATCCAGTAGCCGCAACTCTTGGGACATTTCTAGGGGCTCGTAGACGACCCCTTTGGAGGTTTCGTCGTAGCGCACCTCTTCGTATCCAGACAAAGGAAAATCTTTTCTTAATGGGAAGCCAACAAAGCCGTAATCGGTTAAAATGCGACGTAGGTCCGGGTGATCAATAAAAAAAACTCCAAACATATCCCATACCTCTCTTTCTAACCAGACAGCTGAGCAAAACAACGAGCTAACAGAATGCACGTTCGAGCACTCGGATACAAAAAAAGATATTTGTATTCTCGTATTAAAATAGTAGGACAAAACGTTGTAAACTAACTGAAAACGGCCTCTACTAGATGCAGCAAGGCCCAACCAGTCAACCGCTGTAAGATCGCAAAGGCTCTGGCAAAGAGCCCTAGAATGGGACCTTAATAAAAGTAAAAACAAAAAAAAAATTTCTTGATTTTTAACGTGAACCACTAGCTGAGGTTTAGCGAAATCTCGGTAATCTACAATAACAGAGTCTAAAGCACCCGAAATAATCTTTGACAATAACCTAACTGCTTTATGCATAAAACAAACAGTCGAGAAGAAAACAAATAGAAAAAATAAATAATTGCCCCTGAGTAGATTTGAACTACTGACCTCTCGCTTATCAAGCGAGCACTCTAACCGCTGAGTTACAGGCACCGGAAGTTTTTAACTTCCGGTAACCTAGCACATTAAAAGAGCAACTTCCGAGGGTGTACGCACCCTCGGAAGTTGTTTACAAGTCAACACGTTCACTCAAAACCAACACCGACGACAACACAACCCGATCTAGGAGGCACTTATCAACAACCGAAAATAAGGTTGATTTTTTTAAAAAACGAAACAACCGAGACTCAAAACGTTGTAAATTCGTTAAGTCCAACCGGTCCAAGTACCCAGAAACACCAGCAAAAACTAACAAAACCTGTTGTGTAACTGAAAGCGGGCTAAATTGTCCCTGCTTTAGTATTTCCGTTAAACGGGCACCCCTGTTAAGCACCTGTTGTGTCTCTTCATCTAAGTTAGAGCCAAACTTTGCAAATGATGCAATTTCACGATATTGCGCCAACTCTAACTTAAGGCTACCGGCAACCTGCTTCATCGCCTTAATTTGTGCAGCTGAGCCGACACGACTAACGGAAAGACCAGCACTGATCGCTGGTCTAATACCACGAAAAAATAGTTCAGTTTCTAAAAATATTTGGCCATCTGTAATAGAGATAACATTAGTCGGAATATAAGCTGAAACATCGCCTGCTTGAGTTTCAATAACAGGTAAAGCCGTCAACGAACCTGAACCTAAAGCAACCGATAATTTTGCAGCTCTTTCTAGTAAGCGTGAATGCAAGTAAAAAACATCACCTGGGTATGCCTCACGCCCAGGAGGACGACGGAGCAACAAGGACATTTGGCGGTAAGCGACAGCTTGCTTAGAAAGATCATCGTAAATAACCAACGCATGGCGACCAGTATCCCGAAAAAATTCACCAACTGTGCAACCTGTGTATGGCGCTAAAAACTGTAGCGGCGCTGAATCCGAACTAGTAGCCGCAACCAAAACTGTAGACAAAAGCGCGCCGTATTTAGCAAAGGTGGACACTAGTTTTGAAACGCTAGATCGTTTCTGCCCAATTGCTACGTAAACACAAAACACCCGATCGTCCGAAACAGCGTTTTGCGCTGCCTGGTTTATTATAGCATCAACAGCAATGGCTGTTTTTCCAGTTTGACGATCACCGATGATTAACTCGCGTTGACCACGGCCAATCGGAACTAAGCTGTCGATAGCCTTCAATCCAGTTTGAAGAGGTTCGTGAACGGATTGCCGTGCGATAATACCCGGTGCTTTAACCTCAACCCGCCGATTTTGCTCAGCCGGACACCCCGGAGCAACAACTAAATTAGCGTCGAGACCATCGATTAAGGTTCCCAAAGAATCAATAACACGACCTAACAAAGCATCACTAACGTTTATTGAAATTAAACTTTCCGTTCGAATAACGAGATCACGTTGAACAATATCTCGTTCTTTACCAAAAACAACCACGCCGACCGTAAACGTATTAAGATTTAACGCCATTCCCTTAATTCCCGAAGCTACAAAGGTCACCATCTCGCCGGCCCGTACATCGAGTAACCCGCTACAAACAGCTATGCCGTCCCCAACACTAATAACACGACCCGAACTAAAAAAATCACTACCACCCGAAACGGAACGGCGTTTCTCTTCAATATGCTCAAAAACTACAGTTTCAAAATTCAACATAACTTGTAAAAAACAATTAATTTTAATAATTTTCGTAAGGGTAAAGGGACTTGAACCCTTACAGATGAATCCGTGAAGTTCTAAGCCTCATGCGTCTACCATTCCGCCATACCCTATACTTATAAATGACTTCCTTAGGACTTCCCGTACCCACTCTAGTTTCTGTCTCTGTCTCTGTCTCTGTCTCTTCTGGACATTTGTTTCTTCAACAAACGGAAGCACCAAAAGCAAACAGCGCGGCCTATCGTAAAAATGTAGATGTAGAACAAAGCCCAAACAGTTAAAAGACATAGCAAGATCATAGGTAAAAAACACAATAATAAGCAAAAAAGCAAATGATCTTCATCGTACATAAAAGCCAAAAGAAACAGCCAAAAGCCAACAAAACAAATAAGGGTTACTAAAAGCTCGCGACAATAGTCTATTGTTGTTTGTGAAATAGATTGTTGTTTGTTTTTCTTGCGCTTACCAATTCTTGTCATAAGTGGACTCGTTGTTGAAAAACAAATATTTTTAGCTACTGATGTGTGCTGAGGATGGGGATCGAACCCATGGTGTGTTCATTGAGCAAACACACGTTGATTTAGCAAACCAACACCTTCGACCACTCGGTCACCCCTTTACAACACCTAGTATGTTTTTAATTTTTTTTTCCATACTCTAAACTAAAGAAAACAAAAGGTTATCTCGTTTTGAGTTGTCTAAGCGATACGGTAAACGTAAGTCCTTTGTTGATAACGGTAACTCACGAATTAAAAACTCAAATCTACGTAAACTTGGCTCCACAAAACGCGGTAAAAAATGAGGAAAAAACAATCCAGGAACGCGAGGGAGACGGCCTAACCGGGGATCAAAACTATCGGTAACAGGGCTTAAACGGGTTTGCACCCTTGCAACAGGACACCTAAACTTATAATCAAAAATACAAGAACGACCCCGCTGAACCCGATTACGCCGCCAATGGCTCAACCAACGCGTGTAAAGGGGATAAATAAGCTCCCAGTGGTAAGCAAGGCCAAGCAGCACCCGTCCTCGGTATCCCGAGCGAACAACCAGTTGAGCAGGAAAACGACCGCGAAAAGAACCGCCGTCGGAACCCGGGGAACCCAAACCCCAACGATTAAACGGAAGATACTGAACTAAACTCAAATTGAATTTTGGATAAAACAAACGAATATCGGGATGTATTGAAAAATATTTGCCAACCCACGCCTTGTTGGTTTTATTATGCCAATACCTTCTTCAATAGCGAAAAAAGAATACTTCCGATAACACGCGGCAAACTCGACTTAGCCTTAAACGACCCAAACGTTTGCGGGCGTTGGTCATTCGTCGCAGTAAGCGACGAATGCGCTTATTGCGAACCAACCCAGTAAACAAAAAAAATTGCCTCCTTTCAGCCCAGCCCCGAAACCCAAAAAACCACTTTATTGTTTTAAACCAAGCCCCGCCTACAAAGGGCCCTATACTGCTCCCTGCGCGCCGTGGTGCACGAACCTTACGATAACGGTCTAAAAGACCGGAAGTCACAGCAACCCAAGCCCCCCCGTAACTGGGAGTTAACGATGTATTTGGTAACTCGAGGCCTAAAACCCTGATAATACGGTTGTACCCGTTACCCGGTTTATTTTGTTTTAATCGATCAACTAAAGGGCCGGGGAATAGCGCAGACAAAAATCGTTGTTTAAAAACAAAACGGTGTTCACACGCGACAGATACAACATCCAAAGGTTGCAAAACTCGTCGGTAGTTAAAAACAGAAGAACCGTTAATTAAAACCCCAAAGTAACCAATGTACTGTTGCGCCTCTGAAAGCTGATCGAAAACCTTTAAGTTATAAAAAAAATAGTCTAAACGACACACAATAGAACGAACAATACTGTCTTGCCGATTTCGTGAAAAGCCTTTAAATAACTTATGAAAATATTTAGCAAAAGTCTTTGCGGAACCTGGACCGTACCCAAGGCCACGACGAAAAGCACGCCTTGCTATTAAATGTCGACCACCCGCGTGGCGCGGTAACTGTCGGTTACGAATCATGATATCTTCCAAATTTAACGGGTACACACGGTTAAGAAAATTATGGTTCGAAAGAAACTGTCTCGCTACACGGTAACGCCCAACCTTAAATATAAAACGACCGGTGTAATCGGCGTTTAAATTCAGCAATACTTTAAAAAATCGCTTTTTAACAATCGACATTTTTGAACACTTATAGTAAAATAAATTAGTTTGTAATCAACAAGTGTTCTACTGCTAAAATAAAGCACGGCGCTACGGTTCCGTAGCGCCGTGCTTTTTGCAAGCTACAGCCTACTTAAATAAAATAATAAACGCCATCATCAACGCGAAAAGCGCGATCGCCTCTGTTAACGCAAACCCTAGGAGAGTCGAATTAAACAATTCCTGCTTCAAAGAAGGATTACGACTAAACGCTATAAGAAAACTACCAAAAACAACGCCAATGCCAACACCAGCGCCAGCCAAACCTATTGTTGCTAAACCCGCACCAATTAAATTTCCCATGGGTTAATAATTTATGTAAACGAAAAAAAATGTAGTAAGCGCAAAAAAGGAGAAGGCATCAACTTAAAAAAACCGCCTGGCGGATGACAGGATTTGAACCTATACCACCCGGACCCACAACCCGGTGCTCAACCATTAAGCTACATCACCCCAGCGAAACGCAAATTTAAAAAACTAGTCGAGGGCAGGAATCGAACCTACACCGCTTGTTTTGCAAACAAACACACTACCATTATGCTACCCCCAACCACACAAAAAATTGGAAGCGGGCGGGTTCGAACCGCCGAAGTGTGCTTGCAAAGCACAAATTTTTCCAACTAAATTACGCCGCGGTTAACCAGTTAATTGTTATTGCAAAGCAAAAACACAAATGCTTTTTGCTCTTCGGGATTACAACAGAAACAAATCAGGTAGCTCAGAGGTAGAGCAGCGGCTTGAAAAGCCGTTGGTCGGTGGTTCGAACCCGCCCCTGGCCACACACTTGGCGGAATGGTAGACGCAGAGGGCTTAAAACCCTCACCTACA
>Ga0170475_105690210_pt1 | contig 30837 bp, 33 predicted proteins | sample Soicark_Litter_5_FD_111474 | JGI IMG/M metagenome (GOLD analysis project Ga0170475, IMG submission 111474) | Avena fatua rhizosphere microbial communities from Hopland, California, USA. Combined Assembly of 48 SPs
ACCCACGCCTGCGCCGGCCCCGGCCCCCGCACCGGAGCCCGATTCGGCGCCCGCGCCCGCTACGGCTGCCGTGGTCCCGGCCAACGTCAGCGTGCCCGGCGCCGTCACGACGCCATACCCGACGATGCAGAACCTGACGGTCGAATGGGCCTTCACCGGTGACGCCAACGCGAACGCGATCGTCAAGGTGCGGTACCGCAAGCAGGGCAGCAGCACCTGGCGCACAGGCATGCCGCTGCGACGCGTGCAGGCCGGCAGCACCACGGGCTTCTCGTGGGCCACGCGCCATACGGGCAGCGTGTTCGACCTGCAACCCGCGACGACCTACGACGTCGAGCTGACGCTGACGGATCCGGATGGCGGCAGCACCACGCGCACGGTCACGGCGACCACCCGAGCCATCCCCGCGCCGATGGCCAATGCCCCGATCAAGGCGGCCACGCCCTCCACGCTCTCGAGCGTGCTCGCGTCGGCCGTGCCAGGTGACATCGTCCAGCTCGCGGCCGGCACCTACACCGGCTTCACCATGAGCAGGAACGGTGCAGCCGGCAAGCCGATTGTCATCCGCGGCGTGCCAGGCACAGTGTTCAACGGCGAGCTGTTCTTCAACAGCCGCCAGCATGTGATCCTCGACGCCGTCAAGGTCAACGGCACGGTCCGTTTCGACAGCACCAAGCACTTCGCGCTGACGCGCAGCACGATCAAGTCGGTGCCGACCGTGCGTGGCGGCAGCACCGTCGTCGCATACATCCGCGCTGAAAACGCCTACATCGCCGACAACGTGGTGACCGGCACGACCATGTGGACCGGGGCCTCGCTCGGGGTCAGCGGCGCCAACGTGGGCGAGGGCATCGAGTTCACCGGCCCGGGCCACGTCGTGATGAACAACAAGGTCAGCGGCTTTCGAGACAACATCTCTCTGCTCGAGCAGAGCGAGGCCGTGGACCAGTACAGCATCGACATCCTGAACAACGACCTTTCGATGGCCGCCGACGATGCCGTGGAAGCCGACTTCTGCTTCCACAACTGCCGCGTGATGCGCAACCGCATCACGAACGCCTTCATCGGGCTGTCGTCGCAACCCAGTCTCGGCGGTCCGACCTACTTCGTGCGCAACGTGCTCTACAACATCGCGCATGTGTCGTTCAAGCTGTACCGTGGCAGCTACGGTGACGTGCTGCTGCACAACACCGTGGTCAAGGGCGGTGACGCGATCGGCATCTACGCCGGCGCCCCGATCAACAACCTGTACAGCCGCAACAACCTGTTCATCGGCGGTCCGGGGGGAACCTACGGCGGCTACAGCAATGGCTCCGGCAATGTCATGCAGATCGCGGACCTTGTGTCGTCGAATGCGAACATGAACTACGACGCCATCGACTCCACGACCGGCGCCTTCAACGGCCGCTTCGGCAGCACATCCTTCAGCGGCCTCACGCAGCTGCGCGGCCTGACGACCGAGAAGAACGCGGTGCAAGTCTCCATGGCGGTCTTCAACACCCCGGTGGCGATGCCGGCCAACGCGATGAGCACCTTCGCCGCGCCGGACCTGCGCCTGAAGCCGGGCTCGGCGGCCGAAAACGCCGGTGTGGCGATCCCGGGCATCAACGACGGCTTTGCGGGCACCGCCCCGGATGCCGGCGCCTACGAAGTGGGTGCGCCGCTCCCGGTGGTCGGACCGCGCTGACCGCGCACCGCTTTTTCGATTCGATCACAGCCCGGGCCATGCCCGGGCCTTTTCCATCATCGCCTTGCTTGTGCCATTCTGGTCATGTTGGACACGGTGAACGCTGCCCTGTAGCAGTGCCATTCCCCGTGCGTCCGTCCGTATTGACTACGCAGTCAGTGTCAAGCGGCAGATCGACATAGTTAGCAGGCCCCAGGATGCGCCTGACAACGCCCTCATCCATTGGCTATTCGTCTTGGAAAGGCGGGTGGCAACGACTGCGCCTAGAACACACGCCAGTGTTGGCCAAGAAGTGGCGATCGATTTAAGGTGGTCGAACTTCGATGCGATGCCGTCGTCGATGAGAAGGTGTACCTCCAGCTGTATCGCGGCGATGGAGAGCCCAGCGGATGATGCAATTCCAACAATCCAATAGAGTGGGATCTCATGGCATCGCTTAGCGGAGAATATTGCCGAGGCCGCCGAAGCGGCCACGGGTATCACGAATACCAGCGGAGAGAACACGGCGACCAGCGTGGCCAGAAAAAGTCCCAAGAAAAGGAGGGCAACGGTCATCTTGTGGCGTGCGAGTTGGACAGAATGGTTTGCAGCGCGCAAGTGAGCGCCACGCGGGCTCGCGGCTGCTCCCGCCGGTGGCTGAGTGGCAAGGGTAGCAGGGGCAACTGGTGCGGGCGCTGCCAGCAGTCGATACCGGGGAGACCGAGCCTTCCTCGACTTGCCCTTCCTCCATCCGCTTGGACAGCATGCGCTTGACGGCAGGCGGGCTGGAGCCGGCGGCCTCGACCAACTGGGTTGAGTGCCGCTTGTCTTTCGGGGGTTCTGTGCTACCTGACCCTGTTCTTTTGGAGCAGCCCCCCCCGAAAACAAGAAAGCCGCGGAGTCCGCGGCTTTGGCAAGTCCTTGATGTTCAAGGTATTTGGTCGGGGTGAGAGGATTCGAACCTCCGGCCTCTACGTCCCGAACGTAGCGCTCTACCAGGCTAAGCTACACCCCGTTTTTTGGTTCTTGTGAGATCGCTCGACAGCTTCAGGAAGAGCGGTCAACCGACCGAACGCAAAATTCTATCAGAGCTTCTCGGTGAGGTGAAGCAGGGAGCGCCGACAAGCTTGCCCGTGCCTTTTCGGCCTCCTGTCGTGCGGCGTCGCGCGTGGCGTCGAGGGCGCCGGTGCGGCGCACGATCTCCACGATTTCGGCGAGGCGGGTGACTTCACCGTGTTCGATCGCGTGACGGATCAACGTGCGCTCCGGTGACGTCGCGCGCTCCATGGCGATGAGCAACGGCAGCGTCGGTTTGCCTTCGCGCAGGTCGTCGCCGACGTTCTTGCCTAGCTGCGACGTGGAACCTTCGTAGTCGAGCAGGTCGTCGACGAGCTGGAATGCGGTGCCCAGCGAGCGACCGTACGACGCACAGGCTTCCTCGACCTCTGTGCCGGCCCCGGCGAGCACGGCGCCGAGCCGCGCGCTCGCTTCGAACAGCTTGGCGGTCTTGAAGCGGATGACCTTCAGGTAGTCGTCGACAGCGAGGTCAGCGTCGTGCATGTTCATCAGCTGCAGCACTTCCCCCTCGGCGATGACGTTCGTGGCGTCGGCCAGCACCTCGAGCACCCGAATGCGGTTTACCGACACCATCATCTGGAAGGCGCGCGAGTACAGGAAGTCGCCGACGAGCACGCTTGCTGCATTGCCGAACAGCGCATTGGCAGTCTGTCGGCCTCGACGCAGGTCGGATTCGTCGACGACGTCGTCGTGCAGCAACGTGGCCGTGTGGATGAACTCGACGGTGGCGGCGAGTTCGTAGCGTTCGCGACCCTGGAATCCGAGCGCATTCGCAAACAGCAGCACGAGCATTGGCCGCAGGCGTTTGCCGCCCGCGCTGATGATGTAGTGGGAGATCTGGTTGATGAGGACGACTTCCGAGGCGAGTCGGAGTCGGATGACGGCATCCACCTCACGCATCTCCGCCGCGAGGAAAGCGGCGTGGCTGGATGGATCTTCGGAGGGGGAGGGGGAAGGCGGCTGCACGTTGGGCTCAATTGGGTATCGCAAATTATAGGAAGACCGGGCGCTCTTCCGGGTGCACGCCTCGCGGTGCCCGGACCACCTGTCCCGCATCGTTGGGCTGCACAAAATTTTGGCAGCCGCCTGCATCGACGTGCTAGAATCTTCGGCTCTGCGTGTCAAGCAGGGCGGCTCCAGGGCGCCTTCGGGTGGTCTGGTACCGATTCATTGAAAGGCTGATATGTACGCGCTCATCAAAACCGGTGGCAAGCAATACAAGGTTGCTGCCGGCGAAAAAATTAAAGTCGAACAGATTGCTGCGGACGTTGGCCAAGAGATCACGATCGACCAGGTGCTGGCTGTTGGAGCCGGTGCCGACTTGAAGGTCGGGACTCCCTTGGTAGCAGGCGCAACCGTTGTGGCCACCGTTGTGGCCCAAGGCAGGCATGACAAGGTGCGCATCTTCAAGATGCGTCGCCGCAAGCACTATCAGAAGCGGCAAGGCCACCGTCAGGCCTTTACCGAGCTTCAGATCAGTGCCGTCAACGCCTGAGTCTGGCCCAACCCCCGAGTATCCAGGAGTTCAACCATGGCACAGAAAAAGGGCGGCGGTTCCACACGGAACGGCCGCGACTCTCAACCGAAGATGCTGGGCGTGAAAGCGTTCGGCGGTCAGGTCATCTCGGCCGGCTCGATCATTGTTCGTCAGCGTGGCACGCAGTTCCACCCGGGCGCCAATGTCGGCATCGGCAAGGACCACACGCTGTTCGCGCTGACCGACGGCACCGTCGAGTTCGCGGTCAAGGGTTCGGCCAACCGCCGCACCGTCAGCATCAAGGCCTGAAGCCCGGGCTGCGCTGCAGCTTCGCTTCCCGCCTGATCGAACGAAGCCCCGGTTCACCGGGGCTTCGTTCTTTTGGGATCGGGTGCCGCCTCGCTTACGATGAGCGGTCGGAACCCTCCCTTTATTGAGCGGATGCCTCCGGGGCCTCCGCGTGTGGATAAACACCCATGAAATTCGTTGACGAAGCCACCATCGATGTCGTTGCCGGCGATGGCGGCAACGGCTGCATGAGCTTTCGCCGCGAGAAGTTCCTGCCGTTCGGCGGCCCGAACGGCGGCGATGGCGGACGCGGCGGTAGCGTGTACGCCCAGGGTGACCGCAACCTCAACACGTTGATCGACTTCCGCTATGCCCGGCGCCACGAGGCCCGTCGCGGCGAGAACGGACGCGGCTCCGATCAGTTCGGCGCCGCCGCGGAAGACATTGTGCTGCGCATGCCGATGGGCACGATCATCACTGATCTCGAGACCGGCAACGTGATTGCCGAGCTGCTGGTGCCCGACGAGAAGGTCCTGCTGGCCAAGGGGGGTGACGGTGGCTTCGGCAACATGCACTTCAAGACGAGTACCAACCGCGCACCCCGACAGAAGACCCCCGGCTGGCCGGGCCAGGCGTTCAAGCTCAAGCTCGAGATGCGGGTGCTCGCCGACGTCGGCTTGCTCGGCATGCCCAACGCAGGCAAGTCCACGCTGATCGCGGCCATCTCCAACGCACGCCCGAAGATCGCCGACTATCCGTTCACCACGTTGCATCCAAACCTCGGGGTGGTGCGCGTCGCCGCAGAGCAAAGCTTCGTGGTGGCAGACATCCCCGGATTGATCGAAGGCGCGTCGGAAGGTGCCGGCCTTGGCCACTTGTTCCTGCGCCACCTGCAGCGCACCCACCTGCTGCTGCACATCGTCGACATGGCGCCGTTCGACGAGAGCGTCGATCCGGTTGCGCAGGCTAAGGCCATCGTTGGCGAGCTGAAGAAGTACGACGAGCAGCTCTACGAAAAACCGCGCTGGCTCGTGCTGAACAAACTCGACATGGTGCCGCTGGACGAGCGTGAGAAGCGGGTGAAGGACTTCGTCAAGCGCTTCAAGTGGAAGGGGCCGGTGTTCCAGATCTCTGCGCTGACGCGCGAGGGCTGCGAAGGCCTCATTCACGCGATCTACCAGCACGTATCGAAGCTGAAGAACGTGGTGCCGTCTGATCCGGACCCGCGGTTCGATGCCGGTGTTGCCGACCCGAGGGCACTTCCCACCGCATCCCATGACTGACGCCCTCAAGAACGCTCGGCGCATCGTCGTCAAGGTTGGCTCGAGCCTCGTGACGGACGAAGGCCGGGGCGTCGATGCCAAGGCCATCGGCACGTGGTGCCAACAGATGGCGGCGTTGGCGGGGCAGGGGCGGGAGGGGGTGATGGTGTCGAGCGGCGCCATTGCCGAGGGGATGAAACGACTCGGATGGCAGTCGCGCCCGAAGGAGATCCACGAACTGCAGGCTGCCGCTGCGGTGGGCCAGATGGGCCTCGCACAAATCTACGAGACGCAGCTGCGCACGCATGGCATGGGCAGCGCGCAGGTGCTGCTCACGCACGCCGACCTGGCAGACCGCGAGCGCTACCTGAATGCCCGCGCCACGCTGCTGGCGCTGTTGCGCCTGAACGTCGTGCCGGTGATCAATGAGAACGACACCGTGGTCACCGACGAGATCAAGTTCGGCGACAACGACACGTTGGGTGCTTTGGTGGCCAACCTGATCGAGGCCGATGCGCTGGTGATCCTGACGGACCAGAAGGGCCTGTACTCAGCCGACCCGCGCAAGAACCCCGATGCCAAGTTCATCCACGAAGCCCAGGCCGGCTTGCCCGAGTTGGAGTTAATGGCCGGTGGCGCCGGGTCGAGCCTCGGCCGCGGCGGCATGATCACGAAGATCCTCGCGGCGAAGCGTGCGGCGCGCAGTGGCGCATCGACCGTGATCGCCTGGGGCCGCGAGCCAGATGTGCTGCTGCGGCTGGCCGCGGGTGAAGCCATCGGCACCGCGTTGACCGCTTCCACCGCAAAGATGGCCGCGCGCAAGCAGTGGATGGCCGATCACCTGCAGATGCGGGGCGCGGTGGTCGTCGATGATGGCGCCGTGGCGAAGGTGCGCGAGGGCGGCAAGAGCCTGCTGCCCATCGGCATGATCGAGGTGATCGGCGAGTTCATGCGCGGCGACGTGATCGCCGTGCGCAACGCGGCAGGTCTGGAGATCGCACGTGGCCTGGCCAACTACTCGGCCGCAGAGGCGCGGCTGATTGCTCGTCGGCCATCGTCCGAATTCGAGCAACTGCTTGGATTCACGGCCGAACACGAGATGATCCACCGCGACAACTTGATCCTGAGCTGAGGGCCATCAGGCCGGGTCTTCGCTGCCGGACGGTGGCGGTTCGGGCCGGGCCTGGTGCTCTTCAGGAGGCGTGTCCGAAATGTCGTCGCGATGGTGCGTGCGCATGCCCGAGCGCAAGTAGCGATTGTGATGGTTGCTCCGTGGCAGGAACCGGGCGAGTTCGGTCAGGGCCATCTGGTACACCTCGCGCTTGAATTCGATGACCCACTCGAGCGGCACCCAGTACTCGTTCCAGCGCCAAGCGTCGAATTCGGGGTGGTCGCTCGCCCGAAGGTTCATGTCGCTGTCACGGCCCATCAGTTGCAACAGGAACCAGATCTGCTTCTGGCCACGGTAGTGGCCGCGGGCGTCGCGGCGGATGAAGTGATCAGGTACCTCATAGCGAAGCCAGTCGCGCGTCCGGGCCACGATGCGCACGTGGGACGGCAGCAACCCCACTTCCTCGCGGAGCTCGCGGAACATCGCCTGCTCGGGCGTTTCGCCGTACTTGATTCCCCCCTGCGGAAACTGCCAGGAGTGTGTGCGAATGCGCTTGCCCCAGAACACCTGGTTGCGGGGGTTGAGCAGGATGATGCCGACGTTGGGTCTGAACCCATCCCTGTCGAGCATAATCAACCTCGAAATCTCTAGTTGAAATCATTATTGCATTGCGATGGCGGGAATCAACCCCGCAGAATCCCGTTCCGACCCTGACTTCCTGCCTGCCCGTTGCCCATGAAAGCGTCCCAGTTCTTCATCTCCACCCTGAAGGAGGCCCCAGCCGAAGCCGAGGTCGTCAGCCAGAAGCTGATGATGCGGGCGGGGTACATCAAACGCTTGGGGGCCGGCATCTACAGCTACATGCCGATGGGGCTGCGCGTGATCCGCAAGGTCGAGAACATCATCCGCGAGGAGATGACCCGTGCTGGCGCGGTCGAACTTTTGATGCCCGTGGTGCAGCCAGCCGAGCTCTGGCAGGAGTCGGGCCGGTGGGACAAGATGGGCCCCGAGATGCTGCGCGTGAAGGACCGCCACGACCGCGACTTCATCATCCAGCCCACGAGCGAAGAAGTCATCACCGACATCGCCCGCCAGGAACTGCGCAGCTATCGCCAGTTGCCGAAGAACTTCTTTCACATCCAGACCAAGTTCCGTGACGAGCGGCGTCCGCGCTTCGGCGTGATGCGCGGCCGCGAGTTCACGATGAAGGACGCGTACTCGTTCGATCGCAACCCGGAAGCCGCGCTCACGAGCTATCGGTCGATGTATGACGCCTACTGCCGTATCTTCGAGCGCCTGGGCCTGACTTACCGCGCGGTGTCTGCCGACACGGGTGCCATCGGCGGCGCCTTGTCGCACGAGTTTCAGGTGATCGCCGACACCGGCGAGGACGCGCTCGTCTACTGCCCGCAATCCGATTTCGCCGCGAACATCGAGCTGGCGGAAGCCGTGCCGCTGGTGGCTTCGCGCGCCGCGCCATCACAGGCGATCGCGAAGGTTCCCACACCGGGCAAGACGACCTGTTCCGATGTGGCGCAGTTGTTGTCCATCCCCCTGGAGCGCACGGTCAAGTCACTGGTGCTGGCCACCGACACCAAGACCTCGTCGGACGATACCGCCACGACGATCTACCTGCTGCTCGTGCGCGGCGACCACGAACTGAACGAAGTGAAGGCCGGCAAGGTGCCGGGCCTGAAGGACGGCTTCCGCTTTGCAACAGCGGGCGAGATCGAAAGCCATTTCGGCTGCAAGCCTGGGTACCTTGGCCCGGTCGGCCCGAAGCGCAAGGTGGTGGTCGTGGCCGATCGCACCGTTGCCAACATGAGCGATTTCGTCTCCGGCGCCAACGAACCCGACTACCACTTCACCGGCCTGAACTGGGGCCGCGACCTGCCTGAGCCAGATGCCGTGGCAGACATCCGCAACGTTGTCGAGGGCGATCCGTCGCCCGACGGCATGGGGCTGCTGGCGATCCAGCGCGGCATCGAAGTGGGTCACGTGTTCAATCTCGGCACCGTGTACTCAAAGCCGTTGAACGCCACGTACCTGGACGAGCAGGGCAAGCCGCAGCTGATGGAGATGGGCTGCTACGGCATCGGGGTCACACGCATCCTGGGCGCGGCCATCGAGCAGAACCACGACGACCGCGGCATCATCTGGCCCACCGCGATGGCACCGTTTGAAGTGGTGCTGTGCCCCATCGGCTATGACCGATCCGCAGACGTGCAGGCCGCTGCCGATCGACTGCATGACGACCTCCTCGCTGCAGGTGTGGACGTCATCCTCGACAACCGTGGCGAACGCCCCGGCGCGATGTTCGCGGACTGGGAGCTTGTCGGGGTGCCGCATCGCGTGGTGCTGGGTGATCGCGGCCTGAAGGACCGCCAGGTCGAATACCAGGGCCGGCGTGACGCGACCGCAGAATCCGTGTCGCTCGACGACATCGTGGCCTTCGTGAAGGCCAGGCTCGACCGGTGAGCCCGGCCGATCACGCTGCCTCCGGGATCACGAGGAGGCAGTTTGCATTCGCGGCGGTGGGTTCGCTGCTCGTGCCGGTCTCTGCGCAGGCGGGCCGTCAGGCCGAGGAGCCGCTGGCCGACTCGGTGCGGTCGGTGCTGTCCGCGGCGATTGCGACCAACGCACCACCGAAGCCCACATTCGACTCGGTCGAGTCCCGCATCGTGTACCTGAAGTGGCTGGGCGAGATGAGCAACCGGCTCAAGAAACGCAAGGCCGAACACGTCACCCGCATCGAGTTTCTCGAGACGGCGTACTACGAGGCCAAGCGCGCGGGGCTCGAGCCGTCGTTGCTGCTGGGGCTGATCCAGGTGGAGAGTGGTTTTCGCAAGTACGCCATCAGCATTGCCGGCGCGCGGGGCTACACGCAAGTCATGCCGTTCTGGTCGCGCTTGATCGGTGACGGCGAGCCGGGGCGTCTGTTCCACATGCAAACGAATCTGCGCTTCGGCTGCGTGATTCTGCGCCACTACCTGGACCGCGAACGCGGCGACATGTACATGGCGCTTGGCCGCTACAACGGCAGTCGGGGCAAGCCGGAGTACCCGAACCTGGTGTTCGTTGCAAAGAAAGCCTGGGAGTACGCGCCGGCCTGACCGATCAAAGGCCGGTCCAGGGCCGCGGCTTGGCCAAGTCCACGCCAATCAAGGCGAGCACCCGCTCCACCGTCTCGTTGACCATCTCGTCCATGGTCTGGGGACGGTGATAAAAGGCTGGGAGCGGCGGGAACACGATGGCACCCATCTCGGTTGCGGCAGTCATGTTGCGCAGGTGCGCCAAGTTGAACGGCGCTTCGCGCACCATCATCACCAGGCGGCGACGCTCTTTCAACGTGACATCGGCCGCCCGGCTGAGCAGGTTGTCGCAAAAGCCGTGGGCCACCGCTGCCAGCGTTTTCATGGAGCAGGGTGCGATCACCATCGCGGCCGTGGCGAACGAACCGCTCGCGATGGCGGCGCCAACGTCTGACGGGTGGTAGGCCGTGTGGGCCAGGCCTTCGAGGGCTTGGCGGTCGAGGCCCAGTTCGTGATGCACGTTCAGAACCCCGGCAGGGCTTGCGACCAAATGGGTCTCGCAGCCGGCTGCCTCCAGGCGCTCGAGCAAGCGTACGCCATATACCGCGCCCGTTGCACCCGTGATGCCGACCACCACCCGCGTGGGCACGCTGGGCATGGCGGGGTCAGGCTGCCTTGGCGCCGAGCATCTGCTGCAGCTCGCCGGCCTCGTACATTTCCATCATGATGTCCGAGCCTCCGACGAATTCACCGTCGACGTACAGCTGCGGGATGGTGGGCCAGTTGGCGTAGTCCTTGATGCCCTGGCGGACATCCGGGTCCTCCAGCACATTGAACGTCTTCAGGTCGGTGACGCCGCACGATTTCAGGATCTGCACGGCGCGGCCGGAGAAGCCGCATTGCGGGAACTGCGCAGTGCCCTTCATGAAAAGCACCACGCGGTTGCCCTTGACGAGGTCGTCGATGCGTTGTTGAACGTCGCTCATGATCAGTAGCCGGACAAGCCGGGTCAAAACTTCGGAATCACCAAGGATAAGGCATCGCGCTGGCGCGCGGCGCCGATGGGCGCAATTGTCCCCCGGCGTGTCAGAAGGCGTAGGTGAAGCTGAACTGCACCATCGGGGACAGGCGCAGGTCGCGGACCACGTCGTCGAGATTCTGCGAACCGTTGACCACACGACCGAAACGCCCGATGTTGCCGGGGCTCAGCGACATCAGGCCCAGGTCGGCCGAGAAGCCCCAGTTGCCCGTCTTGCCTTGCCTGCCGCCTGTGCCGGAGTAGCCCAGGCCGACGTAGGGGGTGGTGGCGCGATCGTAGTCACTGCCGTCGTAACCGGTATGGCGGCGGTCGATGCCCGAGCCGCTCATGTGACCGGTCGGCATGCCCCACAGTGCCGATCGTTGGCCGAACATGATGCCGCTCGTGGCACGCAGGCCGCCGAGGGTGAGCTGGCTCAGCGATGGGCGCAGGTAGTAGTCGCCCATCAAGCTCACGCTGCTGACATCGAAGGCCTTTTCAGTGGGCAGCGGGTCGGCGCGCAACGGCGTGGCGCCGGAGGCAAAGGCCATGCGCCCTTGCAGCCGACCCCAGCTCAGCGGCGCCAGCTGGGCCTCCGATGTACCCGCGGCTTCCGTCGTGTCGGCCCGACTCGGCGTGACTGCACCTAAGGTGCAGGCAGTGCAGAACGCGGCGGACAGCAGGGCGTGGCGCATGATGGGCTTTTGACGGTCTTTTATGGTGGGGCGCAGCTGGGCCCCCTGGAGCGGAATCGTACGCCGGAAGAAACCCCGTGTGTGTCACCGAACGCATCGACTCGCCGTCCGGGCACCGGGACGGTCCGGCAGCCTGTGACGAATGGCACGTTTGGTGGCCGCGCGGTGCGCTAAATACAACGGCCTCCCGTGCACCTTGGTAGGCCGGCCAGATCGTGCCGCGTGGTCACATCCGAGAAGCCGCGATCGCGCAACAAGGCGGTCACGGCATCTGCCTGATCGTGGCCATGCTCGAGCAGCAGCCACCCGCCGCGCACCAAGTGGTCCGGGGCACCCACGATGATATCGCGCAGGGCTTGCAACCCGTCGCCCTCGGGGGTCAGTGCGAGGCGCGGTTCATGGGTGAGCGCTTCAAGATGGTGGTCGTCTCCGGCGATATAAGGCGGGTTGCTGACGGCCACGTGAAAACGGCGCCCGGCCAGTGGCGTCCACCATGGGCCGACGGTGAACTCCACGCCGAGGCCAAGGCGCTTCGCATTGCCTTGGGCGATAGCCAGCGCGCCGGGGCTGACGTCAGTGGCCGTGACCTGGGCGCCGGGCAGCTCAACCTGCAAGGCCAGCGCGATTGCCCCGCTGCCTGTGCCCAGGTCCACCACCGTCGGCGCAGCTGGTCTGCGCAGGCAATCGAGTGCCCACTCTACGAGCGTTTCGGTGTCGGGGCGAGGCACGAGCACTGCCGGTGAAACCGCCAGGGTCAGCCCACGGAACTCCTTGCGTCCCAACAGGTAGGCGAAAGGTTCGCCGGCTGCACGGCGCGCGACCCACGTTTCAAAGCGGGTCTGATCGGCGACGGCGAGCGGTTCGTCGCCGTGGGCAAACAGCCAGGTGCGTGACTGGCCCAGGACTTCGGCGAGCAGCAGCTGGGCATCCAGCCGTTCGATGCCGCGCATCGCGGCGGCTCGGAGGGCGTCGTCGAGGGTCACAGTCCGCGCCCTTCGAGTTCGGCCAGCTGTTGCGCCGCACGCTCCGCCTGCAGCGCCGCCAGAACGTCATCAAGTTCGCCTTCCATGATTGCGCCGAGTTTGTAGAGCGTCAGGTTGATGCGGTGGTCGGTGAGGCGACCCTGCGGGAAGTTGTATGTGCGGATGCGGTCGCTGCGGTCGCCGCTGCCGATCAAGCCTTTGCGCGTGGCGGCGACCGCGGCGGCACGTTCGGCGCGATCCTTCTCTCGCAGCCGGGCGGCGAGCACGGCAAGGGCCTTGGCCTTGTTGCGGTGCTGAGAGCGGTCGTCCTGGCATTCGGCGACGGTGCCGGTGGGCAAGTGGGTGATGCGGATCGCGCTGTCGGTCTTGTTGACGTGCTGCCCTCCCGCGCCGCTGGCGCGAAAGGTGTCGATGCGCAGATCGGCAGGGTTGATCTGAATGTCTTCCGCCTCGTCTGCCTCGGGCATCACCGCAACCGTGCAGGCGCTTGTGTGGATGCGGCCTTGGGTTTCGGTTGCGGGCACCCGCTGCACGCGGTGGCCGCCGGATTCGAAACGCAGCTTGGCGTAGACCTCGTCGCCTTCCACCCGTATGACCACTTCCTTGTAGCCGCCGAGGTCGGACATGCTCTCGGACATGAGTTCCGTGCGCCAGCCTTTGCGCTCGGCATGGCGCAGGTACATGCGCAGCAGGTCGGCGGCGAACAGCGCGGACTCATCGCCACCCGTGCCGGCCCGGATTTCGATGAACGCGTTGCGGCGGTCGTCGGGGTCACGCGGAAGCAATGCGGTCTGGAGTTCCAGGTGCAGGCGCGTGAGGTCGGCTTCGGCGGACGCGATTTCTTCCCGGGCCATTTCGGCCATCTCGGGCTCATCGAGCATTTCGCGGGCGCCCGCAAGGTCGCGTTCGCGCTGTTCGTACTGGCGGAACGTCGCGATGACGCCAGCCACCTCGGCGTGCTCGCGGGTCAACGCCCGAAACCGCGCCATGTCGTCGACGATGGACGGGTCGGCGAGTGTGGCGTCCAGCTCTGTCAGGCGGAGACCGAGGCGCTCGAATTGTTGGCGAAGGGCGGCTTTCATGCAGGGCTCCAAAGGCGGTGGGACGCCGGGCAGCGGCCGCGGGCGGCTCGTGCACCGGAAGGGCGATTGGAGCGCCGCTAACGGGTGTCGTCCGCCGGGGCCTGGCTCGCCCCGCGCAGGAACAGCCGCGAGACGATCTGGGCAAGTTGCACGCGGTGCTCGCCGGCGGCGGCATGCAGTTCGGCCATGGCGCCATGCAGCATCTTCTGCGTCAAACCGCGCGAAAGGGCGTCGAGCACGGCGTCAACGTCCTCGCCCTTGGCGAGCAGCTTGCGGGCCCGGGAAATTTCGCCCGCGCGCCAGGCGTCGGCCTGCGCCGTCAGGGCCTGAATCAGCGGCACGGTACCGCGCTGGCCGAGCCAGTGAACGAAACTTTGCACGCCGGCGTCGATGATGGCCTCGGCCTGCTCCACCGCCGCCTGGCGCTTCTCTCCTGCTGTCTGCACGAGGGCGGACAGGTCATCCACCGTGTACAAGTACACGTCCGACAGGCGGGCCACTTCCGGTTCCACGTCGCGCGGCACGGCCAGGTCGACCATGAAGATCGGGCGGTGTTTGCGCGACTTCAGCGCACGCTCGACCGCGCCGAGCCCGATGATTGGCACCGAGCTGGCGGTGCACGAAACGATCGCGTCGAATTCGCCAAGGCGGGCAGGCAGGTCGGCCAGGCGGATGGCTTCGGCCCCCAGGCGCCCGGCGAGCTTCTCCCCGCGCTCGAGGGTCCGGTTCGCCACGGCCATCGTGCGTGGCTGCCGAGCCGCAAAGTGCGTGGCCGCCAGCTCGATCATTTCGCCGGCGCCGACGAACAACACGCGTGTCTCGCGCAGGTCTTCGAACAGCTGCGAGGCCAGGCGCACGGCGGCGGCAGCCATGCTGATGGAGTGTGAGCCGATCTCCGTGGAGCTGCGTACATCCTTCGCAACCGCGAAGGAGCGCTGGAACATCTGGTGCAGCGTGCTGCCGAGCGTGCCTGCGGTATCGGCTTCGCGCACAGCCTGCTTCATCTGCCTGAGGATTTGCGGTTCGCCGAGCACCATGGAGTCGAGCCCGCTCGCGACGCGGAACGCATGGCGGGCTGCCGCGCCACCTTGCAACACGTACGCATGGTCCATCAGGTGGTGCGGCGCCACGCCGCCCACGCTGGCAAGCCAGTCGACCGCGGGTTGCACGGCGGCAGGTTCCGCCGCGCAGTACAGCTCGGTTCGGTTGCAGGTGGAGAGCAGGGCCACTTCCGGAGCCCCGGGTGCGGCAATCAGGCGCTGGCGAAAAGCGCGAAGCGTGGGGCCCACCTGTTCGAGCGAGAACGCGAACCGGCCGCGCAGATCCAGCGGGGCGGTGGTGTGGTTCAAGCCGAGGGCGAAGACGCTCATGACCGCAATTATAAAATCGACGGCTGCCGGCCGTCCGACGACCGGTGCTCCCCCGGCGCTGCGGCGCCCCACCTCATGAGGAAGGCGCTGCCATGGGCATGCTGGACGGATTGTGGCACTTGCTGAACTTCTTTGCTCCGGCGCTCGGGGTGGGGTCGTTGGCGGCCGCACTGACAAAGGCGCTGTGGTGGCGCGAGCTCAAATCGGTACCCTTGAGGCGGTTGGCCGCCTGGGCGATTGCCGTGTCCTCGGTCGTCCTCGTGATCGGCCTGGTGTGGACCGGCCGGGACGGAAAGATGGTCACTTACGGTGCCATGGTCGTCGGCTGCGCAATCACCCTGTGGTGGATCGCCTTCGGTCCAAAGCGAGGCTGAGATGCGCGAGGCTGAGATGCGGCCCGCGCACGGGTGCCGTGCGCGGCGGCTCGCCGACTTGCTCACACCGTGACGGAGTCCGCGGGTTCGTTCAGTGCGACTTCGGCCCGCAGGGAGTGGGCATAGGCGGCGGTGATCTTCACATCGATCATCTGGCCGACAAGGCGCGGCGGTGCCTTGAAGTTGACGATGCGGTTGCACTCGGTGCGGCCCATCAGCTCCCCGGCGTCACGGCGTGACGGCCCTTCCACCAGCAACCGCTGCGTGCTTCCCACCATCGAGCGGCTGATGCGTTCCACGTTTTCCTCGATGCGGGCCTGCAGCACTTGCAGTCGCGCAAGCTTGGTCTCGTGCGGCGTGTCGTCATCCAGCGAGGCGGCCGGCGTGCCGGGACGCTTGCTGAAAATGAAGCTGAAAGAAGCGTCGTAGCCCACGTCGTCGATGAGCTTCATCATCTTCGCGAAGTCATCGTCGGTTTCGCCGGGGAAGCCGACGATGAAGTCGCTCGAGAGCGCGAGGTCGGGGCGCACCGCCCGCAGCTTGCGGATCGTGCTCTTGTACTCGAGCGCGGTGTAGCCGCGCTTCATCGCCATCAGGATGCGGTCGCTGCCGTGCTGCACTGGCAGATGCAAGTGATTCACGAGTTGAGGCACCTTCGCATAGACGTCGATCAGGCGCTGCGTGAATTCGTTAGGGTGGCTGGTGGTGTAGCGAATGCGCTCGATGCCGGGGATCTCGGCCACGTACTCGATCAGCAGCGCGAAGTCGGCCATCTCCGCGGTGTCGCCCATCGGCCCGCGGTACGCGTTGACGTTCTGGCCGAGCAGCGTGATCTCCTTGACGCCCTGGTCAGCCAAGCCCGCCACCTCGACCAGCACATCATCGAGCGGGCGCGAGACTTCCTCGCCGCGCGTGTAGGGGACCACGCAATAGCTGCAGTACTTCGAGCAGCCTTCCATGATCGACACGAAGGCGCTGGCGCCTTCCACTCTGGCGGGCGGCAGGTGATCGAACTTCTCGATCTCCGGGAAGCTGATGTCCACCTGCGGCCGGCGCTGCACTTGGCGTTTTGCGAGCATCTCGGGCAGGCGGTGCAGCGTCTGCGGTCCGAATACCACGTCGACGTACGGCGCTCGGTCGATGATGGCAGCGCCTTCCTGGCTCGCCACGCAGCCGCCCACCCCGATCAACACACCCTTGGCCTTCAAGTGCTTGACACGGCCGAGGTCGCTGAACACTTTCTCTTGCGCCTTCTCGCGCACCGAACATGTGTTGAAGAGAATCAGGTCGGCCTGTTCTGGGTCGTTCGTGGGCTCGTAGCCTTCGGCGGCGTGCATGACATCGGACATCTTGTCCGAGTCGTATTCGTTCATCTGGCAGCCGAAGGTCTTGATGAACACCTTCTTGGAAACGGGTTTGTCCATGGGGCGGCTCACGGCTTGTACCAGACCTGGGCGGCCGGATCGAACGTCCATGCCTGCGACTGCGCGATGTTGACGGGCCACGGGCGCATCTTCACTTCCTCGGGGCGCAGGATCCAGACATCGTGCACCTGCCCGGAGGCGTCGATGGTGTAGTTGACGACAGCTTTGAGGTCGATCAGCTGGCCCGTCATCACGATCATGTTGTTGAAGTCGCGCACGCGTGCGCCGGGTGACAGGTGGGTGACCTCGCCGTTCAGCGCGATGACCGGCGGCTGGCCGAAGATGACCGGGCCGCGCAGGGCGTTCTGGGGAAAATTGCGCTGGACTTGGGCCAACGCAGGTGCGGCGATGGTGGCTGCGGCCACGACGGCGAGGAGGCAGCGGTACATGGTATTCGTCCAGTGGCTGTTGAAACGGACAAGAAACGGACAAGGAAAAGCGGCCAAACGGCAGGTCGTGAGTGTACGCGGCCCGCGTTCCTCAAGCGGTTCAGCGGTGATCGCCGAGCGTGGAAGAACCGGCCATCCTGGGGTGCCGGATGGTAGAATCCAGTGTCGCAGCGACCCTTCAATGTGCTACCACTGCTCCTGTGAGGCTCGACGCTTCCGGCGGTAGGCCTTTCGTCGCTGCCCTGTTCCCGCGTGAAGGTGCCCGCCCGTGGGCAATCGCTTGCACGTTTTCCCCGTCGTCTGCTTTCGCTGTGCGCCGGGGTTACTGTTTCTTTTCGCCGGCTTCGCCGGCACCGGTCACGCCGCGTCCCTTCGACCCGGCGCCGGCCGTCCGATCCCTCTTGATGAAAGTGTCCATGGCCAAGGAAGAACTGATTGAAATGCATGGCAGAGTCGACGATGTGCTGCCGGACTCCCGCTTCCGCGTGACCCTTGAAAACGGTCACACGCTGGTGGCCTACACCGCAGGCAATATGCGCAAGCACCATATTCGCATTCTTGCCGGCGACCGCGTGTCGCTGGAACTGTCTCCGTACGACCTCACCAAAGGCCGCATCACGTTCCGGCACATCGAAGGCCGGGGCCCCGGTCCGCGCAGCAGCTGACCTGCGTTACATTCCCGGCTTTCTGGAAAACGCCGGGCAGAGATGGACGCGCCGATATCGACGGCAAAAGCCGCATTCAAGCGAAGGGCTGCGTGGATCGCTGCCTGTGTGCACTGGCCAGCGCCAATGCAATCACGGCAAGCTGGTGGCCCGAAGCATCGATTCCCACGCTGCAATGGCTGATGGGCCTGTCGGTCCACTGGCAGTGGCTTTACGCGATCCTGGGCGGTCTTGCCTCGCTGGCGTACGTCGCCCTTGGCGGTCGTGGCGGCTGGCTGGCGATGCTGGTGCTGGGGGTGGCCTGGTGGACCCACGCACTTCCTGTGGCATCCGCCATGACAAAGAGCGCCTCGCCGGTGCTGCGCGTCGGCACCGCCAACCTCTACGTCGGCAACCCCGACCTCTCCCGCTTGCAGCAATGGTTGCTGGATCCAGCCTCGCCCGATGTGGTCCTGCTCCAGGAATTCAGTGATGCTGCCGCGCAGCTCGTGGCCAACGGCCCCGTGCGTGCGCGTTACCCGTACCAAGTGCTTGCGCCCGCGGACGATCCTTTCGGCATTGCGCTGTTGTCGCGTCATCCATTGACGTTCACCGAAACCGTGGCCCCTGGCAATCCGTGGCACACGCCCCGGTTGCGTGCCAAGGTGGCTTGGCAGGGGCATCAGGTGGCCGTTTCCGCAATGCACCCCATGCCTCCGCTGAACCGGGTCTATGCCCTGGTGCGCGATTCCGCAATGCGTGATGAAGCCCGGTGGCTGTCCGATGCGGGCCCCCTCGGCGAGTTGGCCGGCGACCTCAACGACACGCCTTGGTCGACCGGTGTGCGCGGCGTCTCTCCCACGTTGCGGCGTGCTTCAGGCCTGGCGCCCACGTGGCCCAACCTCGGTGGGTGGCTGTCATTGCTGCCGCTCGATCACGTGCTCGTGAGTGCGGGCTGGATGCGCGTGGGGTCGGCCATCGGGCCCGATCTCGGGTCGGACCATCGGCCTGTCGTCGTGGACCTCACCCCGGTGCAGTGATGAGCCAGGGGCCGGGCGGTCATCGACGAACTTTGCCGTCGACGGTCAGCATCGACATTTCCACGAAGTGCGAGGCCACGTGGTCACGGGGGCCGAAGTTCACGTGAAAGCCACCGAGGTTCATTTTTTGCACGCTCTCCAGTGACGAGATCAACTGCTCGCGGCTCGGATTGCGGCCCGCGCGCCTCAGGCCTTCAGCGAACACCTTGGCCGCCAGGTAACCCTCCATGCTGGAGTAATTCGGTTTTGCGTCACCCCCGGCCTTCGCGACCGCGTCGAGGTACTCGCGCGAGATCGGGATTGCGGGCGAGAACGGGAACGGCATCACCTGGCTGACAACAATCCCGTGGGCCTCCTTGCCCAGTTCATCGGTCAGCGCTTGCGTGCCCACGAACGAGACGTTGTAGAACTGCCCGCCGTATCCGGCCTTGCGGGCCGCCCGGATGAATGCCGCGCAGGCCTTGTACGCACCGATCTGCACGATGGCTTCAGGCATGGCGGCCGTGATCGATTGCACGGCCTTGCCGACGTCCACCGAATTTCGTTCCACGGTGCCGAGTGCGGCAGGTTCGAGCTTCAACGGTCGGAGCGCGCGCACGACACCATCGAGCCCGGCCTTGCCATAGGCATCGTTCTGGTGGAACACGGCGATCTTCCTGATGTTGAGCTGGGTGAGTTGCTTAACGATCAGCGCCGTTTCGTCGTAGTAGGACGCGCGCAGGTGGAACACGTTCGTGGCAAACGGGTCGCGCAACGCTTCGGCGCCAGTGAACGGCCCGAAAAATGGAATGCGGCTTTCAAGCACGAGCGGCAGCGCGGCCAAGCAGGTGGGCGTGCCCACGTACCCGAACAAGCCGAACACGTTGTCCTTGATGAATTGTTCGGTATTGGCTTTGCAGCGCTCGGGCTCATAGCCATCATCGAGCGTGCGCAGCTCAATCGCGTGACCGTTGATGCCGCCAACGGCATTGACGGCATCGAAAAACACCCGTGCGCCGAGGTTCATCTGAATGCCCAGCTGCGCCCCGGGGCCGGTGAAGGCGGCGGATTGACCCAGGACGATCCGGCGTTGCGGCTGTGCCAAGGCCGGCAGGGCCATTGCAGCGCTTCCAGCTGCCAAGTTCTGGATCAGAGTACGTCGTTTCATCGGGAAGTTTTCGAAGAAGGCCAGCGACACGGCGCGCCAGCCAGGCAAACTCACCAGTGTATTTTCCAATGGCGAGAGCGACGAGTGCTGTGACATTAATTCGCGTTTTGCATCGCGTGCTGGATGATAGTCCGTATAAATGACAGTTTATGGTCAGTTATTCGACGTCGGTACCCGTTCGTTTCGTGTTGTAGTTCACGGTTCGGTGCCAAATCGAACCTAGGGGTGTCCTTGGTGTGCTCGGCGCCTTGCCAGTGTCGCGGTCGGCCTCTACGCTTGCGCCCCCGCACCGGCGGCGAGGGCTTTTCCGCCGCCCGCTGCATGCCGCGCCGCCGTGTCGAGCGGCGCCTCGTTTTCATCAAGCCTCATAAGGAAGTAGCATGTCGGCTGTCATTGGGACAAGAGACATTCCGTCTCTCGGGATACTTGCCAAGGAACGCACCATCGCGGGCCCGGGATTCAACCGTTGGTTGGTGCCGCCAGCCGCACTCGCGATTCACCTGTGCATCGGCATGGCCTATGGCTTCTCGGTGTTCTGGTTGCCGCTGTCGAAGGCCGTCGGCATCAATGCCGCAGTGGCGTGCGCGAAGGACATGAGCCTGTTGGCAGAGCTGTTCGCCACGGATTGCGACTGGAAAATCTCCACGATGGGTTGGATGTACACCCTGTTCTTCGTGCTCCTCGGCCTGTCGGCCGCGCTGTGGGGTGGTTGGCTCGAGCGTGCCGGTCCGCGCAAGGCCGGCGTGGTCTCGGCGGTGTGCTGGTGCGGAGGGCTCGTGCTCGCGGCCCTCGGCGTGTCCATCCACCAGATGTGGCTGATGTGGCTCGGAGCCGGTGTCATCGGAGGCATCGGTCTCGGGCTCGGGTACATCTCGCCTGTGTCGACGCTGATCAAATGGTTTCCTGATCGACGAGGCATGGCCACCGGCATGGCCATCATGGGCTTTGGCGGCGGCGCGATGATCGGTTCGCCGCTCGCGGCCGAGTTAATGAAGCTCTTTGCCAAGGCAAACGACGTCGGCGTGGCCTCCACGTTGCTCGTGATGGCCGCCGGCTACTTCGTGTTCATGATGGCCGGTGCCTTCGGCTACCGTGTACCGCCGAGCGGCTGGAAGCCCGAAGGGTGGACGCCGCCGCCTGCCCAGGCGGACAACCAGATGATCACGCGCCGCCACGTGCATGTGAAGAAGGTCTGGGGCATTCCGCAGTTCTGGCTTGTCTGGATGGTGCTTTGCATGAACGTCAGCGCGGGCATCGGCGTCATCGGCATGGCCAGCCCGATGCTGCAGGAGGTGTTTGGCGGCTCGCTGATCGGCGTCGCGCAGAAGTTCGGTGAACTCGACAAGGCCGGGCTGACGGCCATCGCCGGCGTCGCCGCAGGATTCACCGCACTGCTGAGCCTATTTAACATTGGGGGCCGCTTTTTCTGGGCAAGCCTTTCCGACCGCCTCGGACGCAAGATGACCTACGTGGCATTCTTCGTGCTCGGCGGCCTGCTGTATGCCAGCATCCCGGCCAGTGCATCTGCGGGCAGCAAGCTTTTGTTCGTGGGCGGTTTCTGCGTCATCTTGAGCATGTACGGCGGCGGTTTCGCCACAGTGCCAGCCTACCTCGCCGACCTGTTCGGCACGCAGATGGTGGGGGCCATCCACGGCCGCTTGCTGACCGCCTGGGCCACTGCCGGCATCCTCGGCCCCATCGTCGTCAACTACATGCGCGAATACCAGCTCGGCCTGGGTATGCCGCGCGAGCAGGTCTACAACCAGACCATGTACATCCTGGTCGGCATGCTGGCGTTGGGCCTCATCTGCAACCTGCTGGTCCGCCCGGTCGCTGACAGGCACTTCATGACGGAGGCGGAACTCGCACAGGAAAAGCGCCTGGCCCACGACCGCAACCTGGCCTCCGAAGTGGCCGCAAGCGGTGGTTCGGGCGGCGCTACGCCGACGCTCGTCGTGGCGCTCGCCTGGGCCGCCGTGATGATCCCGCTCCTGTGGGGCGTCTATCGCACGCTGCTGAGCGCGGCCAAAGTATTCAGCTGATCCGTATCGCCCGCGCAGGGGCCTTGCCGCCCCCGGGGCTCCCAGAGCGCTCGTGCGATGCGGAGCTTGCGCCCTGCCGCCGCGCTCTTTGAGATGCCTGTGGAGGGATCAGCTTGGCTTGCGAAAACCGCCTTCGATCCAGGCCGCTGCGGATTCTCGGCTGAGCTTGAACGCCGGCGACACCCCGACCCGGGCGAGTTCGTTGCCGTCGCAGTCCCGGGCCGCGAGGACCGCGGTGGGATCGTCGTCGTCGGGGGTGATGTCCATTGTGACGTCGATGCGGTTCGAGCCCACGCTGATGCTCACCTGCTTGTGCAGGACGGCATGCAGCTGCTGTTCGTGTCGACGCAGCACCTCGTTCGCGGTTTTGACCAGAGTATGGAAGGCGGCGGTATCGAGCGGCTTCGGGTTTTTCTTGTCCCGGCCCATCGTCCATGGGCCGACGAGCGCGGCCTCGGATTGACCGTCCTGGATCATCGCGACGGCCCAACCGTCGTCGTCTTCGTTCTTGATGATGCGGGCGGTCCAGCCATTATCCTGCCAGAGCGTGGCTTGCTGAACGGTGCTGGGAATTTCGGCTATGGCAAACATCATGGCGGCGGGGTTGGCGTCGGTGCTGTGATTCTATACAGTATTCTGCCCGTATTGCAGGCATTCCCGGTTGTTGCCCCGGGGCGTTCAGGCTCACGCCTGCGGATGACAAGCACAGGCGTGTTCGCTGGTGGCCCTCATGAACGACTGCAGGATGGCGCACGCGTGCGAGGGGTCGCCGTCGCATTGCCGGCGCAATGAGACCAATTGCTGTTCAAGTGCCTTCAGTGCAGCCAGCCGACCTTGCACGGTGGCGATGTGGCCGTCGAGGAGCGCATTGACCTGGGCGCAGGAACCGTCGGGCGCGGCAGCGCAATCGATCAGCGAACGGATTTCAGGCAGCGGGATATCAAGCGATCGGCAGTGGCGGATGAACTGCAGCCGTTCGACGTGCTCGGCGGCATAGGCACGGTAGCCGGATGCCTCCCGGCGAGGTTCGGCGAGCAGGCCTTCGCGCTCGTAGAAGCGGATGGTTTGCACGTCGCATCCAACCCGGGTGGCCAACTCGCCAATGCGCATTAGGAAACTCTTTCGCCTGATGTGTGTCCGGAACAGGGCTACCAATGTACGAGCTTGCGCAAGACCTTGTCGGCTGCCCGCGCGCGCAGAACTCGCCAGGATCTGGACCTGTCCATCATCCAGAAGTTCGTTGGCTGGCCGGTCAAGCTTTGCCTTTCAGCTCGAACGAAATCTTGGCGCTGATGCGGTAGCTGACGATTCTGCCGTTGTCGACGGTGGCTTCCATGTCCTTGATGTAGATCGACCTCACGTCGTTCAAGGTCTGGGCGGCTTGTGAAACCGCTCGATGCGCGGCGTCCTCCCAACCGTCATTGGACTCGGCCAGCACTTCGATCACTTTGAGCATTGCCATGGTGTTTCTCCGGTTGCAGAGCCGTTGCCGCGAGGCACTGGCCGGCACGGGCGGCACCTGTTCAATTGAGTCTAGGCAACGATGGCCACTTCGCAAGGAAGATGGCCGGCTCCCGGCAGCCGCCGTTCCACATCGGGTCGTCAGCCCATAGAACGCAACGCGATCTCGCGCCATCTAATGGGTTGGCAGGGCAGGCGGCGGCGTGATGCTCTGTCATGCACAGCTGGTTTAGACCGCTACTTCAATTAAGAAAGGATCTCAAAATGACACGCATGCCCCACAAGTTGATTTCTGTCGTCGTCGCCGGTCTGTTGTCCGCAGCCGGCGGGCTCGCCTTGGCTCAATCCGGGCCGAGCGATGCGCAGATCGCCGGCATTGTCGTTGCAGCCAATGGCGTCGACGTTGACGCTGGCAAGCTGGCAGAACAAATGGCTTCCGACAAAAGTGTCAAAGCATTCGCAACCCAAATGGTCGCTGACCATACTGGCGTGAACCAGCAAGCCGGGGCGCTCGTCAAGAAACTTCAGATTGCGCCCGAAGATTCGGATGTCAGCAAGGGTCTGAGAAAAGGCGGGGATGAAAACATCGCCAAACTCAAACAATTGAAAGGGAAGGATTTCGACAAAGCCTACGTGGATCATGAGATTGTCTATCACCAGGCAGTCCTTGATGCGCTCGATAAAACGTTGATCGCAAACGCCAAAAATGCAGAGCTCAAGGATTTGCTTGTGAAGGTCCGCCCCGCCTTCGTAGCGCACTTGGAGCATGCAAGACACATTCAGGCATCGCTGAAATAAGGGGTTGACATGAACTTCCAACATTCGCGCCTTGCAGGTTGCGCGAAGGCCGTGGCCCGAATAAAACGCGTCGGGGCAGTCCTGGCGCTGGCAATCGTGTCGTCCTCTGCCCTTGCGGCGTCCAGCAGCCATACGGTTGTCATTGAAAACATGAAGTTTTCTCCGTCGGTGCTCGAGGTCAAGCGCGGTGATACTGTCGTTTGGGCAAATAAGGATTTTTTTTCCGCACGACGTCACGGAGAATAACGGCAGATTTCGGTCCGACACCATTCCTTCGCAAGGCAGTTGGAAGTTCATCGCAAAAAAGCGAGGGCAGTTTCCTTACCGGTGCTCGCTTCATCCCGTGATGACGGCCGTTATCGTGGTCAAGTAATGCAGATGAAATTCATAATGAAGATCAATTTCGGTTCAATTTGGGTGAAACATGCAGCCATTGCGCTCTGATTTAAGTTTCGAGCAGTGCACGGATCCGGAGCTTGCGAGTCGCGAAGAAACTGGCGAACAGGGAGCTTTCGAGTTTTTGATGCGGCGGCACAATCAGGTCTTATATCGGGTGGCGCGGAGCATCATCAAGGATGACACGGAGGCCGAGGACGTCGTGCAGGAATGCTACCTGCTTGCTTATGGGCGTCTGGATCAATTCCGTGGCGAAGCGAGCTTGTCGACATGGTTGACAAGGATTGTCGTGAACGAAGCGAATGGACGCTTGCGGAAAACACGGCGCCGGGCGGCAATCATTCAGTTGGTCCCGGATGGCGACTGGAGCGAAAGCACAGGGGAAAATGCCATGAGCGATCAGCACGAGGATTTGGCCGATCGGCCGGAGGAATCAGCGTATCGCGCAGAGGCACGTCGCCTCATCGAGGCGCAGATTGATGCGCTGCCGGAGATTTTGCGCACTGTGTTTGTGTTGCGCGCCGTGCAAGAGTTCTCTGTCGGAGAAACGGCTGCCGTGCTTGGAATTCCGGAATCGACGGTCCGCAGCCGGTTTTTCCGTGCGAGAGGCATGTTGCGCGAGGCATTGGCCCGCCACTTTGACCATGCAATGGGCGCTGCGTTTTCGTTTGGCGGTGAACGATGTGATCGGATCGTCAAAGGCGTTCTGTCTCGTCTTTCACGCCCTGAAACCGCAACCTGAACCTTTCTTGAGGCAAACATGAAATTGAATGAACTCGTCGCCTCGGAAACAGGCGCTTTGGTCCCCGCGCAGCCGACTTTCACTCAAGGTGACTGGCAGCGATTTTTGGCATACCTCGGTGAGAACCCGAACCGCCAAGGCTTGCAGGAAAACCCGCACGCGTTGAGAAGGCGTGGCGACATTAAACGTCCGGCTATGCGGAGAATCCAGCCGAAATCTTGAAGACATTCGAAGATGGCGCCGATCAATACAACGAATTGATCGTGGTCAGCGGTATTCCTGTTTACAGCCACTGCGAGCATCATCTCGCTCCGTTTTTCCGGACCGCTGCCATTGGGTATGTACCGGACGGTAAAATTGTGGGGCTTTCCAAGTTGACCCGTCTCGTCGATTGCTTTGCGCGCGCGCCGCTTGCAGGTGCAGGAGCGCTTGGCGATGCAGATTGCCGAAGCGCTGATGCAGCACTTGTCGCCTTCGTCGGCAGGGGTCGTCATTCGCTGCAGGCACATGTGCATGGAAAGCCGCGGGATTCAGAAATCCGGCGAAAAAACAACGACGTCGGCGCTCTTGGGGAAAATTCGCCTGAACGCAGCTCTGCGCAGTGAATTCTTTTCATTGGCACAAGAGCAATCAGGGAGTGTTTGATCGGAGGGCGTGATCGAATGTGTCCACGGGGGCGTTGCAACGTCCCCGGGACCTGCCTGCCTTACTCTCCGATCAACTGCAGCGCATCCACTTCCTTGTACCCGCGCGCCACGTTGTTTGCGAACGTCACCTTCACGGCCTGAACCTGGTAGGTTGTCTTCGGGATGGTCTTCACGAACCAGTTGCGCGGGCCGCGCCCGTCGGGTTCCACGTCGTTCAGGCCGGACCACATGGTGCTCCAGTGGCCGGCGGTGTCCTGAAGTTCGAGCTTGGTGACCGATCGTGCGCAGATGTCGTCGCACACCAGGCGCACTTCTGTGGCGGCTACGGGTTTGGCGTAGGTCGCTTCGATCCAGTCCAAGCCCATATCCTGGTGGTTGTTCGTCCAGATCTTGCCGTCAGGCGCGCCGGCGATGTTGGTGGCGAACCTGAATTCCGAGGGCGTCTTGCCGTTGTCGTCGCCGAAGGTTGAACTGGCCTTGGCCGCCTGCGCCCATTGGCCGTGCGCGTCGTTGATGTAGCGGTCTTCCATCGTGGCGAAGTCCAGCTTGGCCTGCTTGGCGGCGTGCTCCTGCTGTTCCGGCGTCAGGTCGGTGGCCGGTGCGGCCGTCGGCGTCGCTACGGCGGCGGGGGCCGGTGCCGGGCTGGCCGAGGCCGACGCGGCCTGAGGATTGACGGTGTCCTTCTTGCCGCAGGCCGCCAGAGCGGCGGTGAAGAGGAGGGCGACGACGAGAGGTGTTTTGTTCATGAGTCGATTGGCTTGGGTAGGGGCAGTCAGGCGCGAATTGTGCCCGTGCCAGATTGCCGCGACTAAGCTCGTCGGTGAATCGCTACGAGGTTCAAGCGGCGCCCGGCATGCCCGAATGGCGCTTATTTGGCGTTCCAGCCTGGAGCGATCGTGCGGCCTGCCCTGCAGGCCTGTGCGCCAAAAAAAAGCACCCAGGCGGCATGCCGCTCTAGGTGCTTCGATTTTTCTCTGATTTTGGTGGCGCTTCAGGGATTCGAACCCCGGACCTGCGGATTATGATTCCGTCGCTCTAACCGGCTGAGCTAAAGCGCCTAAGCCTCACATTATAGCCATGCATTTGGCAACTGCGCTACTCTTGCACCTCGGCCGCCAACAACGATCACCATGTTCAGCTTTTTCAAGAAGAAGTCCCCTTCCACCGAGGCGCCTGCGCCCGCACCTGTCGAAGCGCCAGCCGAGGAGCGGCGCAGCTGGATGGAGCGGCTTCGCGATGGCATCGGCCTGGGTGAAGCGCCGCCTGCCCAAGGTGAGCAGGCTGCCCCCGTACCTGCGAGCCTGGACATCCCGGTGGCGCGTACACCATCATCCGTTGTCATTCCAGTTCCAGTTCCAGTTCCAGTTCCAGTTCCAGTTCCAGTTCCAGTTCCAGTTCCAGCCCCAGCCCCAGCCCCAGCCTCAGCCTCAGCCTCAGCCTCAGTCCCAGTCCCACCTGTTCCTGCCGCTGTGGAACCCGAGCGCCGCTCGTGGATGGACAAGCTGCGCAACGGTCTCCGCAAGACGAGTTCCAGCATCGCGCAGGTGTTCACAGGCACCCAGATCGATGACGCGCTGTACGAGGACCTCGAATCCGCGTTGCTGATGGCCGACGCCGGGGTGAAGGCCACGGAGTTCCTGCTGAAGGACTTGAAGTGGCGCGTGAAGGAAGCCAAGGCCACCGCCCCGTCGGTCGTCAAGGGCCTGCTGGCCGACGCGATCACGGACTTGCTCCGGCCGCTGGAGAAGCCGCTGGAGATCGGCCAGGCCACGCCCACGGTGATGATGGTGGTGGGGGTCAACGGCGCCGGCAAGACCACGAGCATCGGCAAGCTCACGCGCCACCTTGCAGACGAGGGGCAAAAGGTTCTGCTGGCTGCGGCCGACACATTCCGCGCTGCCGCGCGCGAGCAGCTCGCGGTGTGGGCCGATCGCGCCGATCGTTTGGATGACAAGTCGGTGGCGGTGGAAATCGTGTCGCAGGAAAGCGGCGACCCATCGTCGGTCAGCTTTGACGCAGTGGTGGCAGGCAAATCGCGCGGTTGCGATGTGGTGATCGCCGACACCGCGGGGCGCCTGCCCACCCAGCTTCACCTGATGGAGGAACTGAAGAAAATCAGGCGCGTGATCGGCAAAGCCCAGGATGGCGCGCCGCACGAGGTGCTGCTCGTGGTGGACGGCAACACCGGACAGAACGCGCTGTCGCAGGTGAAGGCGTTCGACGATGCACTGCAGTTGACCGGCCTGATCATCACCAAGCTCGATGGCACGGCCAAGGGCGGCGTGCTGGCCGCCATTGCCCGCGAACGGCCCATCCCGGTGTACTTCGTGGGCGTGGGCGAAAAGCTGGAAGACCTGCAGACTTTCAATGCCCGCGAATTCGCGCAGGCGGTGCTCACTTGACCGGGCGTCCGGACGGCTGCTTGGGCTCTACGCGCCGACAGGCGGGGGGCTGACCGGCGGCGTGCTGGCCGACGGGGCGGCAACGGCCGGCTGGGTCGGTACATTGCCGAGCGGCACGGCGGCCGAATCGAGTTGATCGAACCAGGTGGACGGCGGCGGATCGCGGTGTGCGAGTTCGGTGTCGAGCACCGCGCCGGGTTCCACCGGTTCGTCGGTGCGCGGCGCAGGCGCTCCGGAGATCGCCTCGGCGTCCACGGCTGTGGCGAGCTTGCTGAGTACCAGGTCGCGCGCGACGGCTGGCGTGGGGATGGTGCTTTCGTGCCACACGTGCAGCGGGATGCCGGCGGCGGCGATCACGCCGTCCATCCGGGCATGGCGCTGGCGGGCCCGTGCATGTTCCTTGCCGTCGGCCTCGCGCACGTCGATGACGGCGATCACTTGCGACTGGGCGTCGCACACGAGGAGGTCGGCCGACATCACACCCACGCGTCGCAGCCATTCCGAATACGAATTGCGGGTGGGCACCTTCATGAACCGCGACAGCGGCACCTGGGCAAGGATGATGTGGTCGGGCAGTGCCGTGCGCAGGACAGACCATGCCTTGCGTTCCCCCGTTGTCATGACCCGCGTGGCCTGGGGGGGCCAGGCGGCCGCGGTGTCGAGCGCGTCCAGGGCGCGTGGCTTGCGTTTGCGTTGCGGCGGAGCCGCAGGCTTGCGCAAGCGCATGAGCATACCGGCCAGCACGGCCAAGAGGACAAGCCCGACAACAATCAACGGTTCCATCGCACTTCTGGAGAGTAAGAGGAAGACCGCTGACCTTAACGGGCCAGGCCCGACGGGTCAATGGAGGAAGTTACACGGGTAACGGCGTGTCAGCGAATGCCGGCGGGGCCGCCGAGACCCTTCAGTCCGCCCATGCGCTTCATCATTTTCATCAGGCCGCCGCCCTTCATCTTCTTCATCATGCCCTGCATCTGCTCGAACTGGTTGAGCAGCCGGTTCACCTCTTGTACCTGCACGCCTGCGCCGGCGGGATGCGGCGCTTGCGGGTGGCCTTCAGCAGTTCGGGCTTGCGGCGCTCCAGCGGCGTCATCGAGTTGATGATGCCCTCCATGCGGCGCACGTCTCGTTCGGCACGGTCCATGTCGGCAGCGCCCGCCTTGGCGGTCAATTGCGCCGGAAGCTTGTCCATCAGACCGGCGAGCCCGCCCATCTTCTTCATTTGCGAGATCTGGGCCAGGAAGTCGTTCAAATCGAAGTTGTCGCCCGATTTGAGCTTTTCGGCCAGTTTCTGGGCCGCGACGACGTCGACGCCCTTTTGCACCTCCTCCACGAGTGAGAGGATGTCACCCATGCCGAGCACGCGGCCGGCATGGCGCTCTGCATCGAAGATTTCGAGGCCGTCGATCTTTTCGCTGACACCTGCGAACTTGATGGGCACACCGGTCACCTGACGCACCGACAGGGCGGCGCCCCCGCGGGAGTCACCGTCGGTCTTCGTCAGCACGATGCCGGTCAGCGGCAGCGCCTCCTTGAACGCGCGCGCGGTGTTGATGGCATCCTGGCCCTGCATGGCGTCCACCACGAACAGCGTCTCGACCGGGGTCACCGCGGCGTGCAGTTCCGCGATCTCCTTCATCAGCGCCTCGTCGATGGCGAGGCGGCCCGCCGTGTCGACGAGCAGCACGTCGAAGTAGTGGCGGCGCGCATGGTCGAGCGCGGCTCGGGCGATGTCCACCGGCTTGTCAGCGATGGTGGAGGGGAACCACTCGGCGCCAGCTTGCTTGGTGACGGTCTTCAGCTGTTCGATGGCGGCCGGACGGTACACGTCGGTGGAAACCGTCAGTACCTTTTTCTTGCGGCGCTCTATGAGGTGTTTGGCAAGCTTGGCAGTGGTGGTGGTCTTGCCCGCGCCCTGCAGGCCGGCCATCAAAATCACGGCAGGGGGCTGCGCGGCGAGGTTGATGTCGGACACGCCTTCGCCCATCGTGGCCGCGAGTTCACGGTTGACGATGCCGACGAGCGCCTGGCCCGGCGACAGCGAACCCACCACTTCGGCGCCGAGCGCCTTGTCTTTCACGCGGGCGATGAAGTCGCGGACAACGGGCAGCGCCACGTCGGCCTCCAGGAGTGCCATGCGCACCTCGCGCAGCATGTCCTGGACGTTGCCTTCGGTAATGCGTGCTTGCCCGCGCATCGTCTTGACGAGGCGACTCAGGCGGTCGGTGAGGGTGGATGCCATGGGGGAGGGCGCGGCCCGGGAAACCGGG
>Ga0170475_113252676_pt1 | contig 30689 bp, 32 predicted proteins | sample Soicark_Litter_5_FD_111474 | JGI IMG/M metagenome (GOLD analysis project Ga0170475, IMG submission 111474) | Avena fatua rhizosphere microbial communities from Hopland, California, USA. Combined Assembly of 48 SPs
CAGGCCGATGGTCCAGTTGTGCAGCGGGCAGGCCACGCTCTCGCCAAAGACGATGCCCTGGCTGAGCTGGCCGCCCCTGTGCGGGCAGCGGTCGAGCAGCGCGAAGACCTTGTCCTCAGAGTTGCGAAAGACGGCGACATCGCAGCCCTTGTTGCGCGACACGCGACGTGCGCCAAGCACGGGAATGTCGTCGATGCGGCAGATGGATTTCCAGTTGCTCATGGTTCAGCTCAAATTTCGAGTACATGCCGGTCACCCGGTCCATCACTTGCAGAACGCGGTCGCTGGCAGCTTCGCGCTGCAGCAAAGAGGACGTCACGACGCTTCATGCAGACGCCACGGAAACGAACTGCCGCGTGTCGACCGAGGCTTTATCGAAGTCGAACCACGGATCGGGCTCACCGTCGAGCGAGAACTGCAGGCGCTCCCACAGCGCCTTGCGGCCGGTGTGATCTTCGAGGATCTTCTTCTTGACGTAATCGAGGCCCACGCGGCTCACGTAGTGCACCGTTCGCTCCAGGTACCAGCCTTCTTCCCGATAGAGCTGCAAGAAGGCACCGCTGTACTCCAGGACTTCTTCGGACGTCTTCAGCTTGCAGAGAAACACGGCGACTTCAGTCTTGATGCCGCCATTGCCGGCGATGTAGATCTCCCAGCCGGAATCGACGCCGATAACGCCCACGTCCTTGATGCCGGCTTCGGCACAGTTGCGCGGGCAGCCCGACACCGCGAGCTTGACCTTGTGCGGTGCGTACATGCGCCACAACGCACGCTCCAGATCCTTGCCCATCTGCGTGGAGTCTTGCGTGCCGAATCGGCACCACTCGCTGCCGACGCACGTCTTCACCGTGCGCAAGGCCTTCGCATAGGCGTGGCCCGAGGGCATGCCGATGTCCTTCCAGACATTGACCAGATCCTCCTTCTTCACGCCTAGCAAATCGATGCGCTGCCCCCCCGTGACCTTGACGGTCGGGATCTTGTACTTGTCTACCGCGTCTGCAATGCGGCGCAGTTCATCGGCGGTTGTCTCCCCACCCCACATGCGCGGTATCACCGAATAGGTGCCGTCCTTTTGGATGTTCGCGTGGCTGCGCTCGTTGATGAAGCGCGATTGCGGATCGTCCTTGGCCTCTTTGGGCCAGGTGCTGATCAGGTAGTAGTTGACTGCGGGCCGGCAGCTCGAGCAGCCGTTGGGCGTGCGCCAGCGCAGACGCTGGTAGACGCTGTCGATCGTCAGCAGGTGTTCGGCCTTGATGGCCTCGCGCACGTCCTGGTGGCTCGAATCGGTGCAGCCGCACATGGCCTTCTTGGTGGGCGCCTTGGAGTAGTCGCCGCCGGCCGTGAACATCAGCAATTGCTCGACCAATCCGGTGCACGATCCGCACGATGCGCTGGCCTTGGTGTGCTTGCGCACCTCGTCGAGCGTGAAGAGACCCTTCTCCTTGATCGCCTTGCAGACGGTGCCCTTGTTGACTCCGTTGCAGCCGCAGACTTCGTCGGTGTCGGCCATCGCTGCGGCCTTGTTGTGGCCTTCGTGCCCGGTGTCGCCGATGTTCGATTCGCCGAACATCAGCTTGTCGCGGATGTCGCCGATGCTGCGGCCTTCGCGCAACAGCTTGAAGTAGTACGAGCCATCGACGGTGTCGCCATACAGGCAGGCGCCGACCAGCTTGTCGTTCTGGATCACGAGCTTCTTGTAGACGCCGCCGAATGGGTCGCTCATCACGATCTCTTCGCAATCGTCGCCGCCCATGAAGTTGCCGGCGGAGAAGAGATCGATGCCTGTGACCTTGAGTTTGGTCGAAGTTTGTGAGCCGGTGTAGCGGCCGATGCCGAACTCTGCGAGGTGCGTCGCGCAGACCTTGCCTTGCTCGAACAGCGGTGCGACCAGGCCGTAGGCAATGCCGCGGTGTGCAGCGCATTCGCCCACCGAATAGATGCGCGGATCGGTGATGGTCTGCATCGTGTCGCTGACGACGATTCCGCGGTTGCAGTGCAGGCCGATCTTTTCGGCAAGCTCGGTATTGGGGCGGATGCCTGCGGCCATCACGACCAGGTCGGCCGGCACTTCGGTGCCGTCCTTGAACTGCACGGCCATCACTCGGCCGTCCTTGTCGCCGATGAGGGCCTGAGTCTGCGCACCGATCATGAACTTGAGTCCGCGGTCTTCGAGCGACTTGCGCAGAAGCCCGCCCGCCACGTCGTCGAGCTGTCGCTCCATCAGCCACGGCATGATGTGCACGACGGTGACTTGCATGCCGCGCAGCATCAAACCGTTCGCGGCTTCGAGGCCCAGGAGGCCCCCGCCGATGACGACCGCATGCTTGTACTTCGTTGCAGCATCGATCATGGTGTTGGTGTCGGCGATGTCGCGATACGCGATCACGCCTTCGAGGTCCTTGCCTGGGACGGGCAGGATGAAAGGGGTCGATCCGGTGGCGATGAGCAAGCGGTCGTACTCCGCCTCGGTCCCGTCTTCAGCACGCACGACACGATGGCGACGGTCGATCTCGACGACCTTCTTGCCCAACTGCAGATGAATGCCGTTCTCTTCGTACCAGGAGATCGGGTTCAGAACGATCTCGTCGAGCGTCTGTTCGCCGGCCAACACGGGCGACAACAGGATGCGGTTGTAGTTCGGATGCGGCTCCGCACCGAACACGGTGATGTCGTAATGATCGGGCGCGATCTTCAGCAGCTCTTCCAGGGTCCGAACACCGGCCATGCCGTTGCCAACCATCACCAGCTTCATCTTCTTCATCAGGCTCTCCAGGCTCAGTCTATTTAGCAAGGCAAGTGCCAGTTGCGGTGCATTGCACCGTTTCGGGTCCGCACTGTTTCGGTCCGCTTCCGTGCAGCAGGCGCCAATGGCGTGATCCACGATCCGAAGCAGCGCTTCGTGACAGCCGAGGAGATGGTCCTCGCGCTGGAGCGCGGTGCCTCGCGACCTATTTGGGAATCGACAGCATCAGGTGATGTGATAGGTGTCGGTGATGAACGGCGCCATGGCGCCGTTGAGCCCCCAAATGCAGCACGAAAAGCCGGAATACAGGAAGGCAGACACCAGGGTCGGCGCGTGTCCACACGCAAGAAGGTCTTGAAGGTCGACATGGGAATCATGGTCTCCGAAAGACACTCCGGCCGTGGGCCGGGGAAGGAGGCACATGACTGCTCAACGGCGTCGTGAGCATGGCTCGTCGTGCGCGGACAGGGCCTGGGTGCAGCGTCACACCCGACGCAGCATGTTCGCAAGCGCCGTGCCAGGATTTGCCTCCAGGCTGCTATGGTGCAATGCTTGCTGACATCAGACGCTGCCTCGTCGCTGGTAAACAAGCCACCTTTCCGATGATCTCCTGCCTTGTTCTCGCCGGTTCCGGCCCCGCTGCACCCGCTCTCGATGTTGACCTCGAGGCTGCCGGGATTCACGTGCTTGGTGCGGTGCTGCGCGGCAACTTGGTGCAAGAAGCAGTGCGTCTGGTGCCTGATCTGGTCGTTTGTCATGAGTCGACGGTCGATGAGGGGCTGTTCGGCGCGATCGCGCTGTTGCAGGCCAGCTCACCGCGACCCGTGGTGCTTTTCACGCCCGATCCCGACGCAGACAAGATGGCCCGCGCGCTGGAGGTCGGCATCCACGTCTACGTCGTCAACGGCTATGCGGCCCAGCGCCTTCGCCCGCTCATCCATCTGGCGCAGGCACGCTTCGCTCACGAGCAGAAACTCCGAGCTGATTTGGCTGACGTGTCGCATCGTTTCGAGGAGCGAAAGCTCGTCGACCGCGCCAAAGGCATCCTGATGCGAGCGCGGCAGGTGTCGGAAGAAGAAGCGTTCAGGGTCCTGCGCGCCGCGTCCATGCACAGCAACCAGCGCGTCGGGCAGGTCTCTCAGCATGTGATCGCCGCGGCGGGCGTGGCCGAAGCCATCAACCGCGCGGGGCAGCTGCGCATGCTGTCGCAAAGGCTGGTGAAGCTGTATGCCCTGGCGTCGATGGGGGTGGACTGCTCTTCGCAAGCCGAATCGTGCGCACGTGTCGATGCCAATCTCTCGACTCTGGTCAAGACCCTGTCAAAGTCGACTTATGGCGATCTGCTCGACGCAGTCACCACGCCGTGGACTTCGCTCAAGACTTTGCTGGCCGCACCGTGGACGCAGTCCGCTTGCAAGAGGCCGATGCTCTCGCCGAGCGCATGCTGCTGCAAGCTGACCGGCTCGTCACAGCGCTGGAAACAACGGGTGCCGCGACGACGCTTCATGTGATCAATGTGGCCGGCCGCCAGCGCATGCTGTCGCAGCGCGTTGCCAAGCAGGCGCTTCTTGCTGTTTTGCTGACGGGTGAAGCAGCCACGCAGGCATCAGCCGAAACCGAGCGTTCGCGGCATGCCTTCGAGGAGGCTCTAGGCTACTTGAACGCCGCGCCCCTCACCACTCGCGACATTCGCGAGTCGCTGGACGAAGCGGGCAGGGTATGGGATGCGATGTCGAAAGTCTTGGCGCGGCCTCGTGCCAGCAATGGCCCGAAGACGCTGGCAGACGCAAGCGAAACCTTGCTGATGCTGTTCGATCGCCTCACGCAGCGCTACGAACACAGCATGCAGGTGCTGGTCGGCTGAACGTCTGGATTCAACAGCGGTGCAGGCTGCGAATTGTGTGCACTCTTACGCACATCATGCGACAGGTCATGTCGTCACACCGCTATGATCAATTGAGGGTCGTGCCTGGTTTGCAGGGAGAAGCTTGCAAACCCCACGACCCTTTGACAAAGTGGACGCTCAGGCGTTTCGGTGGCCGGATCCTGACGAAGCGCCGACGAAGGAAAATTCATGACCGAGACAATGCAGTCAACCCCTGCCGAACTGGCAGACCGGGCGAGCGAGCTTCGTGCCGCAAATGGTCTCGCCGAAGGTTCTTTGGGGGCGGTGCTGCTGAGCCTGGTCGAGCGTCTGGAAGCACCCTTTGCGGTCAAGGAAATCAGCACCGGCAAATACGTGCATGTGAACATGCACGTGGCAGCTTTGTACGGTCGCTCGCCCGAGCAATTGCTCGGCCATACCGATGCTGAACTGCTGGGGCCTGAACTGTCGGCTGCCTTGCGCACAGCAGACCAAACGGCCCTCGGCCAGTCCTTGCCCTACACCACCGATCACCGCATCGAGCGTGAACGCAAACGTCGCGAATTCAGCGTCACGCGCGTCGCCTTGCCGACGGCGGACGGCGGGCCGGCTCGCCATTTGTGCTACGTCTGGGTCGAGACGACCCTTGCGCATCATCGCGAGGCGCAACTGACCAAGGCGCTGCAGCAACTGGAACAGCAGCAGGTCGCGGGCGAAACCCTGCGCCGCGAAATGCAGGATCAGACACTGCGCGACAACGTCACCGGCTTGTACCAGCGCGCGCATTTCGACGATCAACTGCGCCGCGAGGTGGACTTGTCGTCACGTGAGCACCGCGAATTTGCGATGGTATCGATTGCGCTCGATCCGCTTCCCGATCAAGTGCGCTCGCACGGCGAAGCAGCAAGAACACGCGTGCTGGAGGAACTCGGTCGATTGCTGCGCGGCAACACGCGTGCGATGGACGCCTCGTGCCGGCTGGACGAAGACCGCTTTGTGATTCTGTTGTCGGGTGTTGGGCTGGCGACCGCCCATTCACGCATGGAAGGCTTGCGCCGGCAGTGCGCAACACAAATCGTGGTGCTCGATGGTCGCGATCTCGGCTTCACGGTGTCCATGGGCGTGGCGAGCTTTCCCCACACCGCACACACGCAGGAAGACTTGATGCAGGCAGCCGATCTGGCGCTGGCCGAGGCGCAGCGCCGGGGTGGAAACCAGGTGACGCTGGCGAGCATCCGCTTCGACGCTGTTTGAATTCCCGGCCGCCGGAGGCGGTCCGGGCTATGGGCAAATTCGCATCAGAGGCTGAGAGTATTTCGATCATGTCCGCTCATCACGCCAAAAGCCCCCTGCTCGTCATTGCAAATGCTCGCCATAGCCCAGCTATGGCTGCGCTTTGCGCCTGGATCAGGCGCCTTTTGACGTGCTGCTCGGACACGTTCGAAATACTCTCAGCCTCTCAGCCGCTGAACGCCTTGAGCAACATATAGCTTGCCAGCGCATATAGCATCAGCGCGAACACCCTTTTCAAGTGCGCAACGTCCATTGCATGCGCCGCTTTGGCCCCTAGCGGCGCGAGGACCACGCTGGCCGATGCGATGACCAGAAGGCCCGGCAACCACAGATAGCCCACTCCGCCCGATATCGGGCTGGCCATCGACCATCCGCCAATGATGTTGCCCAGGGTGCTTGCCACCGCGATCGGGAACCCAAGTGCCGCGCTCGTCGCCACAGCGTTACGCATCGGAACGTTGCACCAGGTCATGAAGGGCACGGAAATGAACCCTCCACCGGCGCCCACCAAACCAGATACGCTTCCGATCACACCGCCCGCCACCCACCGACCCGCCGTGCCCGGCATCTGCCGCGATGCGTGCGTCTTCTTATTGCGCAGCATCTGCGTGGCGGAAAAACCGACGAACAAGGCAAAGATCAGTGCGAGTGCAGCGCCCTTGACCAGGGGATAGATGAAAGCACCGGTGATCAAGGCCATCACCGTGATTCCTGGTGCCAGTGTGCGAACGAGATCCCAGCGGATCGCTCCGTGCGAATGATGCGCTCGAATGCTCGACATCGAGGTGAACATGATCGTGGCCATTGAGGTCGCGATGGACATCTTCACCGCCAGTGCCGAATCGACGCCGTGATGCGACAGGATGAAGGTCATGAAGGGCACCATCAGCATGCCGCCGCCAATGCCAAGAAGACCTGCCAGAAAACCTGTGCAACAGCCCAGAAGGAGAAGTTCGAGAACCAGTTGCCACTCGAGGCCGAAGATCATTCGCGTTCCAGAAGCCTGAGGACGGCGCGATGCTCATCCGCAGTCACCGGAGTGATGGACAAGCGATTGCCGCGCTTCAAGACCTGCATGGTCGCTAATGCTGGCGCTTCACGCATCTCAGTCAGTGAAAGCAGGCGCGTCTTTCTCACGAGCGTCACATCCACATGCAGCCAGCGCGGTGCATCGCGTTTTGCCGTCGCGTCGAAATATGGACTCTCTGGATCGAACTGGGCCTCATCCGGATAGGCTGCACTCGATACTTCCGCCAGGCCGGCAATGCCCGGCTCCGGGCAAGACGAGTGATAGAAGAGCACACCGTCACCAACATGCATTTCGTCGCGCATGAAATTGCGTGCCTGGTAGTTGCGCACACCCACCCACGGCACGGTGTGGCGTGGCATGCGCACAAGGTCGTCGATCGAGCACTCTGTGGGCTCGCTCTTCATCAGCCAATAGGCCATCGGAAACGTCGTCAAGAAAAATGAGGTGTCCACCGCTAACCGTGAGCCGCATTCCTGAACCGGGGGTTCAGGTGGGCCAGGTCAACTGCGCTTCGGGTTCATCTGACGCGAGACGATCACACCTGCGGTGTATGTTCCAAGCCCGAGCTCAATGAGCATTGGTTCAAGGAAATATAAAACTCACGCGAAGGCGGCGGACAAATTAATTCTACGCCGCGCGTCTTCGCAAATCACAGCAATTGACCGTCGGCACCAAGGGTTTGATCAATACGACGGATCAGCGCATCGATGTCCGTGCTACCACCACTTGACGCGACTGAACCCGCGCTCGAAGCAGACGCGGAAAGAGGCCGTTCGGCGAGTGCATAAGCGAGGTTCAGCGCTGCCAGAACGGCGATGCGTTCGCGGGCCTTGACTTTTCCTGCATCGCGAATTGCGCTCATCTCGCGGTCGACGTTGCCCACCGCTGCGAGAAGCGATTGCTCTCCGCCCTCGGGGCAGCCGAGGATATAGCTCTGACCCATGATGGTCACTTCCATCTGTTTCATCGTTCGCTGCCTCCGCTGTCAGATGTTGCGGCAACCGAGTTGTCCCCGGGCAGTCGCTCGAGCAGGGCGTCGATTCGGCCGCGCGCTGCGTTCAGGCGCGACTTGAGGCTGTCGCGTTCGTGCGTGATCTGAGCAAGTTGATGTTCGAGCAGTATGTTGGTGCGCACGATTTCTTCATGTCGCAGCAGCAACCTCTCGACTCGCTCGGCGAGTTCTTCGATCTTGGACATGGAGCGTGTGCCCTGTGCCGGTAAGGAGTTCGATTGTAGGGGGGTGCTTAAAATTAAACGCTACGCTCCCGCGGGGAAGCGGGGGCAGCACTCATGCTCCGGATATTCATCATGTCTCTCCCTCCTTTCGCGCTGCGCGCATCTTCGGCCGCCGCCTGGCTTTGCCTTGTCTGTGGCGTGCTGTCCGCTTCTGCTTTCGCTCAGACGACCACGCTGGCCCCCGTCATGGTGACCGGTTCGCGCGAGCCCGCGCCGATCAATCGCCTCGTCGGCGACGTGTCGGTCATCGATGCCGAGCACATTCGCGCATCGACCGCCGACTCCATTGAAGAACTGCTGCAGCGTGAGGGCGGTATTCAGGTGTCTCGCAACGGCGGGGCCGGTCAAAGCGCTGGCGTCATGCTACGTGGCTCCAGCGCAAGCAGTACGGTGGTACTGATCGATGGTGTGCGGATCGGCTCGGCAACGCTCGGGCAGACGGACCTTTCAGGCATCAGTCTCGCGCAGATCGAACGCATCGAAATACTGCGCGGACCAGCTTCCAGCCTTTACGGTGCGGATGCTGTCGGTGGTGTTGTCCAGATCATTACGCGGCGCGGCAAGGGCCCGCTCGATATCGCGGTGCACGCAGCTATCGGAGCTTACGCATCCCGCGAACTCGATGTCTTTGTGAGCGGATCGTCCGGCGCGTTCGACTACGCAGCTACCTTGAGCCATGAGGCGAGCGACGGCGTGTCGGCGCTCAAGCCTGGCGACAAAAACGGTTACTTCAACCCGGACCGCGACGGCTTCAAGCGCAGCAGCGCGCAGTTTCGTGGGGGATTCATCGTCGCGCCCGGCCATCGGGTGGGTATCAGCATGATCGACAGCCGCTTGCGCTCGCAGTTTGACAGCGCAGACTTTGACCCGTCCACGAACAAGCTGGACCCAACACCGGACTTTCGCAATCGTTTCGACACCCGCGTGACATCACTCGACTATCGCGGCGCAATATCGACGGAATGGACCATGTCGGTGCAGGCGTCCAAGGAGATTGATCGCTTGGAATCGGGCGGTACCACGTTCGCCGGCTTCGACACGAGCCGCCAGCAATTGACTTGGCAAGCCGCCTGGGCGCCGGTGGCTGGCCAGCAGTTTGTCGCAGCGTCCGAACGACTTGATGAAACCGTGGCCGCAGACGCGCTCGCAGGGGCACCCAAGAGACGCAATGACGCGGTCGTCCTCGGCTACAGCGGCGCCTTCACAGGGCACAAGTTGCAGGCCGACGTGCGCCATGATCACAACTCGGCGTTCGGCAACGTCGACACCGGCAAACTTGGCTGGGGATTCGATCTGACGCCAACTCTCTCGCTGCGTGCGGTGGCGGGAACGGCATTCCGCGCCCCGTCGTTCAATGACCTTTATTTCTCCGGCTTCGGTGTCGCCACGATCCGGCCGGAGCGTTCGCAAAGCGTCGAGGTCGGCGCCAATTGGCGCGATGGTGACAGCACGGCTGGCATCACGCTCTACAGAAACCGCGTCCGCGACCTGATCGGTTACGAGCCGCTTGCCGCCAATTGCCCGCCCGGATTTACTGACGGTTGCGCGGCCAACGTGAGTCGTGCGCGCCTGCAGGGAGCGACCCTGAACGCGTCGCAGCGAGTCGGCGCCTTCTCGCTGCGTGCCACGGTCGACTTCCTCGACGCCAAGGACGACATCACCGGCAAGCGGCTTGCTCGACGAGCCGCCCACCAGGAGACATTAGGCGTCGATTGGTCCAGCGGCCAGTGGATCATTGGGGCGACGGTGGTTGACGTGGGTGCGCGCCCCGATGGTGCGGCGACGCTCGACGCCTATCAGACGCTGGACCTGCAGGCGCGATACAAGGCGACGCTTCATTGCCAGATCGAAGCCAAACTGCTGAACGCCACAAATCGCCAATACGAACCGGCGCACGATTACCAATCCTTCGGGCGGCAGGCCTGGATCGGCGTGCGTTACAGCAGCGTGGGACTCTGATCCATCGTCGCGGCCGACCCCGCTTCTTCGGGTGCACGCGAGTTCGACGGTCTAGTGCTTGCGCCCGATGCCCTCGTAGAGCGGCATTGGCATCGTCATTAACCGGTTGGGCGTGCTCGGCTCCCACAAGGCGGCGGGCTGAGTGTCCACTTGCGAGGTGATCGTGTGCATCAGTGCAAGGCTCACACGTGATGCCATCCTTCGCAGAAGCTTGACCTGGTGTGACGACCACTCCTGAGTTGCGCTGATCTGCTCGCAACTGAAGCAGCCGTACAAGGCGCCATTGACCGAGAAACTCACGTCCAGCAGAGAAAACACGTTCTGCGGTCCGAAATAGCTCGAAAGAAAAGGTGTGGTAGCAGGGTGCGTCTTGCAGTCGGGCGCAATGATGCATCCTTCACGCAGCAGGGCGGCAAAGTAGGGCGCCGGGTTGTCAGACTCCATGTCAGGCACCCGCACGTTGACGTTGGTCGCGAAGTCGTGAAGCGCCATCGTCCGCAGGGCGGCGCCATGGTTTGTTTCGATCAGCATGCGCACGCCTGCCCGCGAGCAGCCAATGTCTTGTGCCATGCGTCGCGTGAACAATTCAAGGAATTGGGCTGAGTCGATTTCTCCGCGATCCAAAAGACCGCAGATGCGCTGCAGCGCCATGAGCTCGGACATGACCCGATTCTGGTGGACAGGCTACGTGTTTGATACTGCAAGATCTTGCAGGTTTGCGAGCGCTTCAGGCTGCGGCGTTGCTCCTCACTTGTGTGGTTCGCCACACGGCGCTCGGAGCGCCTTGCATCGCATCCCGTCCAGCGCCACCAAAACGGGAACTTATTCCGGGCCATGTCCTGGACCTAAGGGACGTGAATCGCACAGGTGTGCGACTGCACATTCCTCGCACAAGGGCCGGCGCGCAATGCAGACGTAGCGGCCGTGCAGGATGAGCCAGTGATGCGCGTCGACAACATAGGTCGCTGGCACGCGTTCGAGGAGGCCCATTTCGACTTCCAGCGGCGTCTTTCCGGGGGCAAGTCCTGTGCGATTGCTCACGCGAAAGATGTGTGTATCGACCGCCATGGTCGGTTCGCCGAAGGCGACGTTGAGCACCACATTGGCTGTCTTCCGACCCACGCCTGGCAGCGCTTCGAGGGCCTCGCGGGTGCGCGGCACATGGCCGTCATGCTGTTCAATGAGGATGCGGCTGGTCTCGTGCAGGTTGCGTGCCTTGTTGCGAAAAAGGCCTATCGACTTGATGTGCTCAGTGATGCCATCGACACCCAGCGCCAGCATCCGCTGAGGCGTGTTCGCCACCGCAAACAACCGGCGAGTTGCCTTGTTCACTCCGACGTCTGTGGCTTGTGCCGACAGCAACACGGCGGCCAGAAGTTCGAATACGTTGGTGTATTCGAGTTCGGTATTGGGTCGAGGGTTGGCCGCCTTGAGGATGGCGAAGAAGGGCTCTATCTTGGCTTTGTTCATCACCGCCGATTTTGGCAGCGAGTTGCCCTTACTTGGCAGGTGCTGACGCCTCAGGCGCTGACGCTGCCGCGATTTCCGCGGTCGACGGCAAAGACGGATCCGACGCGGGCGTCGCCGCATTCGCCGCACCCATGGCTTGGGTGGTTGGAGTCGGCGGCTGCGGACTGCCCTTCTTTTGGCACGCGCCGAAGAGCGTCAGAACAGCCAGGCAGGTGGCGAGGGGGAAGTTGATGCGACACATGGATCACCAGTAGCGCGATTGCAGCTCGCGAATCTGTCGCCGGGCTTCGTCCTCACGAATCCCGAAGGTCTTCTGCGATTTGGCGTCCGTGTGTCCCCGACCGCCGTCGCGTTCGCCCGCATCCGGGGCCACGTTCCATTGCTTGCGATGCTCCTTCAAATGTTTGCGAGTTCCCTCGCTGCGATCACGGCTCATTGAGACTCCTCTGACCCAGTGCCGGCACACCGTCCCCGCCAGCCATGCTCAAAGCCTAGTGGGTTGGATGCGCAAAAACGTCAGCGCCTTGCGGCGTTGCCGGTCGGAAGGTGCCGATACGGCTGTAGGAGGCCGCCGACAGGGTTTTCTTGAGCGTTGATTTAGGCGCCAACTGCAGACGAAGAAACGCGTTCGCGTCTGCATCCTTGATGCTTTTGATAATTCGAAATGTTCGCCGACGTCGGGCCAAATCCTAAAGCAACGTAACGTGCGATCCGTCGGCCGCAGATCACGCCTGCGGCACGAGCCACGCCGAGACTCACAGCGCTGCAGCGAGTCAGCGCGACCGGCGAGCCGGTCATGTTCCGGAATTGCCCGTGCCGGACTTGCGCTCGCGTGAACGAGCAAGCGCTGCCTCGATGACCGCGCGCTTGCCGTCGAGCGCCTGGGGTTCCGTCAGCTTGGACACGGCGGGAAGGGCCTGCAATGCGGCCACGGCCTTGGCTGCGAGACGTTCATTTTGTTCGCGCGACTCGCGTTCCAGGCGGAAGCGATGGAAGGCGTAGCGCTCGCGGGCCTCGTCTGCAGCTGCTTCGCTCCACGCATCCCAGCCAGTTCGCGGCCCGGTCACGTCGACTAGCGAGATGCAATCGACAGGGCACACCGGAATGCAAAGCTCGCAGCCAGTGCAGAGCGAGTCGATGACGGTGTGCATGGTCTTGGGCCCGCCTACGATGCAGTCGACCGGGCAGGCCTTGAGGCACAAGGTACAGCCGATGCACCAGTCCTCATCGATGACCGCGAGGTGGCGCGGGCCTTCGACGCCGTGCGTCGGATCCAAAGGACGAATCGGTCGACCCGTGATGGCTGCCAGACGCACGATCCCTTCGGCGCCGCCGGGCGGACAGCGGTTGATGTCGATACCCTCTTCATCGATGGCTTGTGCGTACGAACGGCAATCGGGATAGCCGCAGCGAGTGCACTGCGTTTGAGGCAGTGCGGCATCGATGGCGAGAACGAGGTCGCTGACGGCGGTGGCATTCACCACCGGATTATCGCCAGCGCGCAGACTGCTTCGGGGCCTGGGGCTGCTTCAGAGGCTGGGAGTATTTCGATCATGCCCGCTCATCACGCCAAAAGCCCGCTGCTCGTCGTTGCAAATGCTCGCCATAGCCAAGCTATGGCTGCGCTTTGCGCCTAGATCAGGCGCCTTTTGACGTGCTGCTCGGACACGTTCCGAAATGCTCTCAGCCTCTCAGATCGACGCAGCGGCGCGACGGGGCGTCTTGACGCCCTTGCGGGCGTTCGACTTCTTGTTGCCGCCAGGTTCATCCTGATGACTGGCAATGAAGTCACGGACCTGCGGGTAGACCTTCTCGCGCCAGCGTCGGCCCGAGAAAATGCCGTAGTGGCCGGCACCTTCGACGTCATAGTGGAACTGGCGCGTCTTCGGAATGCCGGTGCAAAGGTCGTGCGCGGCGCGGGTCTGGCCGGCGCCCGAAATGTCGTCGAGCTCCCCTTCGATGGTCAGCAACGAAGTGGTCTTGATGTCTTGCGGCCGCACGAGCTGGCCCCTGACGTCCCAGGTGCCGTTCACGAGCGCGAAGTCCTGGAACACAACTTTGATCGTGTCGAGGTAGTACTCGGCTGGCATGTCGAGCACGGCGTTGTATTCGTCATAGAAGTTGCGATGCGAATCGGCACTGTCGTCGTCGCCGCGAACCAGGTCGAGGAAGTAGTCGTAGTGTGAGCTCAGGTGGCGGTCCGGATTCATCGCGACGAAGCCCGTGTGCTGCAGGAAGCCCGGGTACACGCGGCGGCCATTGCCGGGATAGTTGATGGGCACGCGGTAGATCACGTTGTGCTCGAACCATTCATGGCTCTTGTTCATTGCCAGGTTGTTGACGGCGGTCGGCGACTTGCGGGCGTCGATGGGGCCACCCATCATGGTCATCGTGCGCGGGGTGGGCTCGCCTCCGCTTGCCATGAGCGAAATCGCTGCCAGCACCGGGACGGTGGGCTGGACACCGAAATCACGTTCGCTTCGGGGCCAATGTGACGAATGAACTCCTGCACGTAATCGATGTAATCGTCGAGGTGGAAGGGGCCGGCCTCGATCGGCACCATGCGCGCATCGGTCCAATCGGTGATGTAGACCTTGTGGCTTTCCAGCATCGAACGCACTGTATCGCGCAGCAGTGTGGAGTGGTGGCCCGACAGGGGCGCGACGATCAGGACCGTGGGCTGGTCCTTCATCTTGGTGAGCAATGGAAGATTGTCGGAGAAGCGCTTGAAGCGCAGCAGTCGGCAGAAGGGCTTGGCAATGGCGACCTGTTCTTGCACGGCGATATCGATGTCGTCGACCCGCACGGAGTTGATATCGAACTCTGGCTTCTCGTATTCCTTTGACAACCGGTGCATCAAATCGAGCCCGGCCGAAATCCGATGCGCCATCGGCGTATGCGTGAACGGCGACAGCGGATGGTTGTAAAGCTTCGACGATGCACTCGCGAATTCTGCGAAGGGACTCAACAGCGCGCGCTGGGCTTCATAAACCTGGTACAGCATCGACATTCCTTTACGTGGTGGTCAAATCAAGTCTTGAGAGCGCTTGCAGCCCAAAAAATATCGAGCCAAGCCTGTGAACGCGGCATACGCAGTAACCACCTGTGATTGTGCAACGCAACATTCTAGAAAGTTTGCGGTTCATCGTGTTGCAACCAAGCCCTGTGAAAACCCGGAAAAATACTCTCAGCCTCTTCAGGAAACCGTCGCGATGGCACTCACCACTGCATCAATGTTCTTGCTGTTCAGCGCTGCCACGCAGATGCGGCCCGAGTCCACGCCGTAAATTCCGAACTCACCTCGCAGGCGCTGCATCTGGTCCTTGTTGAGCCCCGAGTAACTGAACATGCCCTTTTGCTGCGTGATGAAGCTCATGTCCTGCTTCACGCCCGCCGCCTCGAGCTTGTTTTGCAAGGCGACGCGCATCTGCTCGATGCGAACGCGCATGCCCGCGAGTTCTTGCTCCCACATTTCACGCAGGGCAGGTGTGGTGAGCACGGTGGCGACGACCTGCGCACCGTGTGTCGGTGGGTTGGAATAGTTGGTTCGGATCACGCGCTTCAACTGACTCAGCACGCAGTCGGCTTCTTCCATCGACTTGCACACCACGCTCAGCGCGCCGACGCGTTCGCCGTACAGCGAGAAGCTCTTGGAGAAGCTGGTTGATACGAAGAAATCGAGACCGGCGGCGAGGAATAGTGAGACGACCGCGCCATCTTCGGCAATGCCTTGGCCGAAACCCTGATAGGCCATGTCGAGGAAGGCCACGAGGCCGCGCGCCTTGACGGTCGCGATGACCTGCTCCCACTGGTCGAGCGAGATGTCGTAGCCCGTCGGGTTGTGGCAGCACGCGTGCAGTACCACGATGGTCCCGGTGTCAGCGCCATTGAGCGCGGTGAGCATGCCATCGAAATTGATACCACGCTTCGCGGCGTCGTAGTACGGATAGCTCTCGACCAGGAAGCCGGCGCTTTCGAAGAGCGCGCGGTGATTTTCCCAGCTTGGGTCGCTGATGAGCACCTTTGCGCCGGAATTCACTCGTTTGAGAAAGTCGGCGCCGACCTTCAGTCCGCCGGTGCCGCCCACGGCCTGAACGGTAGCAATTCGACCGCCCTTGACAGCTTCGCTTTCGGCCCCAAACACCAGGCCTTGCACCGCCTTGGCATAGGCCGCGATGCCGTCGATGGGGAGGTAGCCACGTGCCTTGGGCGCGGCGACCATCTGTTTTTCGGCCTGCTGCACGCACTGGAGCAAGGGCAGCTTGCCGTTGTCGTCGTAGTACACGCCGACACCCAGGTTCACTTTTGCCGGATTCGGGTCCGCATTGAACTGTTCGTTCAAGCCCAGGATGGGGTCACGGGGAGCCATTTCGACGGCGGCGAAGAGCGAAGCCATGTCAGTCCTTGCAGATGTGGTAACACACGGAGGTGTCAGTAAAGCTCGTATGAGAATTGAATTGGGCTAACCTCTTCGATTCCCCTTTGCCTTCCCAGGACGGGAAAACCCGGGAATTTTACGTGGTCCCCGGTTTGCTTCATTTCCTCATTTGTTTGCTTCATTTGTACTCGAGCAATGGCTGATCACCTCTCTGTCGTTGGAAGTCCGGACGCCACGGGCATGAACGTGCCGATGCCCGGCGAGTTCGTGAGCTTTCCTGAATCGCCGTTTCAGTTGTGGCAGCCTTACGCGCCAGCCGGTGACCAGCCGACCGCGATCGATCAACTGGTTGAAGGGGTTGAAGACGGCCTGAGCTACCAGACGCTTCTGGGCGTGACGGGTTCTGGCAAGACTTTCACCATGGCGAACGTCATCGCGCGCCTCGGCCGTCCCGCTATCGTGTTCGCGCCCAACAAGACACTCGCCGCTCAGCTCTACAGCGAGTTCCGCGAGTTCTTTCCGAAGAACGCGATCGAATATTTCGTCAGCTACTACGACTATTACCAGCCCGAGGCCTACGTGCCTCAGCGTGACCTGTTCATCGAGAAAGACAGCTCGATCAATGAACACATCGAGCAGATGCGCTTGTCGGCGACCAAAAGCTTGCTGGAGCGTCGCGACGTGGTCATCGTGGCAACCGTAAGTGCCATCTACGGCATCGGCAATCCGAGCGACTACCACCGCATGGTGATGACGCTGCGCGCCGGCGACAAGATGGGCCAGCGCGACGTGATTGCGCAGCTCATCCGCATGCAGTACACGCGCAACGAAATGGATTTTTCGCGCGGCACCTTCCGAGTGCGCGGTGACACGATCGACGTGTTTCCGGCCGAGCATTCGGAACTCGCGATCCGCATCGAATTGTTCGATGACGAGGTCGAGTCGCTGCAGCTCTTCGATCCGCTCACTGGGCGTATTCGCCAGAAGATTCCGCGCTTCACGGTATACCCGTCGAGTCACTACGTGACGCCGCGCGATCGCGTCGTGTCGGCCATCGATACGATCAAGGCGGAGTTGCGCACACGGCTCGACGAATTGGTGAAGTCGGGCAAGCTGGTAGAGGCGCAGCGCCTTGAACAGCGCACGCGCTTCGACCTGGAAATGCTGCAGGAAATTGGTCACTGCAAGGGCATCGAGAACTACACCCGGCATTTGTCGGGTGCCGCGCCCGGCGAGCCGCCGTCGACGCTCGTCGACTACCTGCCCCGTGACGCACTCATGTTCCTCGACGAAAGCCACGTGCTCATCGGGCAGTTTGGCGGCATGTACAACGGAGACAGGGCGCGCAAGACGACGCTCGTCGAATACGGCTTTCGCCTGCTGAGCGCGCTCGACAACCGTCCCCTGAAGTTCGAGGAGTTCGAGTCAAAGATGCGGCAGGTGATGTTCGTGTCGGCCACGCCCGCGGCCTACGAGCAGCAGAACGCGGGTCAAGTGGTCGAGCAGTTGGTGCGTCCCACGGGCCTTATCGATCCGACGGTGGAGGTGCGTCCCGCCACCCGCCAGGTCGACGACGTGCTCCAGGAGATTCATGACCGTGTTGCGGTGAATGAGCGCGTGCTGATCACCACGCTCACCAAGCGCATGGCGGAACAATTGACCGACTACCTCGCGGACAACGGCGTGAAGGTGCGCTACCTGCACAGCGATATCGACACGGTGGAGCGAGTCGAGATCCTGCGCGATTTGAGATTAGGAACTTTCGATGTGCTTGTCGGCATCAACCTGCTTCGCGAGGGCCTGGACATTCCCGAGGTGTCGCTCGTCGCCATCCTCGATGCCGACAAGGAAGGATTCCTGCGCGCCGAACGGTCGCTGATCCAGACAATCGGCCGCGCAGCACGCAATCTGAATGGCAAAGCCATTCTTTATGCGGACAAAATTACCGATTCGATGCGCAAGGCCATTGACGAGACCGAGCGCCGCCGCGCCAAGCAGATCGCGCACAACGAAGCGATGGGCATCACGCCGCGAAGCATCAAGAAACACATCAAAGAGATGATCGACGGGGTCTATTCCGAAAAGACCAAGCGCGAGAACCTGCAAAATGAACACGACACAGCCGAAGTCGAGGTCATGTCTGAGAAAGACCTCGGAAAGCGCATTAAGTCGCTGGAAAAGCAAATGCTCGAGCATGCTCGCAACATGGAGTTCGAGAAGGCGGGCAGGGTGCGCGACCAGTTGGCGCTGCTGCGCGAGCAGGCCTTCGGTGCACCCGGCACGGACAGCATCGTCTCAATCCAGGCAGGCCCGGGCAAAGGCCAGGAATAACCCCGATCGGCACGTGGATTGCCAGCTCGCACGCGGGAGCAGCGGATTGGTTATTGCGGCGCACCAATTCCGTTGAACTTCCCCCTGCGTTACCGACCGAATCATTGGCATTCAGCTATACTCGACAAAACAAGTAGGAATAAAAACGAGGGTTTCTCAGAGAGGGAAAACCCGGTCTGCGGTGAGTCGGCAAGGGGAACCGTTCAATTCAGGTCGCTGTCTTTGTTGCGCCGCAAGGCTACAGGAGAAATTCAATGCGTTTGACCACCAAAGGGCGTTTTGCCGTTACGGCGATGATCGATCTGGCTCTTCGCGAGCATTCGGGTCCCGTCGCACTGGCTGCCATCAGTGCCCGCCAGCAAATTTCACTTTCCTACCTCGAGCAGTTGTTCGGCAAGCTGCGCCGCCATGAACTGGTGGAGAGCACACGCGGTCCCGGCGGCGGTTACTCGCTGGGTCGCAAATCGGAGGAAATCACCGTTGCCGACATCATCGTCGCCGTTGATGAGCCCATTGATGCCACCGGGTGCGCCGGCAAGGATAACTGCATGGGCGAAGACACCGGTCGCTGCATGACTCACGACCTGTGGGCCAGCCTCAACACCAAGATGATCGAATATCTTGATTCGATTTCGCTCAAGTCGCTCGTCGACGAGCAGCTCTCAAAGGGCGTGTCGATCGAAGAGCATCCGGTGAAGCGCGCGATATCCACTCAGCCGGTGGTCAAGCCCATCAAGGTGACTGCACCCAATTCCGTTTTCGCTCTCGGAAACGCGTTCTCGAAGTAATTGACGTTGACCCTGCGGCGCAGTGGACGCGCCGCGCTGAGCACACTCGCCTCCCATGGACACGACGACCCCTCACTTCCCGATCTACATCGACTACGCCGCGACGACCCCGGTCGACCAACGCGTGGTGGACGCGATGATTCCCTGGTTGCATGAACACTTCGGCAACCCGGCTTCACGCAGTCATGCATGGGGGTGGGAAGCGGAAGCGGCGGTCGAGAAGGCGCGAGAGCAAGTGGCCCAGTTGATCAACGCCGACCCGCGTGAAATCGTCTGGACCTCGGGGGCTACGGAATCCATCAACCTCGCGCTCAAGGGCGCGGCGCAGTTCTACAAGACGCGTGGCAAGCACCTCGTCACCGTGAAGACCGAGCACAAGGCCGTGCTTGACACAATGCGCGAGCTGGAGCGCCAGGGCTTCGAGGTGACCTACCTCGACGTACAGGAAGATGGTCTCGTCGACATTGAGAAGTTCAAGGCCGCGCTGCGGCCCGACACCATTCTTGTGTCGGTGATGTACGTCAACAACGAGATCGGCGTCATTCAAGACATCCCGGCAATGGGCACGATCTGCCGCGAGCGTGGGATCATCTTCCACGTCGACGCGGCGCAAGCCACGGGCAAGGTGGCGATCGACATCACCAAGTTGCCTGTTGACCTGATGAGCCTGGCCTCGCACAAGACCTACGGCCCAAAGGGCATCGGCGCGCTATATGTGCGCCGCAAGCCGCGTGTTCGCATCGAAGCGCAGATGCACGGCGGCGGCCATGAGCGCGGCATGCGTTCGGGCACGCTCGCGACGCATCAAATCGTCGGCATGGGCGAGGCCTATCGCATTGCCCGTGAAGAGATGGGCGTGGAGAGCGAGCGCATCCGAATGCTGCAGAAGCTGCTCATCGACGGTCTGTCAGATATCGAGCAGGTCTTTCTCAATGGCCACCCCGAAAAGCGCGTGCCGCACAACGTGAACATGTCGTTCAACTTTGTGGAAGGCGAGTCGCTGATCATGGGCATCAAGGGGGTGGCTGTGTCGTCGGGCTCGGCTTGCACGTCGGCGAGTCTTGAGCCGAGTTACGTGCTGCGCGCACTTGGCCGAAGCGACGAACTGGCGCACTCGTCATTGCGCATGACGATCGGACGCTTCACCACGGTCGAGGACATCGATTACGTCGTCGGCACATTGAAAGACCGCGTGGCCAAGCTGCGCGAGCTGTCTCCTTTGTGGGAGATGTACCTGGATGGCGTGGACATCAGCGCCATCCAGTGGACCGCACACTGAAGTCGTTGGAGAACTGACATGGCATATAGCGAAAAGGTTGTCGAGCATTACGAAAATCCGCGCAACGTCGGCACGTTCGAAAAGGGCGACGACACGGTTGGTACCGGCATGGTCGGCGCTCCGGCCTGTGGTGACGTGATGAAGCTGCAGATCAAGGTGAATCCGAAGACCGGCCTGATCGAGGACGCAAGTTCAAGACCTATGGTTGCGGTTCTGCCATCGCGTCGAGTTCACTTGTGACCGAATGGGTCAAAGGCAAGTCGCTCGACGAGGCTCTCACCATCAAGAACACGCACATCGCCGAAGAATTGGCCCTGCCGCCGGTGAAGATTCACTGCTCCATCCTTTCTGAAGACGCGATCAAGGCGGCGGTCCAGGACTACAAGGCCAAGAAAGCCCATTGACCCCATGGCCGTCACTCTGACCGAAGCGGCAGCCCGCCACGTCTCGCGCTACATCACCAAGCGCGGAAAGGGCGTTGGCGTGCGCCTGGGCGTGAAGACGACCGGCTGTTCGGGCCTGGCATACAAACTCGAGTACGCCGACGACGTCGCGCCCGAGGACGTGGTGTTCGAGGAACACGGCGTCAAGGTGCTCATCGACCCGAAGAGCCTGCCGTACATCGACGGCACTGAACTCGACTTCGTGCGCGAAGGCTTGAACGAAGGTTTCAAGTTTCGCAATCCTCGCGAAAAAGACCGCTGCGGATGCGGCGAGTCATTTCGCGTGTAAACCGCCGGAGAGAAGCGCCTACGAAGTTCCGCAGCGCAGGCGAGGTCATGGGCGCCTTTTGCCGCACAACTTCGCAGGAGTTTCGTTGCAGCGTGCGGTTCATGTTTGATATCAGGCGCTGCCGCAAGTCGCGCATTTCTACGTGCCACAGCCACCCACCATGAAGCTCGACAGCGACGACTTCGAACTGTTCGATGTGCCCAGGCGTTTTGAGCAGGACCGTGCCGTGCTCGACGCGCGTTGGCGAGCGTTGCAGGGGGAAGTGCATCCCGACAAGTTCGCTGCAGAAGGTGCGGCGGTCCAGCGCGTGGCAATGCAGTGGGCGGTGAGGGTGAACGAGGCCTATCAGCGGCTCAAGGATCCGCTGAAGCGGGCAGCGTATTTGTGTGCATTGAACGGATCGCCTGTCGACACGGAGAAGAACACGGCCATGCCTGCGAGCTTTCTCATGCAGCAAATGGAATGGCGCGAGGCACTCGACGAGGCGGATTCGATCGAAGAGGTCGAGGCCATTGCCGACGACGTGGCCGCGCGTCAGAAAGCGGCCTTTGCGGAGTTGCGGCACTCCTTCGATGAGCGTCGCGACACCGCTGCTGCCGCAGAGCAGGTAAGAGCCCTCATGTTCGTAGAGCGCTTTGCGCAAGACATCGATCGTCGCCTCGAGGCGCTGGGACAATAATTAGATGGCATTGCTTCAAATCTCCGAGCCCGGCGCCGCGCCCGATCCGCATCAGCGGCGCATTGCGGTGGGCATCGACCTCGGCACGACGCACTCGCTTGTCGCAGCAGTGCGCAATGGTGTGGCCGAATGCCTGCCGGACATGCAGGGTCGCGTGATTTTGCCGTCGGCCGTTCGGTATCTGTCCGAAGGTGGCCGTCATATCGGGCACGATGCGCTGGCGGAGGCGGCCATCGACCCGCGTAATACCATCGTGTCGGTCAAGCGATTGATGGGGCGCGGGCTTGGTGACATCGCGCATCGCGAGAAGCTGCCTTACGACTTCATCGATGCGCCGGGGATGGTGCAGGTGCAGACTGTGGATGGCGTGAAGTCGCCCGTCGAAGTCTCCGCAGAGATCCTGGCCGCGCTTCGTCATCGTGCCGAGGACGCCTTCGCGGATGACCTCTTTGGTGCTGTCATTACCGTGCCGGCCTACTTTGACGAGGCCCAGCGACAAGCCACGAAGGATGCGGCGCAACTTGCCGGGTTGAACGCGCTGCGTCTCATCAACGAACCGACCGCCGCGGCCATCGCCTACGGGCTCGAGCACGGATCGGAGGGGCTCTATGCAGTCTACGACCTCGGAGGCGGCACCTTTGACATCTCGCTCCTGCGACTGAGTCAGGGCGTATTCGAGGTGATTGCGACGGGCGGCGATTCGGCCCTCGGCGGCGACGACTTCGATCGATTGCTGGCCGATTGGGCGCTGTCGCAAAGCGATCTTGAGGCGACGACGCCGCGGGACAAGCGCAGCGTGTTGGTAGCGGCGCGCGCGGCCAAGGAAAAGCTTTCTGCTGCCGATCACGCGACGCTCGCTTGCCCGTTATCCGGGGGCGAATTGTGGGTGCGCGTCAGTCGAAACGAGTTCGAGGCCATGAGTCGCGAACTCGTTGCGCGCACGCTCGCTGCAGTCCGCAAGGTTTTGCGCGACGCCAAGGCAAACAAGACTGAGGTGCACGGTGTTGTGATGGTGGGTGGATCGACACGCATGCCCATGGTGCAGAAGGCGGTCGGCGACTTCTTTTCACAGACGCCGCTCACCAATCTCAATCCCGACGAGGTCGTGGCGCTAGGTGCCGCCATCCAGGCAAACGCGCTCGCGGGCAATGCCGGCGCCGATGAACTGCTCCTGCTCGACGTCATCCCGCTCTCGCTCTGTCTGGAAACCATGGGCGGTCTGGTCGAACGAATCATTCCTCGCAACAGCACCATTCCGACGGCGCGCGCACAAGAGTTCACTACGTTCAAGGACGGCCAGACGGCGATGGCCATCCACGTCGTTCAAGGCGAGCGCGAGCTGGTCAGCGATTGCCGATCTCTCGCCCGCTTCGAACTGCGCGGCATCCCCCCAATGGTGGCCGGCGCCGCGCGCATTCGAGTGAGTTTCCAAGTCGATGCCGATGGCCTGTTGAGCGTGAAAGCGCGCGAGGAAACATCGGGCGTGGAAGCCGCGATCGACGTTAAGCCCAGCTACGGTCTTGCCGACGACGACATCGCGCGCATGCTGCGGGAAAGCTTCATTACCGCCGAATCCGACATGAAAGCGCGCAGCCTCCGAGAGTCGCGCGTGGAGGCCGAGCGCATGCTGCTGGCCACCCGCGCCGCTCTCATGGCCGACGGCGACCTGCTGAGCCAGGACCAGCGCGATGCCATCGAGGCCTTGCTTGCCGGCATCGAAGCGGTGCGCGAAGGCGAAGACCACCACGTTATCGACGCTGCCGTCGAGGCCCTGGCCAAGGGCACCGAGGCATTTGCCGCCGAACGAATGAACCGCAGCATCCACCAGGCGCTGGCAGGCCGCCGCGTCGAAGAAGTCTAGCCATGCCCATCATCAAGATCCTTCCGCATGCCGAATACTGCCCGAACGGCGCCGAGATCAAAGCAGAGGCGGGGACGTCGCTGTGCGAAGCGATGCTCGAACATGACATCGAAATCGAACACGCCTGCGAGATGAGTTGCGCGTGCACGACGTGCCACGTTGTGGTGCGTGAAGGTTTCAATTCACTGGGCGAGATGGACGAATCCGAAGAGGAGTTGCTGGACCGTGCATGGGGCCTGGAGCCGACCTCGCGCTTGTCCTGCCAGGCCATCGTCTCGCAGCAGGACGTGACCATCGAGATTCCGAAGTACTCGATCAATCACGCCAAATCCTGACGCCCGAGTTCGGTGCAAAAAAAGCCTCCTGGCCCATGACGACCAGGAGGTTTGTCAAAAGGGGCACGGCCCCACTGAGGAGATAAGCAATCGCGCCGCGACTGCCTATCATGCGCACGCAAGGCCCGTGCCCGCTTCCGTAGCTGTTGTTCTCCTTCTCGAAACTCAGGCCGCCAGCGCCTTCTCGCCGTGCCGCGTGTACAAGAAGTCCAGTACTTCCTTGCGGTAGTGCACGTAGCGCGGATCCTCGGCCAATTCAACGCGCTCGCGCGGGCGCTTCAGGTCGACAGTCAGGATCTCGCCGATGGTCGCCGCCGGTCCGTTCGTCATCATCACGATCCGATCTGACAGCAACACCGCCTCGTCCACATCGTGCGTCACCATCACCACTGTGCTTTGCGTGCGCGCCACGATCTTCAGCAGCTCGTCCTGCAGATGCGCGCGAGTCAGCGCGTCGAGCGCACCAAAGGGTTCGTCGAGCAGCAGCACCTTCGGCTCCATCGCCAGCGCCCGCGCGATGCCCACACGCTGCTTCATGCCGCCGGAGATCTCATGAGGTCGCTTGCCGGTCGCGTGGCCCATGCCCACGAGCTCCAAGGCCTCCTGCGTCCGTTTCTTCAACTTCGTCTTTGCTTCGGTGGCTGCAAACACACGTTCCACCGCGAGGTACACGTTCTCGAAGCAGGTGAGCCACGGCAGAAGCGAATGATTCTGGAATACCACCGCCCGCTCCGGCCCCGGTGCGGCAATCTCGCGGTTGTCGCACAGCAGTGCACCGCTCGTGGGCATCAGCAGGCCGGCGATCAGGTTCAAGAGCGTCGACTTGCCGCAGCCCGAATGCCCGATCAGCGTCACGAACTCACCCTTGGCCACCGTGAGGTGGACGTCGTGCAGCGCGTGAAAACGGCCCTTTTTCGTGCTGAACACCATTTCGGCGCTGTGCACATCAATGAAGTTCTTCTTCATGGCGGATGTCCTCATGTGTTGTCGTAGCTGAATCGCTTGGCGATGCTGACGAGCATCCATTCCAGCAAGAGACCCACGGTGCCGATCACGAAGATCGCGATCAGGATGTGCGTGACGTTGAGGTTGTTCCACTCGTCCCACACCCAGAAGCCGATGCCCACGCCGCCAGTCAGCATTTCGGCCGCGACGATCACGAGCCAGGCGGTGCCAACGGACAGGCGCACACCCGTCAGCATGTACGGCAGCACCGCGGGGAAGAGGATGCGCGAGACGATCTTCCATTCCGACAGGTTCAGCACCTTTGCGACGTTCATATAGTCCTCTGGCACGCGCTGTACACCGACCGCGGTGTTGATGATCATTGGCCAGATCGAACAGATGAAGATCGTCCAGATCGCGGCCGGGTTAGCGGCCTTGAACACAAGCAAGCCAATCGGCAGCCACGCAAGAGGCGAGACCGGGCGCAGCAGGCTGATCAGCGGCGACACCATGCGATTGAGCACATCGAAACGACCGATCATGAAGCCCAGCGGAATGCCCACCGCCGCTGCCATGCCGAATCCGATGGCCACGCGCTGCAGCGAGAAGAGGATGTTCCAGCCGATGCCCTGGTCGTTCGGGCCCTTGCTGTAGAACGGGTCGGAAAACACCTTGATGGCTTCCGTGAAAGTTGCCGCGGGCGTCGGGAAGGTGGTGCTCTTCATCGTGAGCAACCCCCAGATGCCCACCAGCAAGGCAATTCCCGCAAGCGGTGCAAACACCCTGAGAAACAGGCTTCCCCAATCGGCGGGTGGTTTCACCGGCGCCGGCGGCGCCACCTTCTGCTGGGCGGGCGGGGCGATGACCGACGCCGCCTTTACAGGCTGGGCAAGCGCCTCAGCCTGGGATTCCGCCGCAGCTTCGAGCGGCGAATGAAACACTGCACTGACCATGATCGACTCCTTGGTGCTGCGAAATCAGGCCACGCTGGCGCGCACGGAAAAGCTGTCGGCGTACTTCTTAGGGTCCTTGCCGTCCCACACCGTGCCGTCGATCAGCTTGCTCGTGCGGATCGGCTCCTTGGGGATGTTGACCTTGAGCGCACTTGCCGCCTCCTTGTACAGATCGATCTGGTTGATCTGCTTGGCGATCGCGAGATAGTCGGGGTGCTCCTTGATAAGACCCCAGCGCTTGTGCTGCGTGAGAAACCACATGCCATCGGACAGGTATGGGAAGGTGACTGCGCCGTCGTTGAAGAACTTCATGTGGTTGGGGTCGTCCCAGGTCTTGCCGAGGCCGTTCTGGTAGCGGCCCAGGATGCGCTGGTTGATCGCGTCGACGCCGGTATTGACATAGCTCTTGTCGGCCACGGTCTCGGCCATCTTCATCTTGTTCTGCAGGCTCGCGTCGATCCACTTGCCAGCTTCGATGATGGCCATCATCACTGCGCGGCAGGTGTTGGGGTTCTTCTTCACAAAGTCGGCCGTGCTTCCGAGCGTCTTCTCGGGGTGGTCCTTCCAGATGTCCTGCGTGGTGACACCTGTGATGCCGATGCCGTCCATGATGGCCCGGTGGCCCCAGGGCTCGCCGACGCAATAACCGTCCATGTTGCCCACTCGCATGTTGGCAACCATCTGTGGCGGCGGCACGGTGATGACCTTGGCGTCCTTCATCGGATTGATGCCATAGGTCGCGAGCCAGTAGTACAGCCACATGGCATGCGTCCCGGTTGGGAAAGTCTGCGCGAAGGTGTATTCCCGCTTTTCGGCCTGCATCAGCTTGGCGAGACTCGGGCCGTCGACGGCTCCCTTGTCCGCGAGCTTTTTCGACAGCGTGATGGCTTGGCCGTTGTTGTTGAGCGTCATCAACACGGCCATGTCCTTCTTGGGGCCGCTCACCCCCAGGTGCACGCCGTATATCAGGCCGTACAGCACGTGCGCCATGTCGAGCTCGCCGTTGACGAGCTTGTCGCGCACGCCGGCCCACGAGGCTTCCTTGGTCGGAATGATCTTCACACCGTACTTCTTGTCGAAGCCGAGTACCGAGGCCATCACCACCGATGCGCAGTCGGTGAGGGGAATGAAGCCGATGCGAACCTCTTCCTTCTCGGGCTTGTCCGATCCGGCGGCGTAGACCGCGCTTTGCAAGCCGGGGACCATGCCGGCGGCGCCTGCGGCTGCAGCGGCTTTGATGAGTTGACGGCGGCTCATGTCGATCTTTCCGTTCAGGAATGGGGTCATGGTGTTGTCTCGTGCAAAAAGCAAAAATGGCGTCCGCACGTCACTGGCCTAGACCAGTTCGGTGGGGACGCCGTCGTCCTTTCGAGACGTACCGTCGATGGTGCGTATCGATGTTGTTGGAAGATCGCCGTTGACCGTCCGCAAGGGGATATGCAAGCCCCATGCCACGGGGCGTTTGGGTGGGGAATGCGAAGGATCCGCGGACTGTCGACGCAGCCCGACGCGGGACGTCGTCCCGGTGTGGACGATCGTCTGGGGTCCTTCGACCGGCACCTCATGCCCGGACCTTCGCTCTGCCACCCGCGAAGCATTCCGCACCAATTGGACTCGTGCAATGCACAAGCCTTGTGCGTCAGCCAAGCAAATCCGCCACGTCGATGATCCGCTGTGCCACTTCGGCGAGCTTCATGCCCTTGTCCATTGCTGTCTTGCGAAGCCGCGCATAGGCTTCGCCTTCCTCCAGCGAGTGCCGGCGCATCAGGATGCCCTTCGCCCGATCGATCACCTTGCGCTCGGACAGCTGCATGCGCGCATCCGCCAGTTCGCGACGCATGGCTTCTTCATGCTGGAAGCGTGCAAGTGCGACTTCCAGCACGGGTTTCACGCGATCCGCGGCCAGTCCGGCGACAACATAGGCAGTGACACCCGCCGCGATGGCGTCGCGCACATGGCTGGTATCGTCATCGTTGGTGAACAAAACGATCGGCCGACGCGCATCTCGCGTGGCGACCACCACATGTTCCAGCGTGTCGCGTGCCTGGCTCTCGGCGTCCACGATGATCATGTCGGGGCTGATCTGCGCGAGCCGGTCGGGCAGGAATACGTCTGCCGGTAGCACGGCAACGATGTTGTAGCCGTTCTCGAGCATGCCGATGCGCAGGCTGCGCGAGCGCTCTGCCTCCACCTCGGCCTGCGGATCAGAAGGATCGGGGGCGAGGGTGTCGGGAGCGACGATGACGATGCGCAGGGCCGTGGCCTGATTCATGCGCAAGTGTTGCAACATTCGCGCCACAACAGGAATGAAAATGAGATGTTCAGCGGCCCCCAGCCGCGCCGGAAATTGCTCGTCGCAGCCATCCCCCGAAAGGGCTCAGCGACCAGAACTGAGGCGTCATGCACTCGCGCTCGAGTAGCACCCCCTTGGCTTCCAGCATCTCGACGAAGTGGCGGACCTCCATGCGTTTCAAGCCAGTGACATTGGCGAGTTGAGTGATCGTCAAGTGGCGATGCGACATGTCGCTCGCCATGCGTCGATACGCAGTGCGGTGGAAGGGCGTAGGCAAATCCGGCCAGCAGGCTAGACGATATTCTTTCATCGCTCTGATGATCTTTCGTGGCGGCTGCTTCGAGACAGACGCTCTATGGGGAGTCCGCAGAGTAGCGGCAGCGCGTCATGCAAGAAAGGCAATTCTTAATGAACAAGGGAAAACTCTGGACAAATCCTGTTTCGAGTTGTTAGTAAGCCAATTCAAATGGTCCGACTGTCACGACGCTGGGATCAACGGGTCCCTCGTAAACTGCTCGCATGAACATCCTCGGAGTCGAGTCGTCCTGCGACGAAACGGGCGTCGCGCTTGTGCGCTGCGCGGACACGGCCGGCGTGCCCGAACTGCGTGCCCATTCCCTGCACAGTCAGATCGACATGCATCAAGCCTATGGTGGTGTGGTGCCGGAACTGGCGTCGCGTGACCACATTCGCCGGGTCCTGCCCTTGACACGCATGGTGCTCGCCGAAGCAGGCGTGCCGCTCGACGAAATTGACGTCGTGGCTTTTACACAGGGTCCCGGCCTGGCCGGCGCATTGCTTGTGGGCGCGGGCGTGGCCTGCGCGCTGGGCGCGGCATTGGGCAAGCCTGTCATGGGCGTGCATCACCTCGAAGGGCATTTGCTCTCGCCATTCCTATCGAAGGATCCGCCCGAGTTCCCATTTGTTGCCCTGCTTGTTTCGGGCGGGCACACGCAGTTGATGCGGGTCGACGATGTGGGCGAATACGAATTGCTCGGAGAAACCATCGACGATGCCGCAGGCGAAGCCTTCGATAAGTCAGCCAAGTTGATGGGGCTCGGGTATCCCGGGGGGCCCGCGTTGGCGAGGCTTGCGGAGTTCGGCGACGCTGCGACTTTCGATCTTCCGCGCCCCTTGCTTCACAGCGGGAACCTGGATTTTTCCTTTGCTGGCCTGAAGACGGCGGTGCGCACGCAGCTCATGAAAATGGGCACCAACGTCTGCGAACAGGACAAGGCGAATTTGGCGGCGTCCACCCAGGAGGCGATCGCGGAAGTGCTGGCTCGCAAGTCGGTGGCAGCCTTGAAAGAGACGGGGCTGAAGCGCCTGGTGGTGGCAGGCGGCGTCGGCGCGAATTCACGCCTGCGAGAAATGCTGAATGCCGAGTGCATGAGGCGGCAGGTGCGAGTGCACTACCCGGAGTTGTCGCTGTGTACTGACAACGGGGCGATGATCGCTCTGGCCGCGGCGATGAGGCTGCAGCGCGGGATCGCGAAGGCCAACAAGTGCTACACGTTCAACGTGAGGCCCAGGTGGCCGCTGCACGCTGCTTGAAGAAAATGCGCGTCCCTCTGAGGCTGAGAGTTTTTCGATCATGCCCGCTCATCACGCCAAACGCCCCCTGCTCGTCGTTGAAAATGCTCGCCATAGCCAAGCTATGGCTGCGCTTTGCGCCTGGATCAGGCGCCTTTTGACGTGCTGCTCGGACACGCTCGAAATACTCTCAGCCTCTCTGCGCAAACAAGGCACTGCAAGATAATCTCCAACCAGCGGCTGCACCAGCAGCCGCATTTTTTTGGAGTGGCCATGAGAAGCGTGATCCGCGATTTGCCTGGGTCAAAGATTCGGGAAGTTGCGAATGCCGGCACGGGGCGCCACGACGTCCTCGCGTTCTGGTTCGGTGAAAGCGATGAGCCGACGCCGGGATTCGTGAAGGATGCGGCAATCGAGTCGCTTCGCCGCGGCGAGACCTTTTATGCGAACAACCTCGGCATTCCGGAGTTGCGCGAGGCGATTGCACGCTACATGAGTGACTTGCATCCTGCGGTGAGTGCGGATCGGATCGCGGTGACGTCGTCGGGTGTCAGCGCGTTGATGGTCGCGATGCAGGCCCTCGCCGGGGCAGGCGACGAGGTGGTGGCGGTCGTGCCTCTGTGGCCGAACTTGACATCGCAACCGGCGATCCTCGGCGCAAACGTGAAGCGGGTGTCGCTTCGCAGCCCGGGTGACGGGTGGCATCTCGACTTGGACGAGTTGTTGTCAACCGTCACCGACAAGACCGCCGTTCTCCTCGTCAACGCCCCCAACAATCCCACCGGCTGGACGCTCACCCGCGACGATCAACAAGCAATCCTGGATCACTGCCGCCGTACCGGCACCTGGGTTGTCGCCGACGAGGTTTACGAGCGAATGTATTTCGCTGAAGGCGCCCGGGCCGCGCCGAGCTTTCTCGACATTGCCGTCGCCGATGATCGTCTCGTTGTCGTGCACAGTTTCTCAAAGAGCTTCCTGATGACCGGC
>Ga0170475_106575224_pt1 | contig 30593 bp, 34 predicted proteins | sample Soicark_Litter_5_FD_111474 | JGI IMG/M metagenome (GOLD analysis project Ga0170475, IMG submission 111474) | Avena fatua rhizosphere microbial communities from Hopland, California, USA. Combined Assembly of 48 SPs
ACTTTTCTACCAACTTAGCTATTTCGTCATTTTCAAAAAGACTCATTGACGCGAGAGATGCGACAATCTCAGTTTTACAACGACTTGGTTTACCAAAACTGCGGCCTTCACACGATGGAATGGCACTATTGCAGTCCTCATGGGCTCCGCCATCTTATCGAAAGAGAATGTAACTATTTCACTTTTGATACGCATTTCTGAAGAATGAAACTTGGCGATTGTTCTAGGAATTCTTCTTGTTCCCATTCTTGAATTGATTGATTTGCATGAAAATCAAAGTGGACCTCTTAGGAAAGAAAGTGTGAGTTGACGATTAGCGTGCGGTTGACCGACCAGAAAGGAAATGAATCAAAAAATCAGACAATCAAACAGCTAAAGGTAGAGGTAGAGACGAAGTCTAACAAGAAATCAAGGACCTCGTGAGTACTACTTAGGCAGTCGGCCTCATCAATTAGTCATGCCAATGAGATATCAAGCCCTCGATTCCAACGGGGCTACGGACAAGAAAGGTCCTTTCGAGATTCTATTTCCCCTTGGGTCTATCAAGCTGAACAGTTCGTGGGGATATAAGAAGATCACACTTAGACAACTGTCTACACTACCTCTTTAATGATCCGGATTCCATGACGCATAATTCATCTGTCCATATAGATTCCTAATTTCATATTCATCACCACGGGCAAGGAGAAGTCGTCGTGTTGGTTCTAGGATGGAATGATCTTTTGATCCAAAGATGCCGGTGCTAAAACCTCTTGTGTCTCTTTTAATAGGACCGCGAAGGCAAGAGCATTGAGGAAGCAAAGATTCTCCCATAACGAATTAATGCAGGAAAAAAACAAGATTTCACTGAAAAAAGGTGCCTAACCCCGGGATTTTGCGATACTTTTCTGGAAATTGACTGGATTTGGAAGAAAATGCACTCAACCTAACAAATCCTGATCAATTCAAGTGGTTAGTTTAAGGGGGTACATGGGGCTGACGCCGAAGGAGATAGGAATGAAGTAGGGCGGGCAGCTACCCAGAGATTGGAATGTGCTGCCCTATCGACAGGGAATGCTGATACCACCTACGGTGCTTGATAGTCTTCAATCCAGACGGTCTCGAGAGTACCTTGACCCATAGCATAGGGCTTGATGTGGCTTTGGGGCTCCCCATAAGGTAATAGAATAGGTAGTTCAGGCACCATCATCAATATGTTGCTGCTATTGAATCCGGTTTTGAATCAAGCAGCAAGAGTCCGACCTCAGGGTCCACCATAGAAAGGCATTCCTCAGTCCCAGAATAGCATGCATACGGGAGCCATATTCCAATCATGTGAGCAGACTTCTTCGATAAGCAAGCAGCTGTTCGCGTAGGCCCGGATACAGAGGAAAGGGAGGGGAAGATATAGAAATCTATCAAAAGAGCACCTTAACGGCGATGCCTGGAAGGAGTCCCTCTTATTTCAGTATATAGGACTTCTTGTCCGCGGGACCTAACTAACTACCCGATCGATGGAAAATAAGGGCAAGTCAATACCAGATCGCACTCAACAAAGTAAAACGGGATGAATTCAATCGCCAAGACCCGCCACTGGCTGATTCCATAAGCACAGAAAGAAGGGTTTACGAATCAAAAAAAAAGCTACTCATTAGGGTCTCTTTTCATACCCGGCTATGTGAAAACCCACGTACTCTTCTCTGAAACTTCATAATACTTCCCATTTTCAGATAAGTAAATAAGCGGACCTCCTTTCCTGAGAGAAAGTTTCTACTTGACTAACCACGGGTCTTGATCACTAAGTTCTAAGGTCAATTCTCTAATGAGAACAGACTCTGTCCACAAGGGCCATCAAGCCAACTATATGGAAGGACCCACTCCCACATTCCCGCTCGTGTTCCGTTTTCCTTGTGGTTCCCGTAGTCGAAGCAGCTTAAAGAAGGTCAGGTTTGGAACTCGTGAGGGATGTTTCGTTGCATGTGGATCTTCCGCGCCTACTTTGTCCTAAATTTGGTCACCCATGCACTTTTCTAGTTAGGGCTCGACTGGGTCCTTTGATAATATAGGTAAGTCGGGCTTCTTTTTAAGCAATATCATGACTAGAATCTTGAGAGGATGACTACGTCCTTGAAGCTACAAAGTCCAACTAATGTTGAATCGACGCATGACGAAAACAAGGAAAAAGAAAAGGTGACTTCCGTTGACCAAGGAAATCGAAATGTATGTGCCGGTAGAACAAAGATACCATTAGGTGAGAAATTGATGCTGCCTGCACGCACAGATTCAGGAGATGACAATTTGAGCTTCAATATGAGATGCCAATGATGCATTCAAAAAGGAATGAGTGCTGCCCGAGTCGACCAAGAGAAGAGGGTAACATCAAAATTCTGGACTACTGAGCAAGCTAACTGAATGGAACGGAGTGCAGGAGATTTCTGATTAGCTTCAGCGGAGAGGACCCTTAGATCCGAAGCAGAGTCATCATGGTCCTGTAACATAGAATAGCCTGCAGCAGTACTCCGCGATAATTCCACCATTTCCTGAACAACATGGAGTTGAACAGTAGCTTTACACTGACAATCCTTCGCCCAGCGCTCACCACAACCAATCCAGAGAACCTTCGCGCGCCGATAAGCCTTCAGTCTATCATAAGAAGAAACTAACACTTACTTGAAACTAACACTTAGACACTTGAGTAACCAATCCAATCTCCCATCTTGTGGCATGCTCACCAATATTGACGTAAAGTGAGGTGATCAGGGTTGATGCTGTGATGCGAAGGGAAGGGGCCACTCAATTCAATTCAATGTCGTAATCCGACCTGGCTTCTCCTGTCCGCACTTGGGACAGATTGATACTCGTTTTTTTGCTTTGAACTTGCTTAAAAAGAAAGGACTCAGCTTCCGCAAAAGTGATCGATGGAGAAGCTCAAAAGTCTCAATCCACCATTACATTCAAGTTTGCACTTTTCGAGCTCATCCTTACCTTTGCGCTTTAGCTGCTTGTTCCCACTAACCCATTTCATTTTCTTAGCTGGATCCTTCAGAAAGTCTCTCTTATCGCTTGTCCAGAGCCTGGATGTCAACCTTAGCCAGAGCCTGTATCTCATCAGTCTCCATCTGAGCCTCAATCGTGAACCGAAGATGACGCGCGGTCAGCGAGGAATGAATTCGAAAACCCGTACTTGGAGCATTATTGCACTGGGGATAAAGTAGATGTCGAAACAGCTTCTTCTTCAAGTTCGCTATCGTGAGGGATGTCACTGATAATATGCTCACTGCATATGAGTTAGTTCATTCCATGAGGTCGAGGAAAGGGAATATTCCTAGAGGAAGAACAACCTGCCGAGACTAGTGAAGTGGTTCCGGAGTTACCGGATCCAATTGGTTGGCACTTAAAGACTCCAGTTGTAGCCATAAATCCCCTGCAGTTCCGAAGGCTTCGCGCAATAGTTCTCCCTATCGTCTTGATCCACCTTTGGGTGTTTCTCCACAGAGCCGTGGTTATGTGCCCGAGAGGAGTGGTTCATTGGTGGAAATACCGTCTTCTAAACCGAAGAGAGTTATGTATCGGATTTCAAATGGTGCGTTTGCTGGCTGTGCGGCAGTAATATTGTTGCCAAACCGTTGCCAAATCTGGCAGATAAGCTATGGTTTTCAGGACGAAGTTCTGATGCGATATGCTTTTAGTTGACACCTGATGGTCTATTTGAGGATACTGGAGTCGATTTTACGGATCTCGATGGGAACAAGATATTGTGAAGAGGCTGAGTGGCGAGTATAGTGCAATCATTGATTGATCTGCGATTGAGAAGATTGATGATTAGGTTTAAACTACGCACATAGAGGATACTTTTCGGTCCATCAAAGACTCATTTGTAGATGAGTTGGATTCGATATTTGCAGGTCAGCATCATTATTATTGTTATTTTCTTAATCACCGGTTGCAACGAATATTTTCTTTTCTGCAATATGCATTTCATACGCAGAAATAGATGAGGCAGTGAAGTTGGATAACCCCGTTGCCAACAACATTCGATCTTGGTTTTGACAGTGAGCTTCATGGTATCAATACTGTTAGAGTATCAACGAACATATAGATGAATTGTTGATTAGTGTAGATGAATTCTTGATTGATGTTTGCAGGTGATGTTCGTGATATTTGACCTGACGGAGAAAAATAAGCGATGCCTTTTTATGTTATGGATCTAGTCCTTTTGACCAAGTTCAGCTCGTTGTGCCAGGGCATCACTTTGAGCTTGCTTTTTCAGATTCTGATTAATGCGACGATGGTGATTCTGAATTCACGTTGCTTTGCCATGATAATGTTCCGTTTTTCATGAAACAACTGTTTGGCAGTTGGTTGTTAGGCGGGGATATGCCATAACAGCCGAGGTAAACTGCTTGAATTGTCACTTTGAGATTTTTTTTTGACTTATTTAGTACTGGTTTGTGAACTACCTCTTCTCCCAAGGAAACCACTTTCTGGGTATCGATCGTAATAGGCAGAGGGCGCGGTATAGGAAAGGAGTGGATCAAAAGTATCTGCGCAGAAGGAAGAGGAAGGCGACAAGAAGGCCAAGCATGCCCGACGAGTCAACTCTTGCAAAATCGAAAATAGATGCCAACCGCACATGAATTGCAAGAATGCGGTTAGTGATTGATTGTGAAAGCAACAATGGAATAGTCGAAGGAGCTGAGAAAATGTTGGAATAAACGGTCTTGGCATGTCACGATAGGGATTGGAATGAAAAGTGTTTGTGCCCACCTCACGAACCATCTTGTCCCGATACATACCTTCCCCTAGCAAGAGATCATGGTCAGTTCTTTGTACAGCCCATGGTATGATATTTGTCGAGAAGAAAAGAATGGCAGCCGTGTTATCACAGTAGATCACGGTTGTCTCATATGCATGCTTAGTCACATCAAGACAGAGAAGAGAATTTATCCGCCATATTGCTTCTTGAACTGCTGCCGTGCATGCTATATATTCAGATTTCATGGTAGACAAAGAGAAACAATCTGATTTCTTACTGCACCAAGATATTGAGCCGGATAAACATATACCCTTGCCTTTTTTCGTCCATCTTTATCAGCAGATCCCTCGGCATCGCTGTATCCTTCTACTTGAAAACTACCACCTTGGTAGCATAAGGCGAGATTCATCGTACCACGTAGGTAACGAAGGAGACTCTTTACTGCCATGAGAAATTCCGGGATTGCTTTAGTATCGACTCACCATACACATCTTCTACCTCATCACTGTCATCATTTGCCGGTGCAGATAATGACACATGCTCCTAAAGGATATCAACAGAACCAACCTTTTGTAGGTACCAAAACATCTCACTCAGTAACAAAATGAGAGTGCGATCTTTTACGTTTGTGTTGTCTTTTTGCATTTTTGTTTCGATCCGACATCAGATCTGAGTTATTGTTCACTGACTATATCTTAGACCATTGCGATCTCTTTCTTTCACTTGGTTTTTCTTCCTTCCCTTCGGTACTCCTTAACTCGGAGATACTCCTTCGGTACTACTTGAACAGATGGGTTTAGTCCCTTCCTTCGGGCAACGTTTTCTCCGGGTACCACCGGCTTACCACCGGGTTGAAAGAAATCCCTTACTATTAGGACATAGTGTTCGGTACGACTTAAGGCTACTGGATTGACTTTCTTTAATGTTGCATCTGCTTTCAACTATTTCATAGCCTCCCGTCCCGAGCAAACGTCGAGAGCAGGGTGTTGAGCCAAAAAGTCAAATCCATAGAGTTGGGGACTAAAGAGACTCTTTTTTTACAGCCAACCATGAAGAGAAGAGCAGAGTAGATTCGGTAATGTTGAGTCGATCTAGTATGGAAAATTCCTCGCTGTGCGCTCGCCTTTTGCCTGCTTCTGCTTCATCTGCAGATCGGATTCCTTCCCCAGAGTTCTTACTTATAGGCTTTATAGCCAAGCAGTCCAATAGAATAGCTGCTTCTTCTAAAGCGGATTAGAGTGCGACGACCAAAGCTACGGAGCGGCCTCTACCGCTTTCCCTACTGTTCTGGTTGAACTAGGGCTTTGGCTGAGCGACCACCTTCTTCCAGTATTCTTAGCTTACTGTCTGCTTCCTGCCTGATCGGTGCTGACTGACTGTTCTTGCTTGTCTTGGGCCTGCTCTAGTTTTGGTGCTGCGGGTCGAATTTCGTGACTTGATGAAGAGGAAGCCGAGTATCTTTGGTCTTGAAGAAAAAAAAATCCAACCGCTTGCTCCTGCCCAACTCAGTCTCAGTCGTACCATAATGCGCCTGGACTCAACACTTTTCTTGCTCCAAGACCACCCTCTAGCCCTCATGTCAAATAGATGACAGAATTGTAAACAATCATAGAATGATTTAAGCTGAGGAACATAGAGGTCTCTCCCACCATTTTTGTAATATACCTCTGGAATAGTGTTGAAATCACACGCCACTAAGCAGGGGCCTAAACCAAGTGGTTTATCTTAGTGTGCTAGCCGCTGCTTCATTTCGTATAGCGATAACGCTTTCTCTTTCTTAGCGCTCCACCCCGCGGAGAACTCTGGTTGCGCTTTGGTTGGCTTTCTCTTTTTTTTCGATTTTCTCTGACTTGACTCAGCTTGACCTACTTGACTCAGCGGTTAGAGTATCGCTTTCATACGGCGAGAGTCATTGGTTCAAATCCAATAGTAGGTAAAACCGGCCGAAACCCCCGCTTTTGCCAGCATGACAGCAAGCACAGACTGGCATCAAGGAGTCGAATGACCAAAGCATCGGTTGCTTCCACTTGTTTGTTGCCTTCTTCGATCGACAGACAAGGTACCCCCCTCTTTTTCTCTTCATGTATGTGGGCTGCCTGCCCCGTCCCGAATGGACGAACAGGAAGAAGCAAGCTGAAGAAAGGCGCGAGAGAGAGTTGATACTCCCCTCTTCCACAATTAGGTGAAGACCAGGAGGGCCGTCCACCTCACGTCAACCTTCCACTTCCCTCCCCTCGATAGGTCCCAGGTGGGCGGACGAGTGCGACCCGGAACAGCCTCTTGAGCCTTGGCCTCCAAACGCTCTGCTAACAGAGCAGAAAATCCGGAAGATTATTTAAAACGAATGACGCGCGTCAGGCGACGATCCCAACCAAGGCTATCGTAAGCCTGACCCGCTACCACAGCATCCGTCCAACTTCACTCTGCGGTTTCAGGTCGAGCTCTTCCTCTAGATGCGACGAATCCAATCTCTATTGAAATATGAATCTCAAGGGTTAAGACTAAACACATGAACGGGCGCCCTGAATGAATAAGAAATAGCTGCTATAACAGAGAGTTGACTGTTGCCCCAGATCTTACAATGTGGTTCTCTACTTTCGGCTGGCAGGCAGACCCGCGTAGGGCAACGAAAGAGTAGACAATGGTTCTGACAGGGGTAACTACTACCAAGAAGATCACTTGAAGCGAACTCTGAGAGATGAAGAGAGAGAAGTTAGCCGCAACCAATCAGTGATGCCGCTGGCACGATCGCAGCAAACTGTGCTTGACGAGCTTTTGACTTATTTATTAGCTATATTCTTCATTTGTTTTTAGTTTATGTTGTGATGGAACGCTAAATTATCTATCCTTGAGTGTGATTGACATGTACTGACATTATGTTTGTTTCATACCTCCTATATCTTCGCCTCGTACATTTCTTATATTTACTGCAAATTGAAATCTGCGTTACCTACTTGCTTGCGATGACAACAAGCAAAGATTTGCTTGTATAGTAAATTGTTCATATACTTTTTTAGAATCAAAACTTTTCTGCAAGCATGAACTTTCTGCAAATAACAGAACGCCAAATGGAACATTTATTGGCCATAGAGAAACACGTGGGCTCAGTTGGTGAGGACTCAAGAGGCCAAGGATGAAAGTTTTTTTGTTGACAACGTGATCGGGAAAGGCGCGAGGCTTGCGAGTATTATCCCGTGTGCGAGTAATCGTAGGATGAGTGGATTGAGTTGCTGAAATGGGGGCTGATGCTGTCGGATCAGTGGAAGTAGAAGGTGCTGGAGTTAGTGGATCAGGACCAGGGGGGTCAAGGGCTGCTGTACTGGGTCAATTGGTAATCGATCGGGCAATTCGTTAAACGATATCTGTATTATGAGTACCTCTTCTGAACCTGTTTTCTTGTATATCATACCCGGTCTGAATCAGTCAAAAATGAGTTCCTTCTTCAAATCCATCGGTCACATCCGCCCTGCTGTCTCAATCGGTCGAACTGTATCGGTCAACTATAGGAAACTGGCTTGGTAAAGGTCAACGGTCCTGTTCAAGCATTGGCGCATAACGGGAGGCTAGCTCAGTAGATTAGTTCTTTAGTTTAGGAGTGAATGCTTTGCTTTCTTTTCTTTGATCTACTCGTTCATGAATTCCATCCAAATAGTAAATAGAAAGAATTTCAAATCACCAATCATACAGAATATGCAATTCTTGTGAACGAAAGAGATATCCGATTTGAGAGTCAGGACCTTAAAGCTGATTATGGTGAATCCGGTGATAAGACTGGCAAAGCTTCTTTGCTCTAGGTAGAGGCGGCTGTGCTTTTCATTTTCTTTTATCTTTCCGCGAGGGCCTCTGCTTTCCTCGAGGGAATACGACGAGCACTCATCTCCAGCATTCAGGTGGTCCTATCATCTCTATTTCCTCCCGACATTTCATTTCCTTCTCTAGTCAGGGAAGCCATAATCAGTCAGTAAGAAGTATATCTATAGGGAGTTTCTAATAAGAGAACTGGATGTGCGAAACTTGTGTCAAGAGGGGTGTAGAAAGGAGAAAAAGCATAGTTCAAACTAGCCTCATCACAAAAAAAAGCCCATGATCAAATGTCTTCTTTGAGGTGGCACAAAGACGAAAGTAATTAGTTCAACAAGGCCGATGATAGAAGGGCTGGGCCTAATTAATTGTTCTGGTATAGAGATGAATGAGAGGATGGAGATAGCGCATTGAATGGTTTGAGGTAAACAATGATCCAATTTGAAAAGATAATGCGGGATGAAAGTTCGATATGTTTCTAAAAAAAAAATCAATTTGAAAGGCTGTAACATTACATGCAGGTCCTTACCCCAAAATGCAAATTCTAAAAACATGCATACACAAAAGCACATAAACATGATACCTAATGTTACAACATCCCACCTGATTTGAGTAGTTAGTATCTTTATAAAGAGAGGTATTAAAGGTTACACGTTGGCGAACAGTACTGGAAAGGCAGTCATTGCTCAAACAAAGAATCCTCTTTTTTCTTTTAGAGCGTTGAGCCTGGCCGATAGTAGTAGTTACGGTGAATGTCACAATTCCTCTCAATGGGAAAACTGGAATTTCTATCCTCTCCGGATATTCTGATAGCAGTTTTCCTCCTTCCACACGCCCCCCTCTAAGGGGAACATCTGCTCATGTCGCGATGGTTCGTATGGTTTGGTGAATCAGGCATCCATCTTGGATTTGGATTCTCTCCAGGAGGTAAGTCCCTTGTCAATGATGGAGCTTATAGGAGACGATTTCTTGTCAAGATTCGTTCCAGATCCACTTGATTGATCTTGATCATTTCGAGTTGGTGGATTAGTTGTTCCATTTAAAGATTGATCTTTAGGGACAAAGAATCTGTCAAGCGAATCATCACTGTTACAGGAGAAAACGTCATTGAACTCAAAGTAAAGTCGATGAATCAAAGCATCAAGATAGGTTTTCATGACATTTGCATTTGAATTATTGAGATCTTTTAGGATTTTACTTTTAGGAATATCAGAACCTTGATTTTGACTGATATCCTAGTTATCATTACCTTGCTTGTAGTCAATACAATGACTACCTTCACTAGAGACATGACAACTGTGGGTTAGACACAACCCGTGTACACATAAACAACTAGGACTAGGATGGGTAAAGATGACAGTCATAACTAGAAGAAGAGTTAGGGACGATCGTTTAAGAACAATTGAGCAGACCATATGTATGATCCTGAAGAAACCCACCTCAACTATCGTTTAAACGCTAATTAGACTAATAACAAATTCGAGTATGAAAATAGCCCTGTGCCTCCCTAAAGCTATGCTGGAACCTGCACTCTCAATTCTGATTCATTACGATGGCACGGATTCCGATTCATTACGATGACACAGATGAAGTTGTTTGAGCGAAGCTGACAATAGAAAAGAAATCAGAATAGTCTCCTCCTAATAATAGTCTCCTCCATTGTAATTGTCTTGATTATGAATAGTCTACTACTAATAATCGTATCCTCCATTGTCAAAGTCCCGCCTATCTTGCTTGCTTTTAGCCTTCATAGACAAGCCATTCATTGAACCTTATCCTTTCCATGACCATCGAACATTTTCGAATTCCCTTTGACATCAATGATTTTGTGAACAGTCACTGTCCCGCAATCATGAAGCCATATTTGCATATGTGGTCTTTTAGTGAAAGCTAACCCATTATAATCAAGTGGGTTGATATACCCATCTATTTTTTGTGGATCTGGCTCATCCATGCAATAGATGGAATTCTCTACATTCCCACTTATGCCCTCGAGCGTGTCTAAAAACTCCATTATCTCGAGTTTACTGATTTTCTTTTGAGAAGTGAATTGGTTCACGATTCAAACTTCGTTACCACATCGGGTAAAAACGATTTCAGGATACTTTCCTGCAAAGTGTCTATCAAACAGATATTGATATACAACATGATATAGACATGTAGTAATATCTCCTAACGGTGGCGCGTGGGGGCAACAAAGGTAAGTCTGGTAACGCGAGTTAATGATCGGTAAATTGATAAAATGGTGAATGACCGCACTAAGCATCCCAGTCTGACTCAAGATCACATCCATATGTTCGCACATTGACAGTCTATCAAAATGATAGGGAGTCAATATTAACTGATAGATACTTTCGACTTGTCTTTGTTGATTGAGAAAGTCATAGTGATAGCTATGCAAATCATTAATATTGTTCAATCGTTTAGGGATGTTGATCCGCCTCCGCACATAATTCTTCATCAGAATACTTACTAACGACATTATGAAAAGTGAGTCTGATGGGTTATCCGCTTCATAGATATGAACCCATTCACCATCGCATTCATTGACGAGAGCGGCAGAACATAATCCAGCTTCAGCATCCTGAACGATTCGATTGTATTGAAAATCAGGGATATCAGACCGCCTATAATATGAGAATTTAGCCTTATGCATTAGGGGTAAGTCAGACCTTATGACCTTTTCTTGCAATTTGACCTTATCATGGGGCAAAACCACACTTCTCATCGTCAGCCTAAGTGATTGTTTCTTAGAGAGAAGTACCCTTGATTGGGTGCTTCGAACGCACTTCGGGAAGTGATAGTTCAGGAAAGGAAAAAGCTTTCTATCTGCTTTCTCTGTATCCACCTTTACTCGGTATTCTGTTCCTGATTTGCATTTCACCACCTTATCTATTTCCTCCATACTAAAAGGTTGAATGAGGGCCTCAGCTTCTTCATTAGATAAGCACCCTGTGATATCCCAGATATCATGCCGTAAGTGAACATTGCTTCACTCTACTCTCCCAAATCCACTTTCTAGTATGAAGTGATATGCTCTCTTAGCTCTTTTGGAGAATGTATAGATTTCTCACCATCTTCCTTGATAGAAATGCTATTCTTTCTTTTCCTCCCATTTGCTTTTTTATGGAAATAAGCAGTGTCCCTGTAGCAGCCACTCTACTGTTCACCTCCTCTTTTCTGCCAATATAACTCTTCCATCTCACAAATTTGGACCAATTGAGCTTCCAATTCATATCTTAGCCTCCATGAATTAGGATTTCGCTCTGTAGTTAAAGCTATCAATGACAGACATATAGCAGTAATTAGATTGGATTTACTTCTTCTATTGTCAGTAGCATCATTAGCCTTCCACCCTCTCAAGAACTTCCGGAAGCCCTGAGACACTTGTTGCCAATAGTCAGGAATGGAACATTTGCAACAGTTCTTGTAGGCCATTTCTGTAACAGCATATCTCTAAACCCTTCTTGCGGATGGTTCAAAACGAAACTGAGTGGCAGCCCCTATCTTCCCCATTTTCTAGAAGTAAAGGACAATGATCTGACCCAGCTTGCAAGAGGGATAGTAAAACTTAGGAAATAAATCCTCATAAGTGGAAGAAACCAGAACTCTATCCAAAACTTCTCTCACTGGCCTGTCTTGTTTGTTAGTCCAGGCCACCAACCCTTCTCAGTTCCTGTAGTTCAGTTTCAGATATGAAAGCATTAAAAGCTTCCATCCTATTAATATGTATTCTGCCATTGTTTCATGAGCAAATCTGATCATGTCCCGCAAAGGTAGATCAACACTCTGCACAAAGTTAGTGAGCTCTGACAAAAACATAGCTCTTAAAGACTGTTTGGTTGGACCATAAACATCCACCCAAGCACAATTATCACAAAGCCTCTATACTCAAACACCATGGAGAAATTGACCCTCCCCAATGAGGTCTGCATCCATGACATCCAGATTGACTCCAATAAGCATTCCACCTTTACTGCCACTGGCTGGCTTGCAAAACCACTTGAAAAGCTTTCTGCCACCAATTGCCATTAACTCTTTATCTGAGAACTGTTCTCTCTTAGTTTCTTGCACACAAACTATGTCCACCCACTCTATCACTTCAGAAGGTTGCCCCCTTCTACCTTAAAGGCCCCTCACATTCAAGATTAATGTCTTCATGGCGGTATCTTTTTTTTGTTATGCCTCCTCTTAGCTCTGCTCGTAGTGTTCTTGTCACCAACTGGTATACAAGTACTGTGATTATCTAACTCTTCAACAATCTGAGTAATATCCTCATTCTCTGAATCAGAGCTTAACTCGACACTGGAAGACTGCTCCTTCTCATGAGCAGCTAACTTCTTTTTCTGAGCAGCTTCATAAAGCAATGCTTGAGCAAGTTCTCTTGCTTTAATAGAATTTATAGACCTGTCAATTTCCTCCTGTGTACTGCCCAACACTAGACCACTATCTACAGCAGATTTGACTAGACTAGCAGAATCAATGGAATTGCAAATAGCATATCTGTTAGTAGAAGACATACCTGGTTCATCAAGATTCTTGCGTGAAGCCATCCTTTCTGCACGTTGCTGAATAGGCATGCCATCCTTCGGGATCCTATCCTAGCACTTGTCCTCGTTGCTTTCATTCTTGCGTTTGCACCTCATTGAACTTCTCTTGTTCTTTGGTCATTCCAGAAAAAACCTCCATACCTTAATAATAGGGGCTTGTGTATAAAGGAAAGCAGCAAACCGGTCAAAGGCGAAGCTGTTCTATCTCAACTCTCTGACTTGAAGGAAGATGTGGCGGATCTCAAGGCTGGCTCTATTCCAAGTACAAGTTCCGAGGTGAAATGCGTTGATGTGGCCAATCGATATACAGTATAGTTGAATGGTTCGACAAGTTCACATGCCGGAGCTACCTGTTCTCCGCGATTCAAGTTGGTTCTTCTGCCCCGCGTATCTCTCCTGTGTATCCATCTTTAGCCGGCTATTCTCGTGGTCAGTATAAAAGCGACCTATTGTCCTGTTCCTGGCACGGCACTTCTTTCTTCCGGGCTCGTGTAGAACGTGAGTTGCACCTTCTTGTCACCTGTATTTCTCTCTCTTCTGTTCAGCGAAAAAGAAGCTATCCCGCTAAATCTTCCCGTGGGGCCAAGGTTTGTTTGACATAAAGATAGATAAGTGACCTTACTACACACCCATGGGTGGAACTCTCACTCCGATTTGATTACCAGGTTGGGGATAGGCAAACTACTTATCAATGCATTTGTGTTGCTCTGGTGGCCACATATAGAAGAGTTGTTAGTGAAGTTAGCTAGAAAGGGTCGTCATTTCCCTACCATTCAATCTTCCACCTGCCAGATTTATCGTCACTATTTTATTATTGTAGGTATCAGTATCCATTGGATAAATCCCTCTGCATAACACTTCAGCCCTGACTTTTATTGATAAGACGAATGTCTACTCTGCGTGGTTAACAAGCTTCTTTCCTCTCGGCCTAACCGAAAAATGTTCACGACTCCGATCTTCTTTCATCCGCAGTTCTTGCTAATGTCTTCACTTTCAAGGGAGAGAAGGAACCCGAGCCAACAAGGTTAGAAAGCGCTAGCGGTCTTAGGAAAGATGCCATTTCTCTTGTTTTAGCCAAGAATGAATTGCTCAAGCTGAATTTGAGTAGTCTTTCCCTTTTTTAGACCGCTGTTCTATGTCTAGATTTGACACATCGACAAGTTCCTCCACTCACAGATCCACTTTCTTTCGGGGCCATCAATAGAATAGTTCTGTTCTTTAGCCGACGTTTTGGCGTAGCACAGCGATATTTCGATTCATCCTCTTCTTCCAAGGATTTCATAATTGAACCCATTTCATATGATGGGAGTTGCCGGAGTATTAGGCGCGGCTCTGCTATGCGCTATTCATGGGGCGACCGTAGAAAAACACTCTATTCGAGGACGGTGATGGTAAGCTTCTACATGCCCTCAGCGGCTAGGACACACGTTGGGTACTATTTGTGGAAAGTGATGCTTGGGATGAGCTAGTGCATTTGTTGGCTTTCGAGCAGTAGCGGCAGCGGGGCGGGAGAGTTGGGTGGGAATCGTTGATAGAAATTCGGATTTTCCCTGAGGTACGATAGCGTCTGAACTAAAGAAAGGGAATATGGAAAGTGAATGTGGTAAAGGATACCAAGAGTAGGTTCCGTGAATGATTTTTAGGCGTCTTTTCTTTGAACAAATCAATCTATAAAGAAAATGGGATGGATCTTCCACCTATGCTATGAGTGAATCTTATCATCACTGGCGAGTGGTATCGTATCACCGTCTTCGTCCTGAAAACATCTGCAGAGCTAAGCCAGTGTAGGCTTTGACACTACTTATATTCGCTACAAGTATTACACTCGCTTCGCTACACTCTTCTCTTATGCTTCGCGCTTCGCATAGGCTAAATAAGCCGCTCATCCCTGGCGAATCCTACCCACATAGGAATGCGGAACCATCGGGGAAAGGCAAAACATATTCAATCCCAGGAGAGAAGTCACTGGTTCGATAGGACCAGGGAGAGGACCCTGATCACCTTGCCAACGAATTCAAGGCCTTAGGAAAATCATCCTACAATGGACCATAGGGACTGAGAACGAAGAAGACATAAAAATAAGGTTAGGGGGATAAAAAGAAAACCTCCTCCCATTCAAAGTCGTCTTCAAGTACCTTTTTGATTCTTTACCGAGTATGGATGGATCAACTATAGGTTCGAGTTTAGCCAAGATACGTACATTTAAAGTGTATGAAAATCCAAGATAGAATCAGGGCTATCTAAAAGCTAGGAAGGAGAAGACCGGGTGATTGAATATGACTTGCTAACAGATCCTACTCTTCCTTAAGCGCTAGTTCTATTCACGATGGTTCAGTTTCGAGAGAAAGTAGTTACCTAATAAGATAGATGAATATTCCACGATCTACGATTATCAAAATCTTCTTATAGAAGTATAGTTCTTTCTTCTTTTATAAAAGGAAGTCTTGCTCTCCTTTCTTGCCGCTACTTGCGTTGCGAGCCAATCTTCAAACTGTTACGGAGAAGTCGTTTACTGATTAGCTGCTTGAACGTGGAAATATTTCGGCATATCTGCTCTTAGGTTAGTACGAGAACTCGACTCTACTCGTGCTATAGTCGAGGATGTACTTATACTACCCTAAAGAGGGATCCATTAATGGGGTTCATTTTTCTTAAGGCAATTCTAGGCAAGACCTTGAATCACAGGGTTTGTTCCTGGCAACCCAGCATTCTTTATCTTGGCGTAGATTGGTGTGATGGGACGGATGCCGTGAAAAAGCTTTTTTCTTTGACCGGAATCGACAGGTGTGAACTCATCTACTAGGATGAGTCAAACATAGGGGGAAGGGCCTCCTGGCAATATCCGGCATACTAGTAATCGATTATTTGGCCTTTTGCGATCGAACAACCTATGAACAGCTGTAGCCTACATAACCTACCTACCCAGACCAAGGGAAGAAGGTATCAGATCACTGTAGTTATAGACCCTTTTTTAGCAAATAAAGGAAGTGACAACGTTTGCCCGAAGAGGTTGAATCAATAGTAAGAAGATACCACCCAGGCACAGAATCCGAAATAACAATCAGGAATAGGACTAGGAGAATGAGGTCTAATTTAAGGAGTCAAGCAGTAATTGGGCTTGACGAGTCGAGTGAAGCGCTAGTGAAATGACGATCCCAACGAACATTACAGTTAACAAATTCTGCATCCCACAAACGAAATAGTATTTATTGGTTGAGCTTTGCCCTTCCACATGGCCGAAACGAACGAAAAAGATCAATTCACTGATCTAGGTTCAGAACTTGTGTTGAAATGGGACAGGAAAGGAAGCCCTTGCCAGGGGGTTTGCCCTTCCTTCGGCAGAAGTAGATTCATCGCCACCAGGAGCAGCCCCAAGGCCATAATTGTGCTTTTCTTCTTCGCGAGTAGCGACCATATCAGGACTCTTTAGCGATCGATTCTGGAATCTTCTTTGCCGAGATGTGCAATTGGATTAAGCTTATCTGTCTGGAGATACAGCTTCCTTTCCTTCACTCCACATAGGTCAAGATGCGAAAAAAGAAGAAAGTCAAACCATAAAACTCTTGTTTATCAATTCCATTATGATATGAAGAAAAGAAGAAATCAGTAAACAGGTTCCAGTGGGGGTGTTGAGGCTCGACTCCTAATGTATTGCAAATGTCAAGGAACGAGTGCCATCTAGTCCAATAATTCTTACCGCCAAGAAACAATATCAATAAAAGATTGTCATCACAAGGATTTTATGAATTGACATAGATAGTTGTGAGGGTGGAAACAGTTGGTTCCACAGGGGTGGCGAGGATGAGTATTGCTTTGAAAGTCCCTAACAAAGCTGTACAGCGGCATCTTCCCGATTAGCCAGTGGCTTCTCTCGGTTAAATCGAATACTTTCCTGTCCTGTAGTAAGCCCATCTGTTTCATACAGTCTAGTATCGTCTAGAAACTTGATCTTTCTTCGGGGTGGCTACTTTCCTGAGCATCTTTCCCCAAAAGAATAGTGTGGTTCAGCGTTGCTATCCCTCGGTCTCCCCAATCAAGGGCTTATAGCAACCTCTATCAACACAACCATCCGAACACCTATTGCTTGCTTTAGCTCCAACTACTGCTAGCTTTAGCTGCAACTATCTTCCGACTCTCTACTTGTTCGTTGCCCGACGCGGCTCTGCCTCTGCCAGCCTGGCACTAAAGCATCTATAGATTGAGGAAAAGCCTATGTACCATCATCCGTCCTCTAAGGTTTCCCCTCTAAGGAGGGCCGCATGGTTAATGTGGGAAATGGTTTCCATAATATGGCTAAATGGTGTGAGTTGCTTCCTGCATTCTTCCTGTTTGCTTCCAGGATTCATTCCTACGCCTACCTCAAGATCTAGGAAATGCTTATGGTAGCTTTTTCTAGGTTCGCTTTTCCACTATGCTTATGTGCTAACGTTAGTCTAGTCTACCTCGCTTTCCTCTTTTTAAGTGACGTGGTACCTTTGATGACAGTTCAACTTGCCCCTTTTCGAGTCCGATCTTTTTTAGGCGCTTTTGAGTTTCCTAACAAAAGAGCATTTCCAAGTATGTATTTACTAACCTTAAACGATAGGTTCAATTTCCACCTAGAAATCTATTGATTTTCATTAGCTTGTAAATGAATTGTGTTCATAAATTCATTGTGCAAAACTTGTATCTATGCAGTACTGTTTCAAGTGGAAGAAGTGTTTTTGTTACTAACAACATAGAAACCATGATACCAGTGCATAAGCATGAAAAACTCACTTTGTGATCAGATTGATCAAGGTTGTAGTCATTCGAATTTACTACTTCGTTAAATGATGGCTGTTAAAAGGTGTCTACCATAGTTTGTTTGGACAATGTCCTTAGTAATCAGGTATGTGACCTTCTTATAACCCACGACATCGGCATGATAGGTGTTAAATACATCCAGTGATGGTGGAGCTAAATCAGCAGGTTTTATATATGGATCCCAAGGTATATACTTATACCAGACAGTACAAAATAACCCTGCATATACTAGACTCGCAAAATAACCGTACACATACGACTTAGAATTCTCATCATAAAATGGGAAAGAAGATATGATTCTTTTCTAGATTGAAATCATTCACTTTTCCTCACGTTGAAATCGTCACAAAGTAATTGGAAGAAGAAGTGCTTGAGAAGCTCATGGATATATTCTATGGTGGCTTCTCCAATAGTTCGAGCCATAGCTTCATTTCATTGTTTCTCTCATTTATTTTCTTCACTTTCTCATTGCCCTCAAGTACAAGTCATTTCTGACAAACTTTCTTTCCGGGTGGGCACGGATATGGATGGCAGGACAGGAGTGAAGATCCCTCAGCGACCGGACGTTTCACTGTCTGATGACGAGTGGTCAACCTGAGAAGGATTCTGCTATGTCAAAAGTGTTTATATAAACGAATTGTTTCACGCCAAGATGCCAATAGCAATGATGGATAAAGCAACTCCCACGAGTAGGGCTCGAAAGCCAGGGACTCTCCAGGCAAAGAATCTGAACGATCTGAGTTCTTTTCAGAGAAAGAAGAAGATGCAAGGCAAGCCTGAAGGCGACGTGGAGTGTTATTATTATCGTGACTCCAGAGAATGGGCTTCTTGCGAAATGCAGTTATGAAATCTGTAATCTAGATGATTCTGGTTGATGGTTTTAACCTAAAAAAACGCACTTTTTGTTCGATTCAAAGGATTTCCACTTGAGTAAAGCTATGGTGGGAACCAATTAGGCAATGCGCGTAAACTGAATGCAGCTGTTGAAAATGCAACGGAATGTCTTGAAATGGTGACTGGAAGTTGTGAATTCAGGTGTTATCTGCACAACAGAATTTACAAGAAGCTGAAGCAGTAGCTGATATTGCACTATATGAGGCTGAGAAAGAGGATCAAATGGGTATTTTGAGGCTAAAAGCACAAATTCAGGCCTCCCGTGGACAGTTCAAGTCTGCAGTGGAATCTTTTAGCAATCATTCAAGCAAAGATGGAAGTCTTCCAATTGACCCCTCATGACAAGGTATGCCCCTTTTTACTGTTCATTGAAACACACATGATTATGTTATGTTTCTTCTTTCTGAAATATCCACCTGTCCTTCACAGGTGAAATCCCTTCAGAAGTGAGAGATGGAAGCATGGTTAGATTTGGCATCAATATACACAAAGCTTGAAGCACTCGAACATTTGTCTTGACAATCCTCAAAATGGAAGGAGATTCAAGAGATTGAGATGTCCATCATAACCTCCGCTCTTATTAGAATTCGATACAGATTTCGTGTTGGTATTGGGAGTCAGAGATCTGACTTACTGTCTACTTTACTCTATGCAAGGATCCTCACTTATCTCAGCTTTGCCTTGACCGCTTTGTGTGAGTCATTATCCTATACTACAACTTTTTCACAGCATCTGTCGGGTGGAATTCATCCAACCAGACATGGCTTGACGCGTCGCTGCACGCCATCTGTGGAAGAACACATATGAATAGGCCACCATACTTGCCCAGCCCACAGCAAGCATCAGTGGTAGTCAGAAAGCCTGCATGTTGCAATTCCATCAAAATGTGAAGCCCTTTTCAAGGATAGCACACAATTTAAATACAGCACTGATGATGCATTTGCTCACCGTAGCGGTCACGGTTATCTAGAATGTCCACTGAACCCTCGAATGTATCACAGTAACTGATCATGGAATCTGGGTACTGGCGGATGAACTCGCTGGACACGTATCTCAGGCCATAGTTGAACTCGATCACAACGTTGTTGATGTAGTCGATGCATTCCCCATTTTGGCTGCCATAGTCCGAAAGGAAGTGAGGTGCACAGCCAACAGGAGGAAGGCCCATCAGCACGATCTTGCGAACGTTGATATTATACAGATTCTGTATAAAACAATCATTGTCAGAAGGGGGCACCTACCTCCTGCTTCCCCGGCAACAAGCTAGCCAGTCCTGTTGTTTGCACGCGAGCACTAGCACCGATAATATCGTCCAAGAAGTGCATACATGCACGCACGAGTTAGGCAAAAGACTCAGGAGAGGAGACTCTTTCCGTGTTCTTCTCACAACACAGTGATATAAATTGCTCGGCGCGGCATTTGTCTGGCCGGCGGCACAAAGATCGATGGCCTCCTGATCGATCGAGCCCCGACGCGCCTCCCGATCACTACCAATTTTAAAGCTTCATGCATGAGACTTCCTTGCAGCCTCCCTCCCTCCAACCCCACTGCCGAGATCCAAATATCCAAGAGCTAGCTTAATTTCTAGGTGACTTACTCGCTTCCCAGGTGATTAACAGGCAGGAAGTAGCTGATTTTTAACACACGTCCGCCACCTACTCACCATCTCCTCCGGTTCTACACTCGCGCGGCCTGCAGCAGCAAGTACGTACTTGCGTATCTAGCCCGTACCTTACCTTCTTGGCACTGCCATGGGGAGTTCGTGCGTGAACCTCTCCCGCGCCGTCGCGGCGCCGAGACGCCCGGGCTTCGTCGCCGGCCACGCTCACGGGAGAAGCGTGGTTGCATTGTCGTCGTCGAGGAGGCGCGCCGACGGTGGCGTGTCGTGGGGCATCGCGAACGGGTACCTGGGCAGTTCAGGTGCGTCACGGCCGCCTTCCGTGCCGGTGCACGGCAAGAGTTCAGGGCCCGGTTCGGCACCGGCGCCGGCAGATGATCACGCTGAAGGGCTCGGGATCGAGGAGTTCCTTGGCGGCAAGAACTTCCTCATCACCGGCGGAACTGGCTTCTTGGCAAAAGGTGTGTGTACAATCTTTCTAAATTTCTGTCTTCACTTGATTAGCGTAGCATAGCGACGCTATTCCTGTGCTTGATTTCCCTTCTGATTTTGCTCCTGCGTCAGTTCTCATCGAGAAAATCTTGAGGACGAATCCTGACGTGGGCAAGATATACGTGTTGATCAAGGCCAAGGACAGCGAGACAGCATTGCAGAGACTGCAAAACGAGGTATGGTAATTACAAAAACGAGTTCTCTTTCGTGTTCATCCAAACGATGGTTTCTTTTTCTGTCCAACGGCGATATTCATGCAGGTAGTGGACACGGAGCTGTTCAAGCGCTTGCAGGAAATCCACGGGAAAGACTACCACAGTTTCGTAGCAACAAAGCTGGTTCCAGTGGTTGGCGACGTCAGGGAGGCCAACATCGGCATTGCCCCTCAGCTAGCGGATGGGATCGCTGAACGAGTGGATATCATCGTCAACTCGGCAGCGAACACCACTTTCGACGAGAGGTTCGTCATGCTAATTTTGTACTAAGGTAGCGTTGCTCCAATTTTGCATGCTTCAGTCACTCCATGGTTTCCAAATGTATTGCATTTCTGAAATTCAGGTACGATGTTGCCATGGACATCAACACCGTGGGACCGTTCCGGATAATGAGTTTCGCGCACCGGTTTAGAAGGCTGAAGCGGTTCCTGCAAGTATCGACAGGTCAGAATATGATGCTAACTGAATCATCTCCTGTTGAAAGTGAAACTTAGAATTTGCTTTTTTGAGGTTTTCCACTGTTGTGTTCCATGACATCCATGCATGTTTGTCGATGGCAGCATATGTGAACGGGCAGAGGCAAGGCGTGGTACTGGAGAAGCCATTTCGGTTGGGGGACACCATAGGAAAAGAGCTGCACAAGAACGCCGTGCTGGACATAGAGGCGGAGATCAAGCTGGCCTTCGACTCGAGAAGGCGCTCCGATGACTCGGCTTCGTTCTCTCAAGAAATGAAGGATTTAGGCCGGGAGAGGTAACTCATCTTTCTCTGAAGGTTACAGTGCAATTATGCAACTGCGTAATCAAACTGCTGGTTGATTACTGGTAGGGCAAAGCTCCATGGGTGGCAGGACACGTACGTGTTCACCGAGGCCATTGGGGATCTGCAGTGCACGAACGAAGACAAGAGCCGGCACGGTTAGAGAGACACTCTCAAGTTATATAAGAGAACCTGAAGATGGAGATATTACTGACCGTGACGTATAAGTCGAATTTGATGAGAGCGTAGGACGTCCAGCAGACGCCGTTGAGGAAGCTCACCAGCGACAGGAAGAAGGGCATGTACTCGACGCTCTTGGTCTTGATCACTTTACCATGCACGACAACTTAACCTATGAAACCCTCATCCACACGACACCAACAACATCACCGCCGCCACCAACCGAACTAACAGGGGAACGCACGCCTATTCCCCAACAATATCACTAACATCTACCAATATAGATCTAAAAAGACATCTATGCACGTGGATTATCTCGCGTGATGGATCGATGGGATGCGTACCATGATGGTGAGCGGGGAGGCGTACATTGCCGAGCCGAATAGGACGCAGAGGATGCCGTAGAACACCCAGAGCATGCAGTTGAGCAGCGTCGCTAGGTACGGGTCCGACTTGAACTCCTCCACGTCCTTGTTCTTGATGATCCGCCAGAACGTCGGCCTGCACATGTACAAGCAAAAAGCAAGCGCCCCCTCATAAGAATCAAACCCTAATTACCAACCACCTTCCATAGAGAGTAGACTAGACAAGCGGACGAGGGGGATGGCGGCGGCGGCTTACACAGGGGAGAGGAAGAGGCCGAAGGAGATGACATTGCCGACGACGTTGCGGGCCGAAATCATCTTGCTCGCCGCGAGCGGGTGGGGGAACACACGAGTTGGGATTTGGGATTGGTTTGGATTGGACGGCGCACGCGGCGAAAGGGAGGGAGAGAGAGAGCCAAAGCAATTGAGATTTGGGAGTCGGTTGAGGTCGAGGGATTAGCTTATATAGATAGACGCGGCGGGGGCGCGGTGTTTATCCGGTCTCGTGTGATTTGGTTAGTTAGCCTACGAGAACAAGTCACAAGTTTTGAGTTTTACTATGCATCCAGTTCGTTGCTATCTCTATCTTTATCTACATGGATATTAACACGCACTATTCTTGAGAGTCAAGACACCGTTTTGCTTTAAAGAGCAAAAGAAATCCCAGATAATTACTAATGCACCGTTGAGTACACAGATTCTTTTCCTGTTCGTACTGGAGTATAGTAAGGAAAAACTGCTTGACCGAATCAAGGTCAAGATAACTAGTGTGATTCCTACACTGGGAGAATCGTGGATATGTAGGGAATAGAGAAATTCCACCTAAAGAACTGTTACAAATAAAGAGGAAACTAATAAGGATAAGTAAGAAACAAGAAAAAAGAAACCATATTTGATATCGGAATATTCGGTTTGATAACCTGCAACTAATTCCCCCCTCTGGGTAATCTTTCACATTCGGCCAAAGAAGAAATTCGAAAAACTAGAAATCGAACCACGAGAGTTCATCGAAAAGCTAGCATACTTTTTAGTAGAGATCGGTCCTACTTTCTTTTATAGAAAGCCAATAACGAGTTCATACATGCCAACGGCGCAGAAAAGTCAGATACATGTGGTGGCCGAGCTCGCAACACGCTAAGCTCAACACGCAGAACTCCCCTTTTATGAAAAGTACTATTTCTCTTAGGTTAGGGCATCGGAGTACCGCACCAGTATCATCAGTTGGATTCCTCCGATCTCGAGAGACGTGAACTACCCTGTTTTGATCCTAGAACGGACTCGGTTGCTTGCTCTCCAAATAGAAGGGCTGTTTTTTCACTAGAATGGTATGGTTATGCTTGAGCACGCCAAGGTGGTATTTCATATCGACATAAATCGAATATTTCAATCTAAAACTTTAGGATTATGCTGACTCCTACTGTGGAGAAAACCTGAGGAGTCCGACTACCATTTCTTCGTATGAAGTACGTACTTGTCCGGAATCCAAAGGAGTCGAGCTTTTCTAACTACCATCGCCCGGGCATCGCTTTCTTCCCACTGCTTTCGTCCAGTTTTATTGCTCCTCCTCTCAACTTATTGTTCTTGTGAATACCGTACGTAGTAGTTCTTGTGAATATCAATCTAGGCTCAAGATTCGCTTCGTGCCGTTGGCAAAACACTGGTATATGCTTCGCCCTTCTCTTCCTTTAAGTTTCAGGGGCAGTTGAGCAACCAATCATACTACTCTTCCTATATGTCATTGAAATAGTTATGATACTATACGTAAAATCAAAGAAATAGTGGTCGGCAGAGTGGATTCCTGATGAGGATATGTAGTAGTCAGAAACGAAAACACGGGTCATCATGACTTGAATTCCAGAGGTTTCCTTGTGTACTCGTTACTTCGAGGTTCAATGAGGCAATGGTGGTGCAAAGGGAAAGCGAGGGTATTCTTCCCAAATATCCAACTGGGATATACGAGAATCAAAGGATTGATGACGCAGTTGCCACTTGAATCAATGGATTGATGAGGCGTTAGATCCTAATAAAGGAATAGGGTTGACTGGTTTATACTTGTTCAAATGGATTGTCAAAAGCATTTTCACCTCCTGAGTTAGAACTCAATTGGCGGGTGACCTTTGAAGAATCAGAATTGGTTATCAGTACAAGGTGATTTCTTACGTGGAGACATTTGTAATCGATTTTGCACCTGTATATACAGGTGAGTATAAGGTATGGTATCCCGATCATAGTAATTGTATCATTTCACCTGATCCTATTTCATTTACCATCCCTCGAGTCCAAGTTCAAAGATGGCGCTTAGGCAAGGTCCTAAGGACAGACAGGTGAATCCAGTTCAGGTATCCGAAAAAGTGCATTTATATATATGTATTTACTAATCAAAAACGATAGGTTCAATTTCCACAGAAATATATGGATTTTCATCCATCTAAAATCAATTCATTGTACTAAACTTGTATCTATGCAGTACTGTTTCAAGTGGAATATCTATGCAGTACTGTTTCAGGTTCATCACTCCCACCTTTAGGTTTCTGTAATCCTAAGAGTACTAGTATATCATTGCTGTTTGTATGTTGAGTTTGATTCTCATTATCACTATTATGATAGCTTTTGATCTCAGTTGTTGATAAGGAAGCTACTATATTATTATTATAGCTCTCAAAAGGATCATCTGATATATGAAAAGAGCCTAAACCTATCAAGTTGTCCGTGAACTTGATGATTGAATCCTTGTGAAATTGGATCAAGCAAAATAATCTTTTAAGTGGGAACATGTTTGTGGATTTCTTTTCCTTTGTGTTGTGTTGTGTTGGGATTTGATTGCATATCTCTAGTTTGTATTTGAGATCATAGTTGTCTGACCCTTTGATGGATATTCACTTGACATTTAAATAAGTCAGAAGAGCCATCAAGGGGAAGGGAGTGTCTAGATCATAAAATCGAATTAGGTTCATTCGGATTTGGTTTCTATTTGGAGTAGGGAAGAAGGTTCTGACTGGCTGCTGCCCTTTCTTTAACCAAGCGTTTCCATGCATGCCTCACCATCTACCGAGTTGAGACTTTCTCGATATCTTGATGAAAAAGAAGGACCAATTCATCCCGCAGTTTCTCGTTGAACTCATTCCGATTCCGGTTCCAATCCTGCGAGAAAATGGCTTGAAAGCGCCTACAGCTCTAAGTGGAAGTAGATCTGATGCGGTGGGAAAAGACATGGGAACCTGATTCCGCTCAACAATAGATGCTTTCTTTTAGGTGGATTTTTTCTCAGGAGACAGGACAACTTGCTAGTTTAGTTGGTGCTCGTGGAGTTTCCAACTGACTGAACGTACTATGTTAGTCGATTTTGCAGGGAAAAATGCAAGCCAGCGGGTCTTGGTGAATCAAAAAAGGCGTAGATAATGCGCATTGCTTTTGAGTTCGATTTGAACTAACTAGTTTCCACGGTTCCGGTTTAGGCTCTAGTAGTTATTTTCCATAATGGATATTACAAAAAGCTAGGCCTTTGCAACCGTCGTAATAACCACATTTCTGGGGAGACCCAACATCTACTTCTGCTTAGGAAGAATGCCTTTAGCCCTTAGTCTATAGGGGAGCGCTCTCTTTCTTAGAGGGCCCTAAAGAAAGAATAAATAAGAGATGAGCCAGTAGGGTTGTGTAGTATAAATCTTTCCTGTTTTACGATAACTGAATGAACCGCTATCACCACCAGGATCGTATCTTGTTGGACCGAGGGAGCTGATTCTACTTCCTCCTTTTCTAGTAGAGCCGTCCCTCATTGAAAAGAGTGCTGTAAGAAACTTATAGGTTATAGGAAGAAGGCAAGTAATTAGGAAGACGGTGAACCAGAGTCATTGTGACCTACCAGACTAAGACTTCGATGGTTCTTGAAGAAGTAAGAAAGACGAAGGATTAGCAGAAGCAAGGTAGGTAAAAGAAAGTCCTTGCCAGCGAATAAAGACGAAGGAAGAGACTGAGCTCTGCCCTGGCTGGGTAGAGCGAGGGAAAGCTATGCCCTGTCTACGGTTCCGTTAATAGAGGGATAGGGGGAGAAAGATCTTTCCTTGATTCTCTCTTTCGAGGGATAGCTTGCCAATAGATATAGATGGGTATCTCTGCGTATAAGTATTCTAGGAAATGCAAAGCAAGAGAATAAGAAAATCGAAACCGAGGAAGAATGGCTAGATAGGCGGATGACGAAGGAGCAGGGTGAATAGAAACACAATCTGGTTGAAGAAAAGGAACTACCCCCGGAGGGCCCCGGATAGCTATGAACTGGAATGGAAGCCAGATCCACTATCCACTTCTGTTGGTCCGTCCTTTACAGCAAGAAAGAGATCATCGAGGCGGAAGAAAGATGAGATATCGATCTCAAAGAAAAGAAGAATCGGAATCATTTATTTACAGAGCAAAGAAAAGGACGGGTGAATTTTCTTATTATAGGAGAGAGATTGGAAGAGCATCCAATCCTGATCTTCACTCTTTCGAGATCAAAGAATAGCTTAGTTAGAGTAAAGTAGCAAAGCAAGAGATGCCTTGTGTTATTTCTTATAGTAGCTTATCGCGGGCTTATACGCATGGACTAGGGCATGTCAGCTTTAGAACCATTCAAAGAAATGAAAGAAGTAGTAGGCTTTCAAATAGCCTAGATAGGGCTGTACGTGTAAGAGGTGTAGGGCGTAGCGTCAAGTGCACGAGATAGGTAGGTAACAAAGCAAAGCAAGTACTAGTAAGGTAGTATGTGGATGAGCATATTGAGAGGGTGCTTCGCTCTATCACAACTGATAGTTTCAATTATTCGAGCAAGAAAAGGAGGTAGCCGTAGAGTTAAGTAGAGGTGGTAGGAGGGAGGCAAGAAGTAGTATCGGACAAATTAGTGGAAGTAAGTTCGGAAAGAGAGTATTCGTCCACGCTGGCCGGCCTTAGCAAATTAGATTCTCCGTGTGAAGCGCATTCGACTATATGTAAGTACCGTTTCCCATGAAACTCTTCCTCCCCACCAAGCTTCTTGACCATTCACCTTTCTCTTTCTTTTAAGAAGCCCTTCCCTATCAATAGATTAATCAGCTCACGAGCAAGGGACGAAGTTCTGTTAGAGGGTATCCAGCAGGTTAAGTCCGACAGGAAGAGAGAAACAAACGAAGGTGTGTGCTTCCTTCCTATGTATGAGGCAAGTTTTCCGGAGAATGAATATGGGTAAGAGTGCGATAGGGGAAATGGATTTACACCACCCCTCAACAGGTTCAAATCGCTGAGCCAAGGAATAAGCTAGGGTGCCGCATCGTTGCAACTGAGCTATCAAGCAAAGAAGTGAAAGAGCAACTAAAATAGTCTCTTGTTTGCCGTGGCAGATCCGTCGGGTAGGAATGTGCTAAATATGTTCCAGGGAGTCCGAACTCTATCGATTCAAGGAGCTAGATCTCACTTCCAATAGGAAAGAAGGGATCATTTGTTCCGCCAGTTGACTTAACGGGTGAGGCGGAGGATATTCCTTTCTTAGCATATTCCCGCATGCACAATCCCTCGAATCCGGTGAAGAAAAATACCTTCATAGCGTAGGAGAGAGAGATTGTTTTCATTTCGATTTTACGGCCTGGCAGAAATGCGTGTCCCTATCTAGTGATATCGTTGAGAGGGAGGCTGTGTTCAGCTTGGTATAAGTACCATAGTGAGATGTCCGCTCTAGAGTTTGTTATCAAAGTGCCTATTAGGAAGGATGCTCGCTAAGTCAAGTGGAGTTGGAAAGTTGCTAGCATTCCGCCCAAATTACCTAAAAGTCTAAGCAATATCAAGTGATTTATGTATTTCCTCGCTAGACCTCTCTGTGAGTTCGATAGGGAGCTCAATTCTCTATGTGTAGGTCTGTTTTGTATTCTTTTGCTATGTGATTCGTCCATCGTAACTTTTTTCGTTGCGTATGTTTCGTATTGGTACCAGTCGTAGGATTGGAGGAATCCGGTAGATTTCCCGTCCCATTGAATTGAATATACTTTGCCTTTGACCTAGCCCCAAAAGCCGTATCCGTCCCCGCGTAAACTAATATCCCGTTAGCGTCCTGGTTAAAACCCAAAGCTTTGCTAAAGATACTGGTTCCGTTCCGAGGAGAGGCCCTAGCTAGAGTAGTAATGAAGTGAAGGCAGCAAGCTATTCAACCCTTCTGGTGGGTATACTTCTCTGCTTACCCCAACTTACCTTAATTGCTTTGCTTTAAGGAAGCAAGGAGCCGTTGTTGCAGCTAAATCGATAGGAATAGGATTCCCAAAGAAGCCTAAAAAAGGATGTGCTTGCGTTGTTTCATAAACATGATCCTATCCTAATGCTTGGAATACAAATCATTGTCCATCTAACCATCAAATAAAGTGGGTCACACCTACCTCTCCATGTTCATTAAGATCCATTCTCGTTTTATATTTATTGCGGAAAGCAATCCCACTATGTGAATGCCCATCAAGCATCTTCTTAACAGATGGCTCACTATAAATGGAATGAATTTGCCCACTTATGATTGGCAATGAATCAATAAATTCAGAAAGAAGACGACTACTAATATGTTCCTCTGTACCCGAACCCTGAAAAATAATAACTTCATTACCCCATCGAGTGTAATTTACACCACGAAATTGTACTTCGAATTTCCTATCAAAGATCTCTTGTAAGACAACTTGATACAAACATGAAGTGATATCACCTAACGGAGGCGCATAAGGACAGATGAGATTCTGTTGTAGTAGCGTATGAAAAACGCAACTATTGATATAATCATTAATTATCAAATGGAAAGTCCCCTTTCTGTTGATGGATATCTCAAGATTTTGACTCAATGTGTGCTTGTCAAGACCCTCTGGTGATAATATTACTTGATGCATTGCAACTACTTCCCTTTGCTGACTGACATAATCATAATGTGCTATTTCTAGATCATTGATCTTATGTATCTTCTTAGGTATATTGATCCTCTTTCGAATGTGCGTGTTTTTAATTATATGCTCAATAGCTCTCAAAAGTAGTCCTTCTACTGGATTAGCACATTCATAAATGTGGATCCATTCTTCACCATCTCTCTCTTGAATATGTGAGTATATTAACCCTGATTCTGTTTCTGTTTTATATCTTTCTAACATAAAGGGAGGCAGATTTTGGATCATATACGATGCAAAATTCACTTGCTTTATACGCGGGAAATGTGCCATCATAAGCTGATCCTGTAATTGATTTTTATGGTATGGAAGCACGCCTTTTTCTTTCCACCCGTTAGAATAAACAGCTTGTATTGCAGTGGAGAGATCCATTACTATTTTATGAGAATTATCAGTTCGAATTTGATTGAGAGCATTCAATTGATCTATTGTAAGATTTCTTTCTTGAATCGATTTAGTAGCATTATTTAGAAATGGTTTATGATTTCTGTGTTGGTTCATTTGTTCATTTATCTCCCATCTCCTTGTTCATGATTTAAGAACATTCCGTGAAGATTTCACATCTGTAACTACATTCTCACATTTCTTTTTTGATCTCATGACTTTTTATGCGATCGGAAAACGAATGAGATCAGAAAGATAGGCGGACGACTTGACCATAAGGTCGGATGTTTCCGTGAGCAGTAAGCAGCGGATCTCCCCTTTTTGGGGGGAAAGCTGGTGGCCCTTTTGGCGTGTTAATTCTTTCGACGGGGCGGCCTTCTTCGTTCGGTAGATCCGGTCGAGGTGGTTTTCGTTTACCAGCGCGTAGGTGGTCTAAGTTCCTATGACCGAGTCTTTCTGGCCCCTGTGAACATATTTTCTTAATGTATTAAAGAGGGCCTCTCTAACCGGTGAAAAGTGGTAGGTGTCCACTAACGGCTATTCCTGGCTCGGCTCCGATAACGCAATTCCGAGAGGAGTCGGTAGTTGGGCACTGGATCCCTTCGGACCTGGAGAACGTGTGACACTGGGTCGGGGTTTGGTGAACCAACAGGTCGCTCCTTTAGTTGAAGTATCGGGCCCCTTTTTCGTTGCCTAGGTTACACCTTCGGAATACCCCAGACGGGGATTTCGCTCTATTCCCCCCAATCTTCACTTTACGCCACGCCGACTCTCCGTCGTGGAATTAGACCAAGGGTCGAAGACCCATACCATAGGACCCCGTCTCCCGTATCTTATCTTTCGCGCGTAGGAGATCGAGACACAGCCTTAGGGCTATGGGGAAAGTGGATCGATTGCCCTA
>Ga0170475_106670816_pt1 | contig 30379 bp, 23 predicted proteins | sample Soicark_Litter_5_FD_111474 | JGI IMG/M metagenome (GOLD analysis project Ga0170475, IMG submission 111474) | Avena fatua rhizosphere microbial communities from Hopland, California, USA. Combined Assembly of 48 SPs
ATTCAAACTCGAAAACGTAATCTCAAAAAGAATAAGCACCCTGAGTTGATCCTTTTGAAGTTGAAAGGCCCAACAGACTTACGAAATAAGTCGTAAGAGGGCGAAGCTTTATCTGTAATTCAACGATTCAGCAAACGCCGCTTTGCGATCTGGTCGTAAGAGGGCAGAGCTTTGCCCATAACTCAAAAAACGCATCAAAACCGAACGGAGGTCAGCAGGATTGTTGAATCCAACTCCAAGCAGCCCGCCCTGGATAGCCGTTTACGTTAAGCACCGTCATGAGAAAAACGTCGTCCTTAACTTAGACAGTAAGGGAATATCGTCGTTTCTACCGCTGTATTCACAACGCAATAAGAGTGGCAAGATCTTCGATTTGCCACTATTCCCGGGATATGTCTTCTGCCAATTAGAGTTGCAAAACTCGCTCGCGGTTCGCACCACGCCAGGGGTCTTCACGATTGTTGGGGATGGCAGCGGTCCTGCCATTATTCCGAGTTGGGAGATAGATCGACTGCGGCATACTGTCGGCTCGAAAGTGGCTATTAAGCCTTGGCCGTATGTCTCGATCGGTGACGAGGTTCATCTCGAGTCTGGTCCACTACGTGGCGTACGAGGCGTGGTGGTTAATGATGATCACGATCAGTGGCTTGTCTTGTCTGTTCATCTTCTCAAACGCTCCGTCGCTGTAAGGGTAGAACGTTCTCAACTTGCGGCAAATAGCCGGAGCGGCTATGAAGGCAGATGACGAATGGGGGTTCCCGAAAGACAATTCATCTCTTCGGCAACTTCTAGCCGAGATCTGCGATGTGGAGGTATCTCTGTTATCGGGATATACCGCTCCAGCAGCTCTCAAGCGTGAATTCTCCCGGGTTCCTGATGAAAGTGTCATCGCAGTCTTAAGCCGAATTGACGGGGTGGACCGTCGAGACGAAGTCGAGGGTGCGCTCCGTCTATATACTTCCTGGACAATCCTGCAGCGCGTAGTGTTGGCAGGCGAAGATATTGCGTTGCTCCTTGTCCCGACGGCCTGAACTCTCAATTCCCCGAATAAGTTCAGTGCCGATCATTAAACCCATTTATAGGACGATTGCGTTTCTAAGTCAACAAAACTTTAAGTGACGCGATACGTTCTGGTGCCATCAAGCGGAACTAACAGCGAAACAAGTCGCTAGCAGCGAGACAAAATGAATACCTTGCAGAAACGAAACGCCGTCGGAATGCGCGATGAGAAGCTTGCGGTTTATGACGTATCTAGAAGACTGCTTACAGTTTGTCTTATTGTCTTACCCTTGTTTCTCTCCGGTTCTGAAATGAAAGCAAATCAGGAGCGCAGCTATGTGCTCGGTCCGGAGGACGTTCTCTCGGTGCGAGTCATCGATTTGGACGAATTTTCTCCTACAAGCCTTCCGAATGTCCGAATCGACACTCATGGCGATATCAGATTGCCGATTGTGGGTCGAATACACGCCGCGGGCAGCACGGCGAATCAGCTCGAAAGTGAAATAGCGAAGCGTTTGCTCACTGTTGTTCATGAGCCAGATGTCTCCGTAAGTCTGCTTGAATCCAAAAGTCACCCGGTGTCTATCCTGGGTGCGGTAAAAAACCCTGGCGTGTATCAGATTGCCGGCAAGGAAACGCTTTACGAGGTATTGTCCCTGGCGGGAGGATTAGCGACAGACGCCGGCAATACGGTCAAGATCACGAGGCGCACTGATACGGGGCCCCTCCCTCTCCCTAATGCCCAGAAGGACGCGAGCGGAGAATTTTACGTGGGTCAACTGAACCTCCGGTCGGTAATGAACGCGAAAAGTCCAACCGAGAACATCGATGTCCTCGCGAACGACGTCATAAGCGTTCCCAAAGCTGATCTGGTGTATGTCGTTGGCGCGGTGAAACGTCCGGGCGGATTTGTGCTGACCGAAAAAGATCAAATGTCAGCCCTCCAGGCGCTTTCGCTCGCAGAAGGTTTGGACACCTTAGCATCAGCGAAGAATGCGAGAATTTTACGCCAGGACGAACCGGGGCGGGACCGAACTGAGGTCACGGTAAATCTGCAGCGGGTCTTGAGCGGACAAGATCGGGATGTATCGCTACGTGCCAATGACATTCTTTTCGTCCCAACCAGCGCATCTAAGAGTGCGACTATCCGAGGTCTGGAAGCCGCTATTCAGCTAGGAACCGGATTAGCGATCTATCGCCGGTAAGTGTCGGCAAGTACGGCAAGTGTCGGCAAGTAATTGAGCACTGATGGAAATCTCAACTCTTCAACGTAAAGCACCGGACGCCCATGTGCCGGTACCGAATTACACACTCATACCTGAACATCAAGTTCAGGCGCGTAGCACGCCTGCAGGCGAACTTTTGGAGTGGTGGCACCTGCTACTGCGTCGTAAAGGTGTATTGATTTCGGCCGCTTTTGCGGGGGTGCTTCTTGCTGTACTCGTGACGCTGCCGCAGACGCCTGTCTACCAAGCGCGCACCTCGCTCGAGGTGCAAGATATCAATCAGGAATTCATGAATTTGAAGCAGGTCAATCCGGTAGCGGATTCTAACGCTATCAATGCCCTGAGCGATCTTCAGACGCAGATCAAGATCCTGCAAAGTGAAGCGTTGGCTGATCGCACGGTGGCCCAAACAAAGATTGCACTTCCCCCCTGTGTGAGTGACAACGTTGTGGAAAAAGGGATCTGGCACCAGGTTTTGAAGTTCCTGAAACCGGCTCCTAAACAGCGGCGAGATCTGCTTCTTTCGGCGGCCGCCAAGAGTATTCGCGTGCGTTCGGCCGGACAAACCCGAATTATCGAGGTCCTTGTTGACTCCGCCGATCCCCGGGTCGCCTGTGGCTTTGCGAACGTATTAGTGTCGCAGTTCATTGAGCAAAGCATCGAGGCTCGCTACGGTATGACTCAGCGCACGGGTGCCTGGCTAGGGCGTGAACTTGACGGCATGCGTCTCAAGCTTGAACATTCCGAGGATGCATTGCAGGCGTATGCACGGAAGAACGGCTTGCTATACACCGGAGAAAAACAGAGTGTCTCCGAGGAAAAGCTGTACCAGTTGCAGGCCGAGCTTTCGAAAGCGGAGGCGGATCGGGTTGCCAAGCAGTCCCGGTATGAGATGACTCGTAACGTCAGCGCCGACACGCTACCCGATGTGATGAACGACAGCGGACTGCGCGATCTCCAGGCAAAGCTCACGGAATTACGACGCCAAAGGGCGGAACTGGCCGCAACTTACAAGTCTGACTATTCAAAGTCGAAGAAGGTGGACGCGCAGATCGCCTCTATCGAGGGTGCTCTGGACCTTGCGCGGAAAGCCATTATTGATCGGATCTCAAACGAGTATGATGAAGCCCGCCACCATGAGCGGTTGCTTTCACTGGCGTACGGAGGCCAAGCGCGGCTCGTGACGCAAGACTCTGAAAAAGGTATTCAATACAACATCCTAAAACGGGAGGTGGACACTAACCGCCAGATTTATGAAGCCATGCTCCAACGCGTGAAGGAGTCGAGCATTGCTTCGGCGATGAAGCCGTCGAACATCCGTGTGATTGATGCTGCTAAACTGCCGCCACAACCCTACAAGCCCAACCTGCCCTTGAATGTCTTTCTGGGATTCTTAATGGGCGGCATCTTCGGAGTGGCTGGGATCGCGGTGATGAGCCATGCCGATCGAAGTCTGCAGGAGCCGGGCGATGCGGCTTTGCTCTTGGGTGTGCCCGAGCTAGGAGTGATCCCGAGCACTGACCCGAAGCGAAAACTCCCGCGACGCAGCCTCTACGGATCTCTCATCTACAATTCGCCGCGATCGTCTCTGATCAATGGGCAGTCAGCTTGGATGGTAGAGCCCTCACTACTAGGTGACAGCTTCCGCGGGGTGGTCGCCTCCATCCTGTTTTCCTTCAGTAACGGGGAAAGACCGCGTGTTCTTGTCATCACGAGCGCAGGGCCGTCCGAAGGCAAAACGACAGCGGCCTCTAATTTGGCGCAGGCCATGGCGCAAATCAATTCTAAGGTTCTTCTGATCGACGCTGATCTTCGCAAGCCTCGCATCCACAAGATTTTCGGATTGGACAATGAAAGCGGCTTAGCTGATCTCCTGAAAGAGCCGGCTTTGAACGAGGCGGAAGCGGATCGACTGGTTCGGTGTACGGAAATCGACAACCTTGACGTGCTTACGAGTGGCTCTTCCACTTCTGTGCCCAATTTGTTCTTCTCCAGCTCCATGTCTGCGTTCATCGAACACTACAAGAAGCGCTATGACATGGTAATCATCGATACGCCGCCGATGTTGCTAGTTCCTGATGCGCGTATGCTCGGACCCATTGCCGATGCGGTGGTTCTGATCGTGCGTGCTGGGCAGACAACTCGCGACGCTGCTTGGGCGGTTTATCAGCGCTTAACTAGCGATCGGACCCGCGTCCTGGGGGTTGTTCTGAACGATTGGGACGCAAAGAACTCACCGAATGGCTACTACGGCTATCAGACACTGCCTTACAGGGCTGCTGCGAGCGGGAAGAAAACGACGGCAATTTAGCCGTCACTTGAAGTCCGCGGTCCCAGCGGGGAAGACGAATGAAGCATAACGCTTCCGTGTCCCACAGGCTCCTTATGACGAATGAAGTCAAGTCCGCTTCGCTCTCGGTAATGAAGCCCTCGGTAGATCGAGCCCGGAGAGCCTCTGGCCGCCTTCTCATCGCTGCTAATGCTCCGGAGATGTTCCGTGACTTCCTAAATCCCTTCGGGCAACATTTTCGCCGTCAAGGGTGGAAGGTGGACGCGATGGCTCGCGACTTGCGGAAGTCGGGAGAGTGCGACGGTAACTTCGATGGCCTACTGGATGTGAACTGGTCGCGCAGTCCTTGGGATCTGGAGAACTTGCTCCAGGCGCCGCGAATGTTTCGCGAGGCCGTCGAAACCTCCGGCTATGACCTTATTCATGTACACACCCCGATTCCAGCGTTCATCTCGCGTTGCGCCATCGCTAGGGTAGACCTGCGAGATAGGCCACTGGTTGTCTACACGGCGCATGGCTTTCACTTCCATGATTGTGGATCGGGTTTGAAGAACCAGCTATTTCTTCGTCTCGAAAAGCTGGCCGGCAGATGGACCGACTGTTTAGTTGTGATCAACCGGGCTGATGAGGAGGCTGCTCGACGCCATCGGCTTGTTCCAGATCAGAAGATTCTCTATATGCCTGGAATCGGAATCGAGCGTCGCGACTACGATCCGGCATCGGTTTCCGAAACAGCGGTCGCCCAGTTTCGGCGCGAGATTCAAGTCAGTGTCGAAGCGCCGCTGATCCTCATGTTGGCCGAGTTCAGCCCAGGTAAGCGCCATAGTGATGCCCTCCGCGCCTTCGCCCGGATGAGGCACAATGAGTCACGCCTTCTACTCGCCGGCGAGGGCAGCCTCAGAAGCGAAATGATGCTCCTCGCGCAACAACTCGGAATCGCACAACGAGTACACTTTCTCGGCTTTCGAAGAGATGTGCCGGTCTTGTTGCGATCCGCGACTTTGTCAATCTTGCCTTCGGAGCGGGAAGGATTACCAAAGAGCATCATGGAAGCGCTCAATATGGGTATTCCTGTCGTCGGGACGAATGTGCGTGGGATTAGAGATCTGCTTGTCGACGGCGCAGGAAAGCTAGTTCCTCTAGGCAGCATTGAAAGTCTCGCCGAAGCCATGGACTGGATCATGGACCATCCCGCCGAGTCCAAGAAGATGGGTCAAACAGGGCAGTCACAGATGTATACCTATGAGCGCGACCATATCTTCAAACTGCACGAAGATCTGTACGCGAACTTATTAGACCGACGGCATCGCAACTGACACAAGCGGCCACAAAACACCAGCTATGCGGAAACAGATCAAACGTTGCATTGATGTGGCGGTAGCTGCGCTTATTCTAATCCTCACGAGCCCGATCCTGTTATTGAGCTGTGCCCTCGTGAGGGTTCGGCTAGGTCGACCGGTGATCTTTCGCCAGGAGCGGGCAGGGTTTTTGGGACGGGTCTTTACCTTGTACAAAATCCGCACGATGTCGAACACGGCAGATGACAATGGAATCCTTCTTCCGGTCGCGCAGCGCCTCACGCCTTTGGGGCGTACTTTGAGACATCTGAGTATCGACGAATTACCGCAACTATGGAATGTATTGCGTGGCGACATGAGCCTGGTCGGGCCACGCCCGCTCCTGGCTGCCTATCTCCCCCGCTATAACGAACACCAACGTCGCCGCCATCTGATGAAGCCGGGGATTACTGGTTGCGCACAAGTGGCGGGGCGCAATGCCCTGACTTGGGAAGCCAAGTTTAAGCTGGACATTTATTACATCGATAACTGGACCTTGTGGTTAGATTTCCTTATCGCAGGCCGAACCATCTGGGCCGTAATTAGCGCCCGCAACACTCAGGAGTTGGGTGTGCCGTCAGAAACTGAGTTCGGGGTAAGTCCGGTAAATTCATCTGCGTCGACCTAACGTACCCGGAACGTACGTCAGAACGTCTCCGCATCAGCGGATAAAAAACCAAACCATGAATATACTGATTTCTTCAGCGGGCCGGCGAGTAGAACTCATGCAATGCTTCCGTGAAGCTCTGGAGGCATGTATGGGAGCGGGCAACGTATATGCGAGTGATTGCTCGTTGACATCTCCTGCGTGCTGCCTTGCCGATCGCTTCTGGCAGGTTCCGAGGTGTAGTGAGCCCGAGTTTATCCCTGAACTTCTTGCGCTAGCGATCCAAGAAGATGTTTCTGTGATCGTTCCAACCATTGATTCAGAGCTGGGACCCCTAGCGGCCAATCGCCATCTGTTCGCAGAACATGGAATTCACGTCTGTGTCTCCGGTGAGGAAACGGTTGCAATCTGTGGCGACAAACTCCTCACCAATGAATGGCTTTGCATCAACCAATTCCCCACCGTCCTCCAGGCCTTTCCCGAAGAAGTTCTAGCCTTCCGTGAGCGCTGGCCATTGCCGCTGATCGCGAAGCCCCGTTGGGGCAGCGCATCCAAGGGCGTTCGGGTAATCGAAACCTTCGACGAACTTAAGACGTACGCGGATCTTAGGAGCGATCTGATTGTTCAGCAGATCGCGTCAGGAGACGAATATACGGTAAACGTGTTCGTGAATCGTGACGGCGAGTGCGTATGTGCTGTGCCGCACAGACGACTGGAAACCCGTTCAGGTGAAGTCTCGAAAGCAATCACCGTGAAACATCTGCCGATGATGGCACTGGCCTCCAAGATTGCGGAGAGCTTGCCTGGCGCGAGCGGGATGCTCAATATCCAGTGTTTCCTCTCCGAGGAAGGAGACATTCGAGTTATCGAAATCAACGCGAGAGCGGGCGGAGGTTATCCGCTGGCACATAGTGCTGGTGCCCGATATGCGCAGTGGATTCTCGACGAAATTATTCGAGGTCGCGCACATGAGCGCTTTGAGGACTGGATCGACGATCTTGCCATGCTCCGCTATGATCAATCCGTTATTAGACCGGCTGCGGCACTTCGTGCCATTAAATACGAATCTTCAGCAGCTTTGTCTGGTGTTGGACCTGGATGACACTTTATTTCTCGAACGGGATTACGTTAAGAGCGGATTCCAAATTGTAGGTGAGTGGGTCAAGGAGCACTGCTCGATTTCGGATTTTGCTCCGCGCGCTTGGCAGTATTTCAGCGATGGCTCTCGAGGCAATATCTTTAACCTCGTCTTCCGAGATTGCGCCCGTGAAGTAGACAGCCAATTCATCGGGGCGATGATTTCAGCCTATCGGACGCATAGTCCCGCGATTACGCTGCTTCCTGATGCAGCAGAGTTTCTTCGCTTTTCGAGTGAACATTTCAGGCTGGCGCTCATTACCGACGGGTTTGTTGAAGCGCAAAAATGCAAGCTCAAGGCCCTCCAAGTAGAGGAGTACTTTGCCGTGTCGGTCTTAACCGGAGAGCACCCAGGTTGGTCGAAGCCCAACGCAGCAGCTTTTCTGCACGTTCAGGAATGCCTGGGCGGGCCGCCGGAACGGTTTCTCTACATTGCAGACAATCCTCTAAAAGACTTCTATGCGCCGCGGCAGCTTGGCTGGACAACTATTAGAATACGCCGTGAAATGGGGATCTACTCCGGTTTCGAGGCAGAGCCAAACGGGGAGCCGGATGCTGAACTGCCGAATTTGGGGATTCTGCAGGACGTCCTATCGACCGCGATAGCGGGTGCGGAGCGCACACAGCAGTGCTGAATACCGACAGGGGTGGGGATAAGAATGTACTTGTTCGTGAAGAGAGCGTTTGACGTCGCAGCATCCGCACTCGGTCTGGTGGGCGCGTCTCCATTGATTGCGATTCTTGCGATCGCCGTGAAGATGAGCTCTCCAGGTCCGGTTTTCTATCGCGGAAAACGGGTCGGGCGCTACGGCAGGCCTTTCCATATTCTGAAGTTTCGCACGATGGTGGAGAACGCTGAACGGCTAGGCGGAACAGCTACTGCTAACGACGATATACGCTTGACGTCTTTAGGGAAGCGAATCCGAAGGTGGAAGCTTGATGAACTTCCTCAACTCTGGAATGTGTTGACGGGCGAGATGAGTCTGGTCGGTCCGCGTCCGGAAGTGGAAACGTATGTCGCCGCTTACGGCGAAGCAGAGTCCCGGATCCTCGAACTTCGCCCGGGTTTGACCGATTGGCGACGATCTGGAACTCTGACGAGGGAGCAGCCTTGGCCGGCAGCGTCGATGCCGAGAAGGTATACAGAGACGTCATCCGACCCATCAAGACGGAACTACAGTTGCTTTACTGTGATACCGGATCCTTCAGAACGGATGTAAAGATCCTCGGCTACACGTTTGTCAAGCTAGTGAATAGTGAGTGGGTGCCAGCGGAAATTGCTCAGTATGGAACATCCCTATCCATGGGAGCAAGCTGCGACCGGGTCAAGCGGGCAGCGTTAGTGCCTAAAGAAGACGAGCCCGCAACAAGATGAGTTCTGTCTCTCTACGTGAGCCGTCCTTTACGGTTGCCAGCAGCTTAGAGTCATACGGAATCGTTGGACGTACAGCACTGGCCTTCATGGGGTGTTCGCTTGTGGCTGCCGTGATGGTACTGTCAGACGTCCGATTGCTGCACTGGTTTGTCGTCCCGGTTGTACTGTGTGGTGCTCTTGTCGGCAGCGACGCCGTAGCCTTCTTAGAAGGGCGGATCGAGTTGATGGATCCCGCAGCCATTGTGGGGCTGCTGGGCATCCACTTCTTTTGCCTCGCACCTATGTTGCATGTAACGTGGGACACTTGGCTACCTTACATCACCGGGCCGCCGGAGTGGCGAGACTGGCTGGGCTGGATGGCTTTAATCAATCTGCTCGGGTTGATCTTCTACCGCTGGGCTTGCCTTTCAACGAGAACTTTCAAAAGCCCAGTTCGAACCCTGCAACGGTGGACGATAGACGACCGCCGCGCCATCGTTGTCATGACAGTGTTACTCCTGATTACTGGCGCCCTGCAGGCCTGGGTCTATATCCGCTACGGCGGTATCACAGGCTACATGGATGCATATCTCGAAGGTGAGCACCATTATGGCAATAAAGACCCGAACATCGGGTTCAACGGCATGGGGTGGGTATTCACTATTTCCGAGAGCTTCCCGATCTTGGCGCTGTTCGCGTTTGCCCATTACCTGCGCAGGACCGGCAAGCGACCTGGCTGGATCAGTCTTTTCGCCATTTTCGGTGTCTACTTCGTCTTGGTGATGCTCTTCGGAGGTCTTCGCGGCAGCCGGAGTAACACAATTTGGGCTCTGTTTTGGGCGGTCGGTGTGATCCATTTCTGGGTCCGGAAAATCACCCGGTCCTTCATTTTGGTGGGCACTTTGTTCCTATTGACGTTTATGTATCTGTACGGCTTTTACAAGGCCGTCGGGGCAGAGGCGTTGGATGCTTTTCAGGGTGCGGAAGCCCGCGATACTTTATCCAGGAAAACAGGACGCACCTTGCAGGGTTCCATCCTTGGCGACTTGGGGCGCAGTGATATCCAGGCTCTTGAACTCTACAAGATGACAGCTCCCCCGATCACCTATGAATATGCCTGGGGTCGCACGTATGTAGGTGCCGTCTCACTGCTCATCCCAAGGTTTGTATGGCCCGGTCGTCCGCCTACAAAGGTGCGATGGATCACGGAGCTAGAGTCGGGGCCAGGCAGTTTCGTACCGGAAATTTGGGAATCGTCCCATGTTCTAGGATTGTCCGGTGAAGCGATGCTCAACTTCGGCCCTGCCGCGGTGCCGTTCGCATACCTTCTGCTGGGTTTTGTTGTTCTCCGGATACGCGCCTGGATGTCGACCTTAGGTCCGGATGACAGCCGCTGGCTGATGGCGCCGCTTGTGGTCATGTTCGCTTTCATCTTCCTGATTAGCGACTCTGATAACGACATCTTCTTTATTTTTAAGTACGCGACTTTCCCTTTGCTGGCGATAACGCTCAGTTCCCGTCGTAGTCGGCTAATACCTGCTACATTCTCACGCACGCACGTAAGGACCGACTAGACGGTCGCGGGGACTGGCCAACTCACGTGGGCCCTCGAGACATGGACCGGTCTTTGTGCCTTAAACGTGACTGGCGTGCGCTACCGCCAGTCCGCCGCAGCGCCTGCCGGTTGTTATCGCCTTTGTGAAGACACCAGTCTCTGTTAAATAGCACGGACGATACGAAGCGACGCCCCTCGGCGAACGTCGTGAGTTGTGCGCAGTCTCCTGATCGCGTACCTACGTGTAGGTTCATCAAATAGTAACTCGAAACAAGATTATACGGCCTAGGTGCGGCGGTCGACTCGCAAGGTGTTTGCGCATGGGTCCACGACCCTTTTGGCGGTTTTCAACTCTCTTCCCGAAATTCACTCGTAAAGGACAGTATGGCTTCAGCTAATATAATTCACTCTACTCATCCAACCCTTACAAGCGGCAGATTGCCAGCTTTAGAGGAGCAGCTTCGCTTTATTAAACCGACTCTGCCGCCCATCGAGAAAGTTCTTGATCTGTACAGAGGCGTCTATCAGGACGGCGTTATAACGAATGCAAACCTTGTTACGCGTTTCGAAGAGAAGGTTCGAGAAGTCTGCCAAGTGGACCACTGCGTGGCGGTTTCAAGCTGCACAAGTGGCCTTGCTTTAGTACTGAGGGCCTTCGATCTCAAAGACAAGCCCGAAGTCATTGTTCCAAGTTTCACGTTCTTCGCCACCGGACACGCCGCGGTCTGGAATGGGCTAACCCCGGTGTTCGCCGATTGCGATCCGTTGACTTGGACTGTGGATCCTGAATCAGTCGAGGCGAGGATAACGGAGCGCACCGGCGCGATCATCGCGGTTCATCTTTATGGCAATCCCTGTAATGTGCCCGCACTCGAACGAATTGCAGCAAAGTACGGGTTGAAGCTGATCTTCGATTCGGCACACGCTTTTGGTAGTTCCCGCCGGGGGGTTCCGGTTGGTGGCTTTGGGGATGCGGAAGTATTCTCATTGTCACCCACGAAGCTATTGGTGGCCGGCGAGGGTGGATTGGTAACGACGTCTGATCCGAAGTTGGCCCATAAGCTTCGCGCAGCCCGCAACTACGGCGACCTCGGAGCTTACAACCCCGAGATTCTTGGCTTGAACGCTCGCATGAGCGAGTTTAACGCGGCGCTGGGCTTAGCAGGAATGGAGTTCGTGAAAGCCAAAGTACAGCGGCACAACGAGGTTGCGAGGCTCTATGACGCCCTGCTTGCCGATGTGCCAGGGCTGAGCTTCCAGCTGGTGGATCCGGCGGATGTCAGCACCTTCAAGGATTACTCGGTAAGTGTAGACCCCGCTGCCTTCGGGATGGACCGAGATGAGCTGGGGGACGCGCTTCTCGCTGAGAACATTCCGACGAAGAAGTACTTCAGCCCGCCCCTGCACCGCCAAGACCTCTATACTCAGTACCACAGAAGTCGGCCGACCGATCTCCACAACACCGACTACTTCACAGATACCGTCCTAAGCCTGCCAATTTACGAATCGTTGACAGACGAGACGGTGCATGTAATCACAGCAACCATCAAACGCCTAGCTAAAAACTAAGGCCGACCCATCTGAAGGAGGAGTTAATGTTCAGAAAACGGCTTTCTACCTTGGCACAAAAGCCAACATATATCCGTTGCATCAGTGATTTCGTAACCATTCACCTCTGCATGCTCGCCGCTCTACCAATAGCGGTGCTGTCGGAGCTCGGCATCGGCAGAGAAGTGGCCGCAAGCCGGCTCTTGCAGGACTTTCCACGCTACTATCTAGGTTTCTTTCTACCGTTGTCCTTGATGTTTCCGGCTTTGTTTCTGGTTTTCGGCATGTACCGCAAGGTGCAGTCCGATGCGGGCCGCTGGAAATCCCTCATCACGGCATGCAACGCAGGCGCAACCGTCTTTCTCTTCTTCATCATCGACTGGCTGGTGTTCCGGGACCAGTTTTCATCACGAGGCCTAATCTTCATTTTTTCCGCACTTGTGATGCTTGCTATTCCTTTAACTCGGGTCGCGAAGGCGGTTATCGTGAGTCAATTTCCCTATGAACAGGAGCACGAAGCGCCAAGCGGGAAGCAAACGACACGGGAGAAGTCTGTGCTGGTTGTGGGTGGCGCGGGGTACATCGGTTCCTTGCTAACACGCTCACTGCTCGCCAAAGGCTACCACGTTCGTGTACTCGACAAATTAGTCTATGGTGATGCGGCGATTCGGGATCTAATTGGAATTGGCGGATTCGAATTATTGGTCGGCGACTGCCGCAATATCCAGTCAGTATCGCGAGCCATGACAGGCGTCGATGCAGTGGTCCATTTGGCGGCTATTGTGGGTGATCCGGCTTGCGACCTTGACCACAAAACGGCCCTGGAAATCAACTATGCCGCAACGCGAATGTTAACCGAAGTGGCAAAAGGCCACGGAATCGCGCGATTCCTTTTCGCCTCGAGCTGTAGCGTGTACGGTGCAACGGAGGTCTTCGTTGACGAAACTTCCCCGACAGTGCCGGTTTCACTCTACGGCCAGACTAAAATCGATTCGGAGAAGACGTTGCTGGCGGCGAGCAACGAGAACTTCGCTCCAACGATCTTGCGCTTTGCCACCGTGTTCGGCCACTCCTATCGCCCGCGCTTCGACTTAGTAGTCAATCTCCTGACGGCTAAGGCGCGGCAGGACAAAGTGATCACAATTTACAATGGCCAGCAATGGCGTCCTTTCATCCACGTTCGGGACGTCGTTCGAGCGCTGGTCTCGGCTCTTGAAGCACCTCTGGAAACGGTAGGCGGGCAGATCTACAATGTTGGCGATTCGCGTCTTAACTGGACCCTGACCGATATCGCAGCTAAAGTACGGGCAAACTTCCCTGAAACGGAGGTCGTCCACGTCGACAATGCCGATCGTCGAAACTACCGTGTCCGTTTCGACAAGATACACGAGCAATTGGAATTCGAGTGTCATATGACCATCGAGGATGGCGTCCTGGAGATGAAGAGGGCATTTGACGACGGATTCGTCCAAGACTACACGGATCTGAACTACCATAATCAACGCTACCTCTCAGCGTTAGGAAGTCCGGCTAACGCACAAGAGCTTGACGCTCAGATTATGGCTGCGTTCGCGGGAACCGCGGGTGAGTCACTTGCCGTACAGGCTTAACGGCAGATCGCGTCAGTGAAGACTCAACTATCTTCTTGGAGAGAAGCGCCATTGACGTCTTCAATCATGCCTGAGCCAATCAGTGTGGCGGTGACTTGCTCAGGAGCGCTTGACAACATCCGAGTTCCATCACTCCGCGCGAATGTCGTGTGGACCTTAGCCAGCAATTTCGTCAGCGCTGCTTGCCAGTGGGGAATGGTGGTGTCAATCGCGAAGATGGGCAACCCCGTGATGGTGGGGCAATACGCACTAGCGTTAGCGATTGTCGCCCCTTGGATGTTGTTTTCAAACTTACAGCTTCGGGCCATTCAGGCCACGGATGTGCGCGGGGAGTTTGAGTTTGGCGACTACTTGGGCTTGCGAATTCTGGCGACGGTGGTCGTGATAGGGGCGATCGTCCTGCTGGTCGAAGCCGGCTCTTATCAATCTGCAACAGCCCTCACCATCTTAGGGTTAATGGTTTCGAAGGCGTTCGAAGGTATCAGCGATATCTTCTACGGCTTTCTTCAGCAACGTGAGCGTTTGGACTGCATAGCCCGCTCCATCATTTTGCGTATGCCAGTGTCGCTGGTCTTCCTGGCATTCGCAATACATTTGACTCATAGCGTATTCATTGGAACGCTGGGATTAACGGTCGTGCAGATTTTGGTTCTCATCTGCTATGACATCCCTGTTAGCCTCCGGGTCGCTAGGCAAGCAGGAACGACGGGCAACGTAAGGCCCAGACTCCGATTCGCACCAAAGTGGCGGGTTCGAATCTTAAAACGGTTAACGTGGACGGCGTTGCCACTCGGAGCCGCGATGCTCCTGATTTCTTTGCAGACGAACGTCCCTCGTTACTTCATCGATCACTATATAGGCGTAGGTGAGGTGGGAGTATTCGCGGCCCTGGCTTACTTCCTGGCAGCGGGCAACATTGTCACCGACGCCGTCGGACAGTCTATTACACCCCGCTTAGCTCATGCATATCGAAACCGTGAGCTGTCCAAGGCCCGTGGACTGCTCCTCCGCTTGGCGGGATTGGGGCTAGTCGGAGGCGGACTGGCAGTAGCAATGGGCTATGTAGCAGGACCGAGAATCCTGACTCTACTGTACCGGCCCGAATACGCCAAGTACATGAATGTGTTCTTGCTTCTTCTGTTATCCGCTGGACCAACCTACATCGCATCCTTCTTTGGATATGCAATGACAGCAGCACGGGTTTTCTGGCTGCAGTTGCCACTTTCCCTGTTCTCCACGGGTACCGTAGCGCTGGCGTGCATGTGTCTAATTCCCAGTAAAGGCCTAATAGGAGCAGCCGAAGCGGTCCTGTTGCTCAGCCTTGTACGATTGCTGGCAACGTCACTCGTGCTCGCCAAAGTTAGTTGACCTGGAGAATTGCAGGTCAGGGACCGTTAATTTCCTATCTACTATGACGTCTGAAAAACCCTCTCAATCAGCAGCTTTGGCGCCCGTTCAGGAATATGAAAGCGCCGTTCAGTCTGCGCCGCAAAGCGTCCACAGCAGGTCAAGGCAGGAAAAGCCAATCAGGATCCTACATGTCGTGGGTACCATGAACCGGGGCGGAGTGGAAACCTGGCTCATGCATATTCTGCGGCATATCGACCGTCGCCGTTTTGTAATGGACTTTCTGACGCAAACAACGGAACCGGGGCAGTTTGACGAAGAGATTCGCGATCTGGGCTCGCGAGTCCTTTACTGCTTGTATCCCCATCGCCCGTGGCTATATGCCGCCGGCATGCGTCGGGTGCTAGCGGCTAACCAGCCCTATCATATTGTCCACAGTCACGTTCACCACTACAGCGGGTTCGTCCTGCGATTGGCCAAGAGTGCCGGAGTGCCGGTCCGGATTGCACACAGTCACAACGATACGTCGCCGGTTGACTCCTCTGCTGGATGGAGTCGGAAGGCTTATCTAAATTTAACCAAGGGCTGGGTTTCACGTTTTGCTACAACCAAGCTGGCCGCGAGCCAGCAGGCAGGACTGTCACTGTTTGGGCCGCACAGCAACCAAAATGACTGGCGCATCTTGCCGTACGGAGCCGAACTCGCACCGTTTGGGTCAACCGTCAATCCCAGGGCGGTGCGAGCGGAGTTGAACATTCCACCTGACGCCCTTGTGGTCGGACATGTAGGAAGATTCGTAACACAGAAGAATCACCATTTTCTGCTGCAAATTGCGGCGGCGGCTATCAGTCGAAATCCTAGAATGCATTTTCTCCTTGTTGGCGATGGGCGTTTACGTCCGGCCGTCGAGGAAGAAGTCACACGGCGCCAACTTGGCAGCAACTTCACGTTTTTGGGAGTTCGCAGCGATGTGCCGCGGCTGATGTTAGGCGCGATGGACGCCTTTCTGTTTCCTTCCCTTCACGAAGGCTTGGGATTGGTGCTGGTGGAAGCGCAGGCTTCAGGTCTTCCATGCATCTACTCGCAATGTTTACCCGAGGAAGCTGATGTTGTTGGGCCACTTGTGCACAGGATATCGTTGCAACAAAGCGCCACAGCTTGGGCCGATGTGCTTTTGCGGGTATTGGAATCCGGCAAGCGGCCCTTGGACCAGCGCACTGCTCTGGACATCGTGCGAAGGAGCGAGTTCAACATCAGCACTGCCCTATACGGACTCCAGAGTTTCTATGGCGGGGACAACTGATGCGCCGGTACAAATTGATCGGTCTATTGCTGGTGATACCTTTGCTCGCTTTGGCGGGGATCTCCATCTATTGGTCACCAAAACCGGTTGTTAATATCTACGACCGGGTTCCGACGACGGAGAACAGCAACAAGTACCGGGTAGAGGTGAACGGTGCAAGTGTCCCGGTTGAGCTCTATCCTACGACTACGGGGAATGTAGGATTCGCTCGGTTTGCCCTTGTTGATCCAGCGAAGATAACCGTCTCAGTACGGGAGCCGATCACCCACTATGTGCTGAGTCCAAAAGCCTACAACATCGCTGTCTCGGTATCTGGCAATAAGATGAGCTTCACTTTAGACAACCCGCAATACCTGGTCTTGCACCAACTGAATGGGTTGCGTGAAGAACTGTTCCTCCTGGCTGACGCGCCGGAGACGAATCCTCCGCAATTGGGCACTCCTGGGGTGACAAATGCGTTGGACCAGAAGGGAATTGACAATCAGAATCGTGCTGATTCTGCCGCGGGCCTTACGGCAGCGCTCGCTAGCATCAGTAAGGCTGGTGGTGGGACATTGTACGTGCCACCAGGGGTTTACAAGATCCAGCACTCCATTCTGCTGCCTTCTAATGTCAACCTGTATCTAGCTCCCGGATCTGTACTGCAAGTAGACCCCAAGTATCCGTGCTGTTTTCACGATCAGGGTGTGATTGACATCGAAGACGCCAACGACGTGAAGCTCACCGGTCGCGGGATCATCAACGGGAACGTCGTTAATATCCCTCCTGGCAAGCAAGACTTTCATCTGATTGTTACCGAGAACGTGCAAAGGCTGCAAATAGACGGCGTGACTCTGCTCGACCAGGGAGACGCGGCACTGAGGTTGGTCGACGTTCATAACGGGATGGTGCAAAACGTGAAGATGCTCGCTAGTCGTCCCCACGCCGGAGCTGACGGTATTGATTTCGACTCATCGGATAACATCTTGGTCGATAACGCATTCATCTACAGCTCTGACGACAGCACGTCGCAGGGCGCCGGTACGGGTCTCCGCCATACGATCAAAGACAACTTCAACCTGACGGTCCAAAATAGCGTGCTGTATCAAGCGCAGACCGGAGCGGCTTTCAAGATCGGTACTACCGATCCGCAAAAAAAAGCATTCACGATATTGTCTACAACAACATCAACATCGTCAGCTGCGTGCAGATGGCAGCCTTCTACCCCACTTTTGGCGCCAACATCGAAAACGTGTTGTTGCAGGATGTCCGAGCTGAGCTTGTTACGGACCGCCCGTTGGAATTCCATGCGGTCATTCCATCTTGGAGTTCAGACTGGAACGGAAAGATCGGGTTCATCCATGGCATCAATCTCACCAACATCGTGGTGGATGCAACTGGGGCCCGTCATTCGGATTTTCTCGGCTATTCCTCAAATCAAGACATCAACGATGTGAGGTTTACGAATTTCCGCCAGAATGGCGCTCTTGTTCTGGACTTAGCCTCGGCTCGAATCGACACGAACAGGTTCGCCAGCAATATAGTTTTTCAGCAGCAGTGAGGGTGACAGCTTACTTACTCGCATGCCTAATCTTCTAATTGCCAGCACTATGCCAGTGTTTCTGAAGGCGTTTCTGTTTCCGTTTGCCGACCACTTCCGGAGACTAGGCTGGCGTGTGGACGCTATGGCAAACGGAATTGTCGGTGAGGCGGAGTGTCTTTCGCATTTCGATGCCGTCTGGGATGTGCAATGGTCGAGGAATCCGCTCGACCCGTCGAATTTTAGGTATGCGCCCTCGACTGTTAGGGGCATCACCCGGAAAGTTAAATACGACATTGTGCATGTCCACACGCCGGTTGCCGGGCTGGTTTGTCGTTATGCTCTGCGGCACCATGATTCCCCAGTCAAGATTTGTACGGCACACGGCTTTCACTTTCATGAACAGGGACAGAAGGCTAAAAACGCCTTGTTCCTGGCACTCGAGAGATGCGCGGGGCGTTGGACCGATATGCTTGTGGTCATCAACCGCTCCGATGAAGCCGCGGCAAAGAAATATCGATTAGTGCCGCCAAGCCGGCTAGTCTACATGCCGGGAATTGGGGTAGACACCCAAGGAAAGTATCACGTGGGGGCTGTTGCACCGCAAGACGTTTTTGCCTTCCGGAGGAGCATAGGCGCCGAAGCGCATCATCCGGTTGTCCTCATGTTGGCGGAGTTCATTCCACGCAAGAGGCATATAGATGCTCTCCATGCCTGGAAACGACTCGATTGGCCAAACGCACATCTAGTTTTCGCTGGTTCCGGTCCGACGGAGTCCGCAATGCGAGAGTTGACAGGTCGGCTCGGACTGCAAGCCCAGGTTCATTTCCTCGGCATGCGCTCGGATGTTCCCACGCTGGTTAGAGCCGCCCAAGCTGTTTTACTGTGCTCAGATCAGGAAGGACTGCCGCGCAGCATTATGGAATCTCTCAGCCTAGGGACGCCGGCCATCGGTAGCGACATCCGGGGTACGCGAGAACTACTCTCGGACGGGGCTGGCTATCTATATCCGGTCAGAGATGTCGAGGCGCTCGCGCGAGTATTGCGCCAGACACTGACAGATCCCATAGAAGCAAGGACTCGAGCCACCAAGGGACAGATGCAAATGGCTGCTTATGATCTCAGCCACATCATCGGTCAGCACGAGGACCTCTATGCCACAGCTCTTGCGATGAAAGCAGGCTCTGCTCCGGTCGCCCCCTAAACACGCGGGCGCAGGAGGAGCAAAACGTTACCAACTATGCGAGTTTTATATCTTGTGCGAACTCTGACGGCAGGCGGAGTCGAACCGCACATAATGGCCCTCGGACGTGAGTTGATGGGAAGAGGCTGGACAACGGCCATCGCCAGTGATGGGGGCATCGGCAACCACTCACATGGGATCGACTGGTTCGAAGCCGGCGGTTTTCGTCACTACACAGTCGGGTTCCCGAAGCCGGACGATAAAGGACGAATCTGCACGGCAGCAGCTAATAGCCTGCTCGCTCTCGAGCGGACGGTGAGGCAGTTCCAACCTGACCTAATCCACGTTCACTACCGAGCTACCAGTTCTTATGCGGCGATCATTCAGGCCTTACACGGGATTCCGTTTGTATCAACGCTCCACATGACGGGTATTCCACACCGGGCATTGCACCGTCTGGCCTCTTTCTGGGGCCGTCGCGCGATCGCAATCAGCAGTGAGGTGCGGGATTATCTAAAAAACGAATTTCGCGTTAACGAATCTCGGATTCGCCTGGTTCACAATGGCGCGGACGAGGCATTCTTTCGTCCACCATCCCCGGAAGAGCGGTCGGCGGCTCGTCGTAAGCTAGGTATCGCGAACGATACGAAGGTAATTGCCATGGTGGCCCGCATGTCACGCGAGAAGGGGCATGACGTTTTGCTCGCCGCGATGGCGAAAATGCGCGACGAAGGCAAACCCATTCTGGCACTCATGGCCGGTGTGTCGATTAACGGCGACCGGAGTTGGCACGAGGAGGTGCTCAGACGCGCTGAACATATGGGGCTTGCTTCAAATGTCAGGGCGTTGGGATTCACTGACAGCAGAACCGTTTTGTGGGCTTCGGATGTCTCGGTCCTGCCGAGCCGGCAAGAGGGCTTTCCGATGGCGATCGTGGAGTCTATGCTGTGCGGCCTGGTGACCATTCGCACTCCGGCCGCTGGCGCACACGATCAAATCACGGACGGACGTGATGGATTCATTATTCCCTTCGATGACAGTGAAGCGCTCTGTGAAAAGATCCGCCTAGCCTTCCGAGGCGATCTGAGCTCGTCGATAGGTGCGGCAGCGCTGGCCAAGGCGCGCGCACAATTCTCGGCCGGCTCAATGGCTGCTAAGACGGAGCAGGTTTATAAGGAGGCACTCGCGGAGGCGCGACGATTCTAGAGGTGTGCCCAGTATCTGGTGCCCGGAGTGCGACCAGATACTGGGCGCATAGCGATTACTTAACTGACCAATTCTGGTTCGTGCCGCCGTTTGCAGGCCAGGTGATCATCTTGTTGCCTGGTTCGCCACTCACCGACATGTCATCGGCGACCCGACCGGTCGCTTTGTTTATGAACGTGTAGAGGCCAGATCCGACCGCGGACATGGTCCAAAGCTGCGTCGGGTCGGAGCTGGCTGGCTGCAGTACAAGGTTCCCGCTCGAATCTGTCAACACCAAGCCGTTATACACGTTCTGAACCGTGTAGTAACCATTGGGATCTATTGTGAATCGCCACTTCTGGTTTTGGCCTCCGTTTTCGGCCCATTGGATCACTTGGGTGCCGGGAGCGGATGCGAAGTTCGGATCATCCAACACCAGCTTGCTGTACTGATTGGTGATGATGTACGTCCCAGCGGCGACGGGCGCTGCAGGCGGTCGGGCCGGCGGTGTTGAGGGATTGGCGGAGGATGAAAAGGTCACGCCACTGACATAGGAACCTACGTCGATGCGAGCAGAGCTGAGATTGTTGATCAATTGGCCGGATACGCTGTAGTTCGTGAATGCGACATTCTCAATATCTTGAGACGAGCTATAACCGTAGAAGCTGGAATTGCGCCGACCAAAGTTTCCAGACGACACGTTATTAATGCTCACATTACGGATAGAACCGAGCTTGCCGTTCCAGTTCTTCTCCCACGTTGGAATCTCGATCTGAAACTCCCAGACCCGGTCCGTGATTTGATCTGCGTGAACGTTCGAAACCGTAATTGAGTCGATGTTTGCACCCATGGTAGGGTAGAAGGCCGCAATCTGAACGGCGCTTACGATATCGATGTTAGTAAAGATCTCGTTTCTGATGCTGTTTTGTGGATCGGTCGTGCCAATTTTGAACGCATCACCTGTTAGCGTGTTGTACAGAACGCTGTTCTGTACTGTGAGATTGTAGATGTCTTTCACTGTGTGGCGCACGCCCGTACCGCCACCCTGTGACGTGCTGTCGTCGGAGCTGTAGACGAAAGCGTTGTCGACCAGGACATTATCGGACGAATCGAAGTCAATGCCGTCGGAACCAGCATAATCATGATTCGTAATGCTCTTGATGTTGCGGACCGCACTGTTGTGGGCGTCGACGAGGCGCAGTGCGGCCGTGCCCTGGTCGAGTAAAGTCACATCGTCGATCTCCAGGTTCTGCACGTTTTCCGTAACGATCATATGAAAGTCGCGGTTCGACGAAGGGACATGAATCGAGTTCCCATTGATAATGCCGCGACCGCTAAGCTTGGCGTTGGCGGCATCCTCAATGCTGATCAACCCCTGATCGTGCAGACAACATGGATAATTCGCGTCAAGCTGCAATACTGCCCCAGACGCCAGGTAAAGATTGACGTTCGACTTCAGCTGCACTCCGTGGTCTAGCAGGTAAACACCCGCAGGAAGGTACAGCGTGCCGCCTCCGGCTGCAGATATCCTAGCGATAGCGGCGTTCAGACCGTTGGCCGCGTCTGTCTGTCCAGCGTTGCTAATGCCCGGTTGGGAGAGTGCATTCGTCACTCCCGCCCCGCCCAGCTGAGGTGGGTTTACTTCGGGCGTATCGGCTAAGAGAAACAGCTCTTCCCGAAGGCTGTTTACATTTCGCAACACTAGGCGTTGTGGCTTGGAGAGAGACAAAGAGATTGTTCTTCCCGAAACAAGAGCAGGAATATTGTAGCTTTTAGGGCTGAGAGTAAACGTGCTGACCGCTTCATTGACGGTCACAACGACGTTGGCACTGCCGGTGAACGCGAAACGGGCAAAGCTGATATTCCCTGTGCTTGTGGGATAGAGTTGGACTGGTACCGATTGCCCATTTACCGTCACGCCGTAGGTGCTACTAGCCGCCGCGTCGGGCATTTTGGGATAAATTGTTTGCGCATTACAAGATTCTGCCGACGCAAAAGCGACTGCAAAAGTAACTAAAGCAGCTGCGCCGAGCTTGCTTTCCATGTGGCGAGCGCGGAGGCCATTCGCCCTGGATCTATCGAAGGACGCACGGCAAAGCCGGGCCGTCATTTCATTTCCGAAGATCACTTGTTTTTCCGTTCGATCGAATTAAGCGTCTTTACGTCGACGGCGCGACACAGACATTTAGAAATAGAAGACGATCTACATAACCTAAGGGAGCCTGCCAGGCAAGGAAATACACAATAATGCAAAAAGACTTTCTCCTTTTAGCGTGTGAATTTCCGGAGTTTTCCTTTCAATTTAGGAGAGTCTTCAGCGCTGATCTTTTTTCTCCCTGCGATGTTAGGCGGCTCCTATGTCACAATCTGCCGCGGACGGTTTGCATGAACGTACGGACCAGGGCGCACCCCTCCTTGTCGGTACCAGAAGGCTCACAGGGGTGCCAGTGAGCGTCTTCGTTGTTTTTTCAAAGCGGAATAGATTGTAGGAAGTCGCCTCTGGCTGCCAGTCCACAGTCAGCCTGCTTTGTATGGTTCTTGCCTCGACACATGTTGGGCCCAATCGGTAACCTTTGTCGGAAGAGATGAGTCTGTATCGTCATCCCCCGAACAGAGGTCTGCGTGCCCGAATCCACTTCTCATCTAAGAAACGAACATATGACCGAATCGCGGAACAAAGCGATCTTCATGGTGTCATTGGATTTTGAAGGCTATTGGGGCACCAGGGACATCGAGTCGTTAGACGATTGCCGAAGGCGGATTGCCAATTTGGAGAGCGTAGTCACGTCTCTCCTCAAGACCCTTCAAGAGCATGAGATTCATGCAACCTGGGCGAGTGTCGGATTTCTGTTTTCGCAGAACCGGGAAGAGCTGCTCGAGTTGCTGCCCGCCGTCAGACCTGACTATGCTTCCGCCGTATTGTCACCCTATCGAGATTTGGGTCTCATCGGAGCGAACGAGGATGTCGAACCGTGCTGCTATGCCGCATCCTCTATTTGCGAGATTGCGAAAACTCGTTTTCAGGAGCTGGGAACCCATACTTTCTCTCACTATTACTGCTTAGAAGACGGACAGACGGCGGAATCCTTCAGGAGCGATTTAGACGCGGCATGCAAAGCAGCCGAGCGAAGCGATATTCAGTTGCGCAGTATCGTTTTTCCGCGCAACCAGGTCAATGCAGACTATTTGAGCTACTGTCGGGAGCGGGGCATTCTCTGTTATCGAGGTGCCGGATCCAGTTGGATGTACACGACCAGACGACGATCTGACGAAACGTTCATGCGGCGGGCCAGCCGTATCCTCAATGCTTACGTCAAGATTTCCGGTCACCACTCAGTTCCTATGTACACAATTGAGCGGCAGAGTCGTCCGTTCGACTTTCCGGGGACGACACATCTGCGGCCTTCGCTCATGATGGAGCAGCCCCTTCGATCCCTGGCTCTCAACCGCATCTACGAGGGCCTAAACTACGCTGCAGAGAACGGGCACCTCTATCATCTTTGGTTTCATCCTGAGGACTTTGCCGGCAATCTGGATAGGAAAATCGAAATTCTAAACAGAGTGCTAGAGCATTATTCGAAACTGCGCGTCAGCAGACAGATGAAAAGCTTGAACATGGGTGAGCTAGCTCAAGACCTACTGCTCGCTGCTTAGTAAATCCTCTCGACGCCGAGACACTGATTAGGCCGACCGCGGCCTCACGTTGGATCCGCACTGCCATTCCCATGAACGTTGTCATCTCTCAAGAGCACAGGTTTGACCGGACGCCTGACGGAGCTGTTTGGACACAGGCAGCATTTCCGCACTCCTATTTTGCCCCATATCTAGAGGTCTTCGATTCGGTACGGGTCGTGGCGCGAGTGCGAGACGTCGCTGCTCCCCCAGACAAAGCCAAGCGCGCGGATGGCCATCGGGTATCGTTCCACGCCGTCCCGTACTACGTTGGACCGGAGCAGTTCATTGTGAACTGGAGAAGGGTACGGCGTGCGCTGGGAACTTGTGTCGGGAGAACCGATGCGGCGATCCTTCGCGTTCAGTCTCAGATTGCCGATGGTATTGAACCCAAGCTCCATCGTACCGGGCATCCTTATGCCCTAGAAGTAATGTGCGATCCGTTTGAGATGTTTGCGCCTGGCTGCAACTTTCATCCTTTGCGCTCTGTTTTCCAATGGGTATTTTACCGGCAGATGAAGAAGCAATGCGCGCGTGCACCTGCGGTGTCCTACGTGACCGAACAATCACTGCAGAAAAGATATCCTTCAGCCGCAGGAGCTGTCACAGCTTCCTATTCCAATGTGGAAATGCCAGAAGAAGCTTATCTGGCAGCTCCGAAATCTCGTACTGCGGGATCCGGTTCACTTCGCGTGATTACGGTTGCCTCTCTTGATCAGCCCTATAAAGGGGTGGACACGCTGATCAAGGCTGTTGAGATCTGCGTGCACTCCGGCGTCGACGTGAGCTTGACAGTCTTGGGCGACGGAATGTTGCGCAGTCAGTTGGAAGCTCAGGCAAGCCGATTGGGAACTAGAGTCCGATTTGTGGGCCAGATAGCATCGGGTACGGGCGTGCGTGAAGAATTAGATCAAGCGGACCTGTTCGTCCTAGCATCCAGAACCGAGGGGATGCCTCGCGCTCTGATTGAAGCCATGGCTCGCGGCCTACCCTGTGTCTGCTCAGCCGTGGGCGGGATCCCCGAACTCCTGTCTGCCTCCGATCTCGTTCCTGCCGGGGATGCATCGGCGCTGGCAGGCAAACTTTTAGACGTGGCAGCATCCCCGGAACGCATGAGAGCTATGTCGGTTCGCAACCTTGAAAGGGCACAACACTATCGCGGAGAGGCGCTTCGCCGAGAGCGCTTCAATTTTTATCGCCGTCTTAGAGACATAACAGAGGCGTGGATCCAAGACTCACGACCGTCAAACCAGTCCCACCATGTCACTGGACCATACTCGTTCGGCGCGTCAAAGGAATGAATTGTGATCACTCGGCAGGAACAATGTTAAACCGCGAGCGGCTCTCTCGAGGAACCAGCAGCGGTCAGGGAGGCAGTACGGGCGGCAGGTTGCGTTCTCATTCACAAAAGGACGGTGAAGGGCTATGAACGTTGCTGTCACTTCGGAACATCGCTTCGATCGTACACCCGATGGCGCGATCTGGACGGCGACCGCCCATGCCTACGATTTTTGGACCCGCTATTTGACGGGGTTTGATCGGGTGAAGGTGGTGGCAAGAGTGCGCGACGTTTCTCGTGTTGGGCCAACTGCCAAACGCGCCGACGGGCCTGGTGTTTCTTTTTTTCAGGTTCCCTACTATGTCGGGCCGGTCCAATACCTCAAATCCCGGTCGGCCGTGATGGCAAGATTGCGGCAGGCCATAGCGAGGGACGAGGCCATCGTGCTGCGCGTGCCCTCGCAGATCGCTGACTGCCTTGCACCGATGCTGCGGCGCACCGGCCGACCTTACAGTGTAGAAGTCATCGCAGACCCTTGGGATGCATTCAGCCCGAATGCAAATCCAAGTCGTTTAAGGCCGTTCTTCCGACGTTGGTCTTTCTATCAGCTCAGGCGCCATTGCAAGAGTGCCGCCGGAGCTGCGTACGTCACTGCTGCCGCTTTGCAAAAGCGATATCCTTGTCCCCGCCTCATGGCTGCCGTGTCGGATGTGGAGCTGAATACCTGCTCCGCGCTACCGATCAAGCGGCGGTTCGTCTCCGGCCGGAAGAAGGCTGAGCGCCAAACTGTGATCACCGTAGGCAGTTTGGACCAGCTCTATAAGGGGCAGGATACCTTAATCAAGGCTATCGCCGCCTGTGTGGCGAAAGGGTTTGATGTCCAATTGAAGATCGTCGGCGATGGACGATACCGTCAATCTCTGGAAAGCCTGGCAGAATCCCTCGAATTGGGAGATCGGATTGGCTTTCTCGGTGCACTGCCGTCTGGACTAGCGATTGTTGAGCAATTAGATCAAGCCGATTTGTTTGCATTGCCGTCGCGGCAGGAAGGACTACCGCGAGCCTTAGTCGAGGCTATGGCCCGCGGTCTCCCGAGCATCGGATCAGACGTTGGCGGGATACCCGAGTTGCTCGCGTCCGAGGACATGGTGCCGCCCAATGACGTTGAGGCGCTCGCGACAAAGATTCAGGCAGTGCTCAGCGATCCCGCCCGTGCACAACAAATGTCAATTCGGAACCTGGAAAAAGCAAAGGAATATGACGAAAGCAAACTCCGTGACCTGCGCAAACGCTTCTATCGCCACGTGCAGCAGACCACCGAGCATTGGTTTCGACAATACGCCGGGGCGTAAATAATGTACGATTTCGCCATTATCGGGGGCGGCATCATCGGCCTTTCCACCGCGTTTCGACTACAACAGCGTAAGCCCGGCGCGCGCATTGTCCTGCTCGAGAAGGAGACGGTTTGGGCCGCTCATCAGACCAGCCGGAATAGCGGCGTGATTCACTCGGGTATCTACTACAAGCCGGGAAGCCTGAAGGCCCGGCTTGCCAAAGATGGAAATCGTTCCATGATGGCGTTTTGCGAACAGCATGGCGTCAGATACGACACCTGTGGGAAGCTGATTGTCGCCACCAAACCGGAAGAGTTGCCGCAGCTCCATAAACTCCATGAACGAGGTCGGGCCAATGGACTAGATCTCACTCTCATCAGTGCCCCCCGGGCGCGAGAGATTGAACCCAAGGTTCGATGCTTAGCCGCTATTCAGGTGCTCAGTACTGGCATCGTAAACTATCGAGACGTTTGTCAGGCCCTGGTAAAGATCATTGAGGCAAATGGAGCGGATCTCCGACTGGGCACGCAAGGCAAGAAGATCCTTCAGGGCTCCGGTTCCCTGGTGATCGAAACCAACCGAGGATCCTTTGAAACACGGTTCCTAATTAACTGCGCGGGATTGCACAGCGATCGGATTGCGCGCCTCGAAGGCTCACGAACGAAGGCGAAAATCGTGCCTTTCCGAGGTGAATACTACGAATTACGTTCGGAACGCCGTGATTTGGTCCGAAACTTGATCTACCCTGTTCCGAACCCTGCTTTCCCTTTCCTTGGCGTCCACTTTACGCGAATGATGGACGGCAGCGTTCATGCGGGCCCGAATGCAGTGCTTAGTCTCAAGCGAGAGGGCTACAGGAACTTGAGCTTCCATTCGAAAGACGCGCTTGAAACTCTCAGCTTTATGGGGTTCTGGAAACTCGCTGCTCGTTATCGAAAAGAAGGGCTGCAGGAGATTGCGCGATCGCTGAGCAAAAAACTCTTTCTGCGCAGCCTACAAGAGTTGGTGCCCGATGTGCAATCCGACGATCTCGTCGCATCGTCTTCGGGCGTACGGGCGCAGGCGCTACTACCCACAGGAGAGCTAGTTGACGATTTCCTGTTTCAGAGGAGTGAGCGCGCGTTACACGTCTGCAATGCGCCCTCGCCTGCTGCAACAGCTTCGCTCGAGATCGCCTCGCACGTTGTCGATCAGGTCCTTGTTTCTTAAGACGAAGAACTTGCGTACGTAAGATGCTCTGCGGCCACTCAGCCGCACGCGCAGGCACAGGCGCGCCAAAGGAGCGTATACGCGACAGTTCGCGTTGTAACCACTCGTCTACACGGGTGGCTGCGCAATGTCTCACACTCCGCGACCATTGTCACGAACTGCGCCGAATCCCGCCCAGAGTCGACGTCGGATTGCATAGTCCGATACTTCGGTTGATCTCAATCAGTTCGCCAGATGTTAGAAATTAACCTCGGTGTTGGCGGGTATTTGCCTCGGTGCTCGCGACGATCTCCGAAATCAAAATTGCAAGCGCCCAGTCAGGACTACGTCGGCCCACGATCCGGCTTCGCTGTGCCCCACGTAATTAGGACGGAGATGCCGCAGAAGAGAAGCTCATCGATGCGTGTGGTGTCTCGCTCAAGAACCACTTGGGGCGTGGTAAGCATGGTACTCCTATAACAATCTAGTCAACTCAACGTGACTTTCTAAGGCTCCGGATTTCAGGAATCCTTGCTACTCTTACCTGGGTAAGTCGTCGTTTAGCTGTGGCAGGCGTGGTCTAGACTTCATCAATCACAGACGAATTCACCGCATGTTACCCGTACGAACGGACAGATTATGCGTGCGCTGGGCGGACCTCGACTAAGTTGACTCGACACTCAAAACGTCGGGTCACAAGCTTCAGTTGGACTCGAACGTGCTTACGCGTCTCCATGATTATCGGCGAAGCAAATGTTCAGCGATCGGACGGAGTTACTCCGGTAGTTCAGTGTGTTCGAGTGCAGGATGTCACATTTACTAGTGAGAGACGGGAAGCCTTCAGATCTGGAGGCGAACTGAGGTCTTTCTCGAAAGCGTGTTTTGCCTCGCTTGCCTAGCGGGCCCTGAAACTAGATTGTCCCTTTCAAGAATTTTTATTTCACTAAGCTCCATGAATACAATTCGCCTTCTTGCATTCATTTCTGCGTTTCTCGGCTTGGCCGTCAGCGGTACTGCTCAGAGCGCGGTCAGCATTGACTTCGTAGGTGCCGGGACGGCGATGGCCGCCAGTGAAACGGCGGGAGTGGTGGCGAAAGCGAAGTGGAATAGTGCGGCCGGCGCGAGCAGCGCGTCCCCTCTGGCGCTGGTCAATGAGGGCGGCGCAAGCACCGGGGCAACGGTGACCTGGCACTCGGACGCGGGCTGGTCGCTGCCGACCACCGACGTGGCTGGGAATGCACGCATGATGCGGGGATATCTCGATAACTCGGGTACGAATCCGATCACCGTGACGGTGGCGAATCTGCCCGCTAGTTCGACCGGCTATGACGTGTACGTGTATACGGACGGTGACAATGGCAGTGTCCCGCGTACGGCGAGTTATCAGATCAGCGGGACGGGAATAACGACCACGACGGTCAGTGCGACGGATGCCGCTAACGCCGTCTTTTCCGGCTCATTTACGCAAGCCAATAACTCGGCGGGGAACTACGTCAAGTTTACGATTAACGCGACCGGCTTTACCGTGACTGCCAAGCCCGGTACCTCGACCGATGCATTCGTGCGTGCCCCTGTAAACGGCATTCAGATCGTGCCGTCGACGGGTGCGGCGCCACCGCCACCGCCACCGGACTTCGCGGTGAGTGTCGGTTCGGGAAGTCAGACGGTACTCGCGGGAGCTACAGCTACCTACACGGTGAGTGTTACGCCGGCCAATAGCTTCAGCGGCACGGTAGGGTTGACTGTGACGGGCCTGCCCAGCGGGGCGACGGCGACGCTGACTCCGACATCCGTAGCGGGCGGAGGTGGTAATTCCACCTTGCAGGTAGCCACTTCGAGTAGCACGCCGGCAGGCAGTTACACGTTGACCGTCACCGGCACCAGTGGCTCGCTGAGCCACACGGCAACGGCAACTCTAGCGGTCAGCAGCGGCGGAACGACGACCAGTGCGGCTGTGGTGAGCATTGATTTTGTGGGTACCGGTACGGCGATGGCCGCCAGCGAGACGGCGGGCGTGGTGGCGAAGGCGAACTGGAACAGTGCGGCTGGCGCGAGCAGCGCGTCCCCTCTGGCGCTGGTCAATGAGAGCGGCGCAAGCACCGGGGCAACGGTGAACTGGCACGCGGACGCGGGCTGGTCGCTGCCGACCACCGACGTGGCTGGGAACGCACGCATGATGCGAGGTTATCTCGACAACTCGGGTACGAACCCGATCACCGTGACGGTGGCGAATCTGCCCGCTAGTTCGACCGGGTATGACGTGTACGTGTATACGGACGGTGACAATGGCAGTGTCCCGCGTACGGCGAGTTATCAGATCAGCGGGACCGGAATTCCGACCACGACGGTCAGTGCGACAGATGCGGCCAACGCCGTCTTTTCCGGCTCATTCGCGCAAGCCAATAACTCGGCGGGCAACTACGTCAAGTTCACGATTAACGCGACCAGTTTTACCGTGACTGCCACGCCCGGTACCTCGACCGATGCATTCGTGCGTGCCCCGGTAAACGGCATTCAGATCGTGCCGTCGACGGGTGCGGCGCCACCGCCGGACTTCGCGGTGAGTGTCGGTTCGGGAAGTCAGACGGTACTCGCGGGAGCTACAGCTACCTACACAGTGAGTGTCACCTCGACCAACAGCTTCAACGGCACGGTAGGGTTGACTGCGACGGGCCTGCCCAGCGGGGCGACAGCGACGCTGACTCC
>Ga0170475_104464990_pt1 | contig 29917 bp, 17 predicted proteins | sample Soicark_Litter_5_FD_111474 | JGI IMG/M metagenome (GOLD analysis project Ga0170475, IMG submission 111474) | Avena fatua rhizosphere microbial communities from Hopland, California, USA. Combined Assembly of 48 SPs
ATAGAATTGTTCTAAAAATCAAATGAAAAACGGCGATTTATAGTTTTTATCGGTCGTTATTCGGAAATTAGGCGATTAGTCACACCACATCCCTATGAAGGAACGTTTACAAAGGCTACTTGGGGTAGAACCTAATGAGGTTGGACCCGTGTCGATGTTGCTGGCTATCAGCTTCTTGATGGGTACGTTCATGGCGACCATCACGGTTGCTGCACAGACGTTGTTCCTTCAATCCAATATCTTCAATGAGAAAACCGACCTGCCGGTGGCGTTGGCCGTCTCCGGCGTCTTCGGGGTAGTTGCTACCGGAATCTATAATTTTCTGCAAGGGCGTATTGCATTCAGACTCCTGGCCATCGGAAGTCTTAGCGTGGTGATCATCATCACGGGTGCCATCGAGTTCTCAGAAGTATACATTCACCAGGTATTTACTAAATCCACCGTCATCGAGGATGACAGTTATATTGGATACCTCGCGTTTACCCAGATCCTTCCCTTTACGTTCATTTGCCAGCTGGTCTTCTGGGGATCGTTCGGTCGTTTGTTCAACCTGCGACAGTCAAAGCGGGTTATCGGTAGTGTGGACGTTGGTGTGGATATCGCGCAGATAATAGCATTCTTCAGTATTCCCATCTTAATACAAACGGTCGGTCTCGAACTCGACTCACTATTCACGATCGCTCTCTTCGCAGCGATTGGGTACCTGATTCTCTTCATTTTCATGTCGGGCCGGTACCTGACCAAAGAGAAGGTCCTCCGAAGCGACGTGGGCGATGACCACAAGCTCTCGAAGCTTACCTTCACTGATTTGATGAAGAACAAATTCCTCATGTCGATGACTGGATTCGTGGTCATCTCGATTGTTGCTCTTCGATTTCTTGACTACTCGTTCTTCAACGTCACCGGTCTGAACTTTAAGAACGAGCAGGAATATATCCCGACATTCCTCTCACTCTTCGAAGCAACCATCGTTATCTTCGGGTTCCTTTTTACAACATTCGCTACCGACCGTATCATGCAGGACTACGGTTTGCGCGTAGCCCTCATCATTAACCCGTTGTTGCTCCTTGCCTTCACTGCGGGTGCCGCCATACTTGGTGTTTCCTTTGGTTTCGAAGACGGTGATGCCCTGATCTACTTCTTCATCATGATCGCGATGAGTAAACTGTTCGTGAACTCGTTGAAGGGTGGTCTCGACGACCCGGTTTTCAAAATGTACTACATACCAATGGACAAGGCGCACAAACTGGATGCGCAAACGAAGGTTGAAGGTATGATCACATCCGTAGCAAGTATTATTGGTGGTGGTGCGATCGTGTTGATGAACCAGTTCCAGTTCTTCAACATACTTACCGTTACGTTCTTTACGCTACCCGTTCTTGTTCTCTGGTATGTTTTCACCAACAAAATGTACCGTGGCTATCGCGACACGCTTCAGTCTTCGCTTCAAAAGAGCAGAAAGGTTGTAGACGAGCACGAACAAAAGCAGTACACACTTGATCGCGTTCTCGAAAAAGAAGTACAGAGCACAGCCGAAGATAAAGTTATCTACGGCCTCAAGCTGATGGAAAAACTCGAGCCCGCATTGTTCGAAAGCGCCGTGATCCAACTGGTGAACAGCGATCTTCGCAGGGTTAGAAAATTCGCCGAAGAAAAAGCACAGGCAATTGGCGCCGGCCAGGACGCTCCCGAAACAAAGAGTCTTGCCGAGCTGGCGAAAGGTGATGCGGAAGACAGCGATCTTCTTTCCATCTCCGCCGATAAGCTGATGAAACTCAGCAAATCAGTAAAGCAAAGCGATCGCGTTCTTGCTGCGAAGCTCCTTCGGAAGCTTATCAGTCAAAAGACGATATTCATCTTACTGGAACTCATGCGCGACCCCGACGCAAAAGTGCGTACCGAAGCACTGCTCACTTGTCGTCGCGTGAAGCGTCCCGAAACGTGGCCGGTGTTGATCGACATGCTGTCGTCGCCTGCCTATTCTCACCAGGCGATCTCCGCTTTGAAAGAAGCAGGTGCTCCCGCTCTGCAGGTTCTCGAAACAGCGTTCCATAAATCGGGTCAGTCCGATGTGGTGATGCTGAAGATCATACAGATCATTGGTCACATCGGTGGTCAGGAAGGTATCGCATTGTTGTGGAAGAAAGTTGACTATCCCGATAAGCGCATCGTAAAGCAGATCCTCTATTCATTGCGATTCATCGACTACCAGGCAAAAGGTCGCGAAGTCACTGCCGTTAAAGATCTACTCGATACCGAAATGAGTAAAGCTCTCTGGAACCTTACTGCTCTCGACGAACTTCCCGATGAGCCACACTTCCAGTACCTTAGGCAAGCCATTCGCGAAGAGATCCTGGAAAACTACGACCAGATAACACTTCTGCTGTCGTTGATCTACGATCCTTCGTCAGTGCAGCTGGTTCGCGAAAACATTCTCGCCGGAACACCCGACAGTATTCAGTATGCACTCGAGCTCCTGGACCTGTTTGTTGATGTCGATCTGAAACCGAAGATCATTCCGTTGCTCGACGACTCACGTGTATCCGACAAACTCGAGAAACTTCAGACCTATTTCCCGCGCGAGAGTTACAATCCCGTACAGGTAATCAACTACGTGCTCAACCGCGATTTCAATTACAACAATCGTTGGTCGAAAGTATGTGCAGTACACGCAGCTGCGTTCCTCCCTACCTTCCGTGTTAGCCGCGGTTTGATCAGCCAGATGTTCAATAACGACAAGCTGCTGCAAGAGACGGCCGCGTGGGTGATCTACAATAAGGACAAAGCTGCTTACGAAACAATCACTGAACGCCTTCCTTCGAGAGACAAACGGTTCCTCGATACCGCTATCCGCAACAACCAGCTTCTCGATGGTCTCGACGATGGATTCTTCCTTCACATAGAAATGATCCTCTTCATGAAGGAACTCCCGGTGTTCAAAGGAATTGCAGGTAATTTATTAAGTGCTCTCGCCGATAAGATCACGCCTCTCGACATCAACGTTCGTGATCGCGTGAATTTCCCCGACGAGAATCCAATCATCATCGTTGCGCACGGACAAGTGACATTGAAGAACGATACCGAGGATATCGGTACGATGAAGAAGGGTGAAATCATTGGCGACATCTTCCAGGAAGGTCCGCCGTTGAAGATCACCGGGCTTACTGCGGCAGAACGTTCTGTGGTGTTTAAGATAACATTACACGACTTCTATTTCGTGATGGCTAATCATCACGAGCTCGCACAAGGCCTCATCAAGAATATTACTGGAAAGACTTTAATACAACAGACCGATTAGGAGAGAAAGGAGAAGGACATCTGAAAATATAACTACCACGCACCTATGACATTCGACGTCGATGTTTTGATAACGTTTGCCCAAAGGGACAACGAGACAACATCCAAAGCAGACACCGGCTGGGTATCGCACTTCAAGAAATTCCTGGAACTCATGCTCTTGCAGGTGTTGGGTACCAAGCCAAACATACTCCTCAAGGACGAATTCGATTCTGTAACAGCATCCACCATGGACAACGTGGCCGTGATGGTTACTATTCTTTCGAAAGACTTCGTGCAATCCGGCAGATGTCTCGACACTGTTGAATCATTCAACAAGATGACAGGATCATCTAAAGCCAACAGGATCTTCAAAGTAATGAAGTCTCCCCTACTGCTTGCCGAACAGCCTCCGAAACTCCGCGACCTCCTCGGCTACGACATGTTCCAGATCGATACCGAGACTGGTCTCATGAAAGAATACTCCGACTTCTTCAGCCAGGAAGCAGAGAAACAATATTGGATGAAGATGGTCGACCTCGCATACGACATCCACGAGTCGTTGCTCTTCCTTAAAGAAGGAACCAGGTCGGAGGTGAAGAATCTTTTCCGTCGCAAGACCATCTACCTTGCCGAAACCGGCCACGACATCTCTGTACAACGCAACATTATTAAGCGTGAACTTCAACGTCATGGGTACATGGTGCTACCGCGCCAGACGCTTCCCAACAGCGCCAATGAGCTCGAACGCATTGTAAGAAAAGACCTTGAAGAATGTTCTCTATCGATTCACCTCGTTGGAAGCGCTTACGGTGAGATCCCGGAAGGAGGCGACCGTTCGGTTGTCGACATTCAGAACCGTATCGCTGCCGAATTGAGTGCGGTTAAGAGGCAGAACAAGGAAGATTTCTCGAGGCTCATTTGGATCTCGCCTAACCTGAAGAATGCCAGCGACCGCCAGCGTTCTTTCATAGATAACATCCGCCGTGATATCGAAGCGCAGGAAGGCGCGGAGATCCTCCAGAATCCTCTCGAAGACTTTAAGAACATCATGCGCGAAGAACTCCTCGAAGCCCAGGATAAGGAGTACGAAGACTTTCACGGCAAGGCGATCTATCTCGTCCACGACCGTATAGACGAGTCGGAAGTGAAGCCTTTCAGGGATGTCATCGAGAAGTCGGGCTTCAAAGTTTTGACTCCGGCCTTCGAAGGTGACTTACTTGATGTCCGCAAACAGCATATAGAGAATCTCAGGAATTTCGACGGTGCCATCATCTTCAAGGGCAAAGTGAACGACCAGTGGGTAAGAATGAAGGTGCTCGACCTGTTAAAGGCCCCTGGGTTCGGTCGGAAAAAGCCGATCAAAGGTAAAGCGATCCTCTCCTCCTCGTCACCGACGAGTGCCATGGAAAGCTTTAGAAATCAGAACGTTACATTGATATCGGGCGATCCCGCGAAGTCTATAGAGTCATTGAATGTATTCTTACAGGAGTTTTAACCAAATAAGGTTATGAGCCAGCAGAATGAAAATGCAGTAATGTCGACAGTGGACATCAATAACCCGTTCCCGGGTTTGCGTCCATTTAAGATAGAGGAAAGCCACCTGTTCTTCGGTCGCGAAGGTCAGAGCGATGAGGTCCTTCTCAAACTATCGAAAAGCCGATTCGTAGGTGTGATTGGTCCCTCAGGTAGTGGTAAATCATCATTCATTTATTGTGGTGTATTACCCATCCTGTACGGCGGTTTCCTTACCGATGCCAGCCCCAACTGGGAAGTGATCGTTACACGCCCCGGTGCAGGTCCTATCGATAACCTTTCGGAGTCGTTGCTTCGTTCGACACGCGAGTACCAGGATGCCGATGCCGACGACAAGAAGATCAAGAGAACGATCGTTTCTACCCTGCTCCGTTCGAGCTCGCTCGGTTTGGTGGAAGCCATCCAGCAATCGCGACGCTCTGCGGATGTCAACTACCTGATCCTTGTCGACCAGTTCGAAGAATTGTTCCGATTCAAGGATAGCACCGATCCCAATTCGGTAGACGAAACGCTTTCGTTCGTAAACCTGTTGATGGAAGCCGTTAACTATGAAGATGCTCCCATCTATGTGGCCATCACTATGCGTTCGGATTTTATTGGTGATTGTGCGCAGTTCCCCGACCTCACGCGTAAGATCAATGACAGTCACTACCTGATCCCGCAGATGACACGCGACCAGAAGCGTCGTGCTATCGAAGGACCAGTTGCCGTTGGTGGTGCCCGGATCGCTCCGCGTTTGGTGCAACAACTTCTCAACGACCTTGGTGATAACCCCGACCAGCTGCCTATTCTCCAGCACGCGTTGATGCGTACGTGGAGCTACTGGTCGAGATATAAAGATTATGAAGATGAATCGGTAGACCTCAAGCATTACGAGGCTATTGGTACGATGTCGGAGGCCTTGTCGCCACGCGAACGAAGCCTTCGATGAATTGGACGATGATCAGAAACGGATCTGTGAAGCAGTGTTCAAAGCCATTACTGAAAAGCGTGGCGAGAACTTTGGTATTCGTCGTCCTACGAGATTGAATGAGATCGCTGCGATCGCAGATGTCTCTGAAGAAGATGTTATTTCTGTTATCGAGAAATTCCGTGAGCCGGGAAGATCATTATTGACGCCCGCGCATGGAACCCCGCTGCAGGCCAGGTCGATGATCGATATATCGCATGAAATTTTGATGCGTATCTGGACACGACTGAAGAACTGGGTGGACGATGAAGCGGAAGCCGTGCAGATGTATTTGCGCCTGGCCGAAGCCGCCGCTCAATACCAGGTAGGCAAGGCAGGTTTATGGAGGCCACCGGATCTCCAGCTTGCATTGAACTGGCAGACAAAACACAAACCGACATTGGTTTGGGGTCAGCGTTATCATCCTGCCTTCGAACGTACCGTCATTTTCCTTGAATATTCGAAGAAGGAATTCGAGACGGAGCAGCGTATCAAAGAACTTGAAGCTAAACGTAAGCTCCGTAATGCCCGTATTACCGCGATCGTACTCGGAACAGCGACGGTTATTTCGCTGATGTTCCTGGTGTATGCGCTTGTTCAACGGACACAGGCTGTGAAAGCACGGGAAGCCGCCGTCGCCAACGAGCAGAAAGCCCTTGTTGCTGAAGCTGAAGCCAAGAAGAACGAATTGGAAGCTAAAAAGCAAGCGGAGATTGCTCGTCAACAGACGGAGATCGCACGCCAGCAAACAGCAATCGCTGAAGAGAACGAAGCGCTCGCCAACGCCGCAAGAGCCGATGCAGTGAAAAGCGCGGAGGAGGCGAAACGCCAGGAAGGTATCGCAGTGAAGAATGCCGACGCAGCGCGTAAAGCACAGGCACTTGCCGAAAAGAACGAAAAGTTCGCGCAGGAGCAGGAAGCGAAAGCACAGGCCGAACGTTATCGAGCGATTGCAAAAGCGATGGCCATCAAGTCCAAAGAGTTGGGCAACAATCCCGAACAGGAAGCGCTCATCGCACAGCAGGCACACAACTTCAATGTTAAATACAAGGGTTATAAATACGACAACGACATCTACAACGGTCTGTTCAGCGCCCTCGCGAACAACAACGACCCGATGACGTTGAGTCTTGAAGGTCACTTGAAAGGTCAGCACGCGCTCTTGAAACACGCGTGAACAGCAACCACATTTATTCAGGTGGATCCGATGGCCGTATCATCCGTTGGACGCTCGACAACAATGGCAAATGGAACAGCGAACAGATTGTTGGTGGCCGTACCGATTATCTCGTGTTTACACTTGATATCAGTCCTGACGAAACATTGCTTGCTGCGGGTGGCTCCTATCCTACCAACCGCAATGCGAACTATGTCGAGATCTATGATATGAAAAATATCAGCGCCGCTCCGAAGAAGATCCCCGGTTTCATTTCCGACATAGGCGACATCCATTTCACGAACGACAACAAAGGCTTCTATGCCCGCGACAATTCAGGTCATAGTATTCGATACTCGGATCTGAATACTGTGAAAGAAGTTATCGCTTCGAAAGAAAAGATCAACTACCTCGAGATCAGTCCTGACGGAAACAAGATGGTTGGGGCCGGTAACGAAGGCAACCTGTACATCTGGGATCTGAAGAACAACTTCGCACAAACGGTTTATAAGATCGACAATGCAGGAAGAGGCTTAACAGCCGCTGCATTTGCTCCCGATGGAAGAAGGATCATTGTTGGAAATACCTATGGTTTGCTCCGCATCGTGGACACCGGTGTTGTGATCCGCGAGTTGTCGGGACACACTTCTGCGATCGAACATATCAAGTTCAATTTTGCAGGTACGTTCATGGCAACTGCCAGCAAAGACTTCTCGATACGTTTGTGGGAATATGGCAAACCCGAGATGCCCCCGATGGTGCTCAGCGATCACGACTGGGTGTGGAGCGTTGCATTTACTCCGAATGACGAACAGTTGATGGCTGGCATCAACAGTGTGAAAGAAGAGATCGGTAAAACAAACCAGACAATTCATGCATGGCCGACTAACATTCGTAGCATGTCGGACAAACTGTGTATTTATTCAAAAAGGAATATGTCGAAAGAAGAGTGGAACTTGTATGTGGGTGAAGACCTTCCTTATCTGAAGACTTGCGAGAACTTACCCGAAAACAACAAGTAATCATGAAAAGGCTCTCTGTAGCTGCTGCTTTAATCTTACTCTTCGTTGTGCCGCGGTTGGCAACGGCACAACAAAAAACCACGACGTGTGCTCAAACACTTCGTCTTGCCCGTTCTGTTTATGAAAACGGTCGTCTTCACGAACTACCCGACCTCATGAAAGACTGTTTGGGCAAAACGGAGTGGACCACGCAGGAACGTGTGGATGCTTATAAGCTTTTAACGCTTGCGTACATCTATCTCGAAGAACCAGAAAAGGCCGACGAGATGATGTTGAACATCCTGCAGACAGATCCTGAGTTCAAACCAAACGACAATATCGATCCCGCTGAGTTTGTTGCGCTCTATCGCACATTCCGCACGGAGCCTGTATATCGTTGGGGATTAAAGCTCGGCGGCAACGCAACGCAGCCTAATGTACATTCATACACGGCACTGAACGAAGGTACGGAGAGCTACAAGTATAGCTTCGGATTCCAGGGAGGCTTCTCTGCTGAGATCGCGATCTTCAATGATAAGTTTACACTGAACCCTGAACTGTTTTTCCAGGCCAAGTCATTCAAACTGGACAACTCGTTCTTCGAAGGTGACCAAACAACTACCGGTAAGGTGTCGTTGAAAAGTATAAACCTGCCGATATCGATCCAGTATCCATTGCCGTTGGGCAAAAAGAAACTCGATAGAACATGGGTTCCTTATGTTGGCGCAGGTGTGGCCGTCGATCTCCTTCTTGGTGTTACCACTGAATTGGAAACAGATGTTCATGGTCAGTCACCTGTCAACACCAGTACGACCGACAAGACTCAGTATAAGTCATTCAATATCGCGCCGGTATTATCTGCAGGGGTGAAAGGCAAAGTGAAGAAGGCAGAGATCGTGGTAGAGTTGAGGTACCTCTACGGAACGTCGTCGATCTTTGATAAGCAAAAGCTTTACGACAGCCAGACGGAAGTATTCGGGAACAAGTTTGTACACGGGCCATTCTCGTTGAACACTCTTCAGCTCTCCTTCGGATACCTGTTGAACAAGTACATTCCCAGGAAAAAAACTATTCACTAACGCATGGCGCGATCTCTACTGTTTCTCCTACTTCTTCTCGTTTTTGCCTGCAACAATCTTGAGGATGCAACGGTACCCGACAGGCACACGTTCATTCGCTTCTTCGGAAGCGTGCGAAGCTATTCGTCTATATCAGTCGAACGAGACACCGACGGAGGTTTCATCCTCGTTGGCAACGCGAGCCCGCTCGAAAGTGACCAGGCTACGGAAGAACAAACACTCCCCGGGATCATAATTGTTAAGACAAATGACCAGGGTACAAAACTTTGGGAAAAAACTATTCCCAACGCGAATGTTCACTCGATAAAACCTCTCACAGACGGTTACCTGGTAACTGGCGAGGGTATTGATTTAAATCCAAACTCATCCGAAAGCTCAGAATTTGTGAACTCACAATTTCTTCTTCTTAAACTGAATGCCACCGGCGATGTTGTCCAACAATTCGAGAAGGACAGCAGTGTCGTTGTAATTCGCGGACAGGAGTCGGTGCCTCTCAATGTCGACTTCAAAGCGATGGCCACTGCAGTACTTCCGGGCGGAACCCAAATTGCGACACTGGGATCGTATAAAGTTCCCGGCAGCCAGGAACGCACCATCACGCTGGGTTTCGATATCTCCGATGTAACGCATCCTGTTTGGAGAAAAAATCTCGACCTGTTGAACTTCGATTACGTAAGCACCAATTTTCTTGGATTGTCTGGGCCTAATCTTATCTGGGCCAGCACCGCCACTCCCACTGATGTAAACGCATCGAAGTATGTGAGCGTGATCGCGGTACCACCGAATTACGCTTCTCCATCCAACAACAGTCTCTTCGGTAAGAGTGAAGAAGGTGGTCACGACATCAAAGACCTTCAGCCTTCGGCAACAGGATTTGCAGCAATCGGAACTTATACCAACAAAGCAACCGGCAACAAGAATGTATTCTTCGTAAAGATCGATGCAGCCGGTAACGTGATGGAGAACACCGTACGGTATTTCGACTGCGGTGCTACCAGTTCTCAAAACATAACACTTAGTAAAGCAACAGACGCCGGCGTGAGCCAGGATGATGGTACAGCCATCACGTACACCAGGGATGGTGGATTCGTACTTGCTTGTTCGATGCAGCAAACTCCCGATAAAGGAAACGGCGGCACCGACATCATATTGATCAAGATCGATGCCTTCGGAAACTACATGTGGGACAAGTTGATGGGCGGAAGTGGTAACGAAGTTGCGACATCCATTCGTGAACTCCCCGATGGTACGCTGTTGATCTCAGGTACCTCCACGATCAGTAACGTATCGTCCATGTTCATCATTCGTGCCGATGGCAACGGAGATCTGAAAGAATAATTAGTTCGTAGTTAAATAGATTTTATATAAAACATTTCTACCTGGGATTATGAAGAACGCTATAGTCAAGCTGGGCTTTTGTCTTCTATTCTTTTGTGTTGCCCGAACGGCATACGCAACACCGCCGACTGTAACCGTTACGCCAGTCACATCAAGTCCGACGAATTCAACAACGGTCAACTTTACTGTGACCTTTAGCGCATCCGTCAATGGTTTCGACAAAAATGATATAACCCTTGGTGGCGCTGCTGCCGGTGGTCTTGCCCTTTCCAATATAACTGTTACACCTGCCAGCCCCGCGGCTGTTTATAACGTCCAGATAACGGGACTCACCGTCGACGGCTCACTTGATGTCAGCATTCCTGGCGGTGCAGCCACTGAAGTCGCTTCGCCCTTCGACGGAAGCGTTGCCGGTGGACCGGGTTCGATAACGTTCGACGGCACAAAGCCAAGGCCATTGATCACGCAACCTGGCCAGAGCGACCCAACAACAGGCGGCACTCAAATCAAATTCACAGTAACCTGGACCGAGCCGATCTCTTCGTTTCCCAATAGTGCTATCAGCTTCGCAGGAAGTGGAACAGGCGCAAGCACGCTCAGCATCAATTCCATCACGGAAATTGCACCGATGAACAAAACGAAGTATGAAGTCTTCGTAGATGTCGATGCACCAAACGCGACAGGAAACCAGCACGTGATCATGACGATCCTGGCAAACGGAGTTACAGACCCTGCAGGCAATCTCAACCTTATTGACAATCCGACAGGACGAGACAATGATGTTGTGTATGCCGGTGTTGCTCCTACCATCGCATCTCCTCCTACCGCTGTTCCTACAGAAGATGGTTTCATCATCTCTGGTAATGTCACTTTTGATGGCGGCCTTTCGACAGCGCAGAGAGGCTTCGTTTGGAAGAATTCGTCACCCGTTGGATCTGGTGATCATAAGACGCAGGTTGGTACCGGCGAAGGTTCGTTTACGGGCTCCGCAGTTACAGGTCTTAACGATGAGACTCAGTATTTTTATAGAACATGGGTCGACAATGGAATTGGAAGCTTAGTGCTGTCGTCCGAGCAGTCGATCTATACATTGTCACAGGCTCCGGCAAACAACGACAACGTTACAGCTACGGCGAAGGGTACCGGCCAGATTGATCTTTCGTTCACTAAATTTCAAACCAACAGCCGTGCGGATGGAATGATCGTCCTTCGCAAGCAAGGTTCGGCTCCTGTCGACAACGATCTTAAAGATGGCCAGACACCTGTAGTTGGCAACATGCCGTTGCTCATTGCTGTGATCACAGACAACCAGGCAACTACTTATTCGGACCAGGATCCCACTCTTCTACCTGGAACAACTTACTATTATGCAGTTGTTCCTTTCTCATGGGACCAGGGAACTCCCAACCCGGCTACCTATAATTATAAGGAAGGATTCAGTACCGATAATGCGACAACATTTTCGAAGTCGTCGATTATTGCGTACACAGGTACTCCTACGCAACTTGATTACGCAAGCTTTACAACCACGGATTTTACGTCCGCTTCAGATGGTGTTTCTATCGCAAGCTTCACGTTGCATGATGGTGACAACGTAACAGATGATGCCGACGGTCTCTACACTGAATTGAAGTCTATTACTATCACCGTTTCAAATCCCAGTATGATCCGCAGGATAGCGGTCAACGACGGAGGCACGATGCATGGAGAACAGAACATGGATCCGAGCGGAACCGTGACATTTAGCATACCGGCCGGCCAGATCCTGACCAAAGACAACAATGCGACTGGTGGTGGTAGTCCCGACCAGTTCGATATCATTGCATCATTCGACCCGGCTCAAATTAACGCCGACCAGACACCGGTGACGGTAACGATAACCGCTGCAACAACATACGCAACAGGCGGTACACCATCGGGATCTGAATTTGTTGCATCGGACGCAGGTGGCGCCACGACTGGTACTGACTACGTGATCAACGTTATCGCGACCAAGACTGTGTTCTCCGGAATTACTAACCCGATCAATCCCAACTCGGATTTTTCGTTAACTGTTACAGTTAAAGATACCAACGACAAGATCGATACTAACGGTGGCGGATCGATAACATTATCGATGACTGCAGGTACGGGCACGTTTGCTTCAACGGATACTCCTGGTGGACTGACCCGGACGTTGGTGAACGGGACCACGACATGGGATCACCTTAAATTCTCTACTGCGCTCAACAAAACGATCAAGGCGGATCATAGCGGCTCTGTTCCTGACAAAACAGTGGATGTAACTGTAATCAGCCTTGGTGCCAATGTGCAACCAAAAAATTTGCCAGGAGCGAACTTTGCAACTCTTTGCTTTAATACAGCTGCTGGCGGCTTTCAAACTATCGCCCCTCTTGCCACCAATCCCATCACGATCACAGAGAGCGATGGGTCCGACTTTAGTGCCGGTACGGACCTGACCTATTCAATTATGCTACCACCAGGTTTTGTTTTCAATACCGCGGGGGGGCTTCCGTCTGTAACTTTTAGTGGAACCGATATTGCTGCTGCAAGCACACTCATCCATGCGTATGTCGGCAACAACATTCTTCGCATTGCATTCAATGTCAACGGCACAGGTGGTGCCGTAGTCGATCAAATTAAGATAGCCAACCTTCAGGTAAAATATATCGGCACAACCCCCGTGGCCAACCAGCCGATACTTCGCGTAGGGGGATCGAGTGTACAAGCGGGGAATGCCGATTCAAACGCCCAACCACACGGCTATTTGTCAGGCGGTCCTGGATCTATCGGCGTTGATTTTCAGAATACTAATGGTGGCAGCATTCAACCGAACCAGACGTCGTTCAGCCATGTGAGTGACCCTCCTATCGTTCTCCAGGGAATAAAGACTTCAGATTCTTCTCCTATTACAGGACCGACTGCGGTTTTCGCCGGTGAGGGCGTTGTTTACGATGGATCCAACTATAAATTCTATCCGACACAAGTCAATAATGGAAATCATGATATCACGTTCACCTATACATACACCGATCCCTCTACATCGGTCGCCGGTTGTATTAGCAATGTGACGAAGACATTCAACGTGTTCTCTTCGATCATTACCAACCTGAACGCATCGTATTGCATTAATGATAATGCATCAACACTTGGAGCGCCTACGGGTATCGCACCGAGCGGCACTTGCGTCGATGGACTTTTGAATGTTATAACAGCGTACGATAATGCTCACGTCGTATATAAGTACTTCGATGGCAGCTCGTGGGTAAATCTTCCTGTGCAAAACACCTTCAATCCCGGCGATCCGCTGTTTACACCCGTGATCCCCATCTACGGAGGGGTATATATCAGCGTTTGGTATGTTAACCAGTGTACCGGAACTGAACTCGGTTGGGTTTCTGCATTGATCAGGATTATTCAAAAGCCAGTCATTGACTTCTCTCCTACGTTCCCCGATGGAGTTTGTTCGACCGACCCGATTGTAGATATGACATCTGCGCAGTTTGACGACGCCGGCGCCTTCGATGAATTCTGGACTTCGACGCCGGGAAATGCCTCGAGTGCCGTCGCTGGCATAACAGGTGACAGGGCGAGCGGATTCAAATTCGATCCGGCGCTTGCAAATCCATCTCCGGCAAATTCAAACGTGTCTCTCCAGATCAACTATAAACACCGCGATCCGTCAACCGGTTGTACTAATCAGATCGCACAAACTGTCTCCGTATGGCGCAAGCCGCCGCAAGTACCGGCAAGCCTGATCCAGATCAAAGGCGCGACCGATACGAGTGGTGAGTTCTGCCAGGTTGGAGATCCTATATCGGCCTTTTCATTAGTTCCGCCCAATGCTACAATGTTCTACCGATGGTACGACGCGGCTGGTACCAGCGAGGTCACTACGTCAGGTAAGACAAGCTTCAATGCCGTTGTCAACGTACCTACCTCAGGCGGCCTTCCGGTTGTCGCACTATATACATTCAATGTCACGCAGACTGAAAACAGGGTGCCCGGTTTCGTAGGTTGTGAAAGCAGCCTTCGTCCTATAACCGTTGAGGTGTTTGCTCCCACGCTGATCACCGCCGGAACTCCGACAACGATCTGTGAAGGCAACGACGTGATCTTGTCAACACTTAACGCTTCCATTACTCCCCCTTCGGGTACACTGGATGGTCAATGGTCAAGCACGCATGCTTTCCCCGGCACGTTTAGCCCGAACAGTACTTTTTCAACTGCCACACACTACACTCCGTCGGCCCAGGAGATCGCAGATGGTCAGATCACTCTTCGTTTAAGATCGAATGACCCTCCCGGACCTTGCGGTTTCGTGGAGTCTTTCGTAACGATCCGTATCAACCCAGGTATCACCGTGACGTTCCCCATTACGCCCGTTGAGTATTGCGCATCGGCTACCGACATGCTCGTGGAAGGCAAGGTGTCGAGTCCGACACTCGGTTTCCAATGGAGCGTTATTGGTGGGGGCGGTTCACTTGACCCAGGTTCCGATGTGAAGACCACAACCAAGTACATTCCTTCTTTTACTGAATTGAACGAAGGCGCCGATGTTCAATTGACGTTGACTACCGACGATCCTGACGGCCCCGGTGGACCTTGCGTCGTTGTATCAAACACCGTACATCTCCTGATCAGTCAACGTCCGAAAGTTATTGCCGGCCCCGACTTCGAGATCTGCGCCGATCAAACGATCAATGTAACATCGCGAATACCACCAACGGGCAACCCGGTAGGCGATCTTACCAAGAGCTCCGCCACTTCCGTTACCTGGACACACACAGGCTTAGGTAATCTCACAGATCCAACGGCACTGGCAACGACTTACAATCCTGATCCGACGGAACAAGCCACATCGACGTCGATAATATTCACTGCGTTATCGAATACTCCAGGTGGCGCCAACATATGCCCCGCCGAAAGAGACGAAGTGATCATCACACTTCACCCCCGTCCGGTCGCTCCTACACCCATCACACCGCCGAACTATTGTATCGGTGATGTTGTCGACCTTCTTAACGTCGTTGGTACATTCCCGTCATGGTATAACAACGCCGATCTCGATCCGACGCACAGGATATCGTCGGGTAACAACCAATTGTCGACGGCCGTTGTGGCTAACGCAGAGAAACGCGTCCCCTTCTGGGTAACACAGACCACCGACAAGACCCCGGCGTTCGCAGGTTGTGAAAGTGCTTCTGTAAAAATGGTAGTCGTCGTGAATCCGCTTCCAGTTCCTGCCTTTATGTTTGCCAACCAATGTCTTGGGGACATCATGAAGTTCACCAACGGTTCAACCCTGGCGCAACCGGTCGATCCGTTGGAACCGAGTCGTTCTATTGTTGGATACCAGTGGAACTTCGCCGACAACCTTGGTAGCACTACCTTCGGCACAGGAACGATCCCTGCTACAGATACACAAGGTGGTTCAACGTCAGGAACCTACGAGGATCCTGGTCACAAGTTCAAAGATGCCGGCGACTACGCTGTACGCCTCACGCTTAGAACTTCAGATGGATGCTCTGCATCGTTTACAAACGCACCGATAAAAGTTGGTCCTATACCTGTTGCCAACTTCTCCATCGCGAAACTTTGTGATGATGACAACACGCAGTTCACATCTTCAACAGGTCTCGATCCGAGCGTCAGTACAACTTACAGCTGGGACTTCGGCGACGCAGCGAGTGGAGCGACCAACCTTTCGGCAGCCGTGAATCCAGCACACAACTTCTCGGCCGTTGGAACATATGACGTTTCACTCACTGTTACAACAGACCTCAACTGTACCAACTCTATAATCAAGAAAGCTTCGATATTCCCTTACATAAAAACATTCCCTTATGTTGAGAACTTCGAGTCTGCAGGACATGGATGGGTGCCCGAAGGCCTGGTTGTGAACGGTGCCAATACTGTCAGCGAGACAAGCTGGAACCTGCTTACGTCGGCCGGATCTATTACATCCGATCCCGACAATGCCGCCGGCTCTAAATTCTGGGCTACGCACACCAACGTCACGCCAAGCACATTCTATTACGACAATGAGCGATCGATACTCTACGGCCCTTGCGTAGACATGACCGCCCTTCAAAGACCTGTACTAGCCTTCGATTATTTCAATGACACGGAAGATAAAGGTGACGGAGTATACATCGAATACATCGACGAAAGCAGCGCCTCTCCCGTCTGGACAAGGTTAGGTGACAACAACGGTGGTCTTAATTGGTATAACGAAAGCTCTATCGGTGGTCTTTCGCAGTTGAACGGAATTGGACAGAACGTGAGCCAGTTCGGTTGGTCAGGTTCGACTACCAATTGGACTACAGGTCGCTATAACCTCGACGCCTTCGCTGGTAAAACAAGATTGCGCTTCAGGGTTGTATTTGGTTCTAACTTCAGCCCCGTCAGCACAGATGCTTACGACGGCTTTGCCCTCGATTATTTCAGATTGGAGTCGAGAAACAGGGTTGTTCTTGTAGAGAACTTTACTTCACAGAGTTCGTCGCCGGTCTTTGCTACCAACAGGGATGCGTTCAAGGCCTTCCCTTCGGCGTCGGCATCGAGTGAAGTTGTGAAGATTGAATACCATACGGCTCTTCCGGTGGTTGCAGGCGATCCAACAGATCCAATCTTTACTCAGAACCCGATGGATCCCAATGCACGTGCTTCATTCTATGGATTGAGCGCTGTGCCTCGCGGATACATCGACGGTTACACAAACCTCTCCGGGAACGGTATGTTCAACGGCACCTGGGCAGCTACTTACTATAGCACAGAATCGCTGAAGACTTCGCCACTCAATATCGCGTTCAACACAACGACGATCATCAATGGAACCCTGCACGTTACCGGAACGATAACGGCGACCGACATCGATCTCCAGGCCAACAAGTATTCGCTGTATCTCGCAATTGTTGAAGAAGCAGTGAACAATGATTCATACGTGCTTCGCAAGATGCTTCCGTCTGCTTCGGGCCGCAAGGTTCCCTTGACAGTGAAGGGCGGGTCGTTCACATTCGATGAGACGTGGACGATCGACAGAACATACCTTGGCAACACTCCTCAACTTGTTGCGGTAGCCTTTATACAGTCAGATATAGTCAAACCCGAGAGCGGCGAACGCGCCGTTCTCCAGGCAGCTTACAAGGTCATGCCGCCTATCGATAACTTCACAACAGGTGTCGAAGTACCGTTCCTCGATCAGACTGCGATCTATCCTAACCCCGCAGATCACATCGTGAACATCGCACTGCCGCAAGCAACATCGACAGGTGTCGAAGTAAAGGTCATAGATCAGCTTGGAAGGCCGGTGATCCAATCGCAGATTGCAGCCGGGCAGAGTTCCGTATCGATCGACACAGGTGGCCTGGCGGGCACGGTGTATATCGTACAGCTCAAAGAAAATGGTGTTTACACGACCAGGAGATTACTGGTAACACACAAGTATTAGCAGTTGAAAATAGGTTATAAGTAAGGTAATAGACCAGGTGGGTCCCGTTCCGAAGCGGGACCCGCTTATTTTGTAGAAAAAATGCATTTTTGAAGGTATTCGTGCAGCAACAGAGTCGCCCGAATAATGCATTTTTGTTATATTTGAATGCTTTAACACATGAGGAGTTCATTACGACTTATTGTTGCCGCGTTTCTCCTGACAAATGCAACAGTCGCTCTCTCCCAGAGCTTCTACGCCATCAGAAGGGAAAGGTCGGTGATCGGATACGTGGGCGTGGGTACGGCGAACTACTTCGGCGAGCTGACAAACCCTAAGAGTCTCGGTATCATAAAACCAGGTTTGAACCTTGGCCTGGAGCATTATTTAACTAATCGTATCAGCGCACGCGCAGAAGTAAACTGGTTCCAGATCTCGGGATCGGATACTGAAGCCGACAACTCGCGCAAACTTCGCAATCTCTCCTTCGTTTCGAATAACATTGAGGCCAACGCCGCAATGACGATAAGCCTGCTGCCCAACGGACGTCGTTTCTACCAGCGCCAGGTAATCAACTTCTATGGTTTCGTAGGTATCGGCTTCGCTTATATCAATCCCAAAACGGAGTACAACGGCGAGTTGGTTGCCTTACAGCCGCTCATGACTGAAGGTGTAAAGTACAGCAGGTTCCAACCTGTAATTCCTTTCGGCGGCGGTATTAAGATTAAAGCCGGTCCCTTCTTCAACCTCACTTTTGAAGGGGGTATGAGAAAAACATTCACAGACTATCTTGACGATATCAGTTCGGCAGCATATCCTGACCCTGCGACTCTCTCCAGCGACCTCGCAAGAGCATTGTCGGACCGAAGCGGTGGACAAGCCGGCGTACGCGGCAATCCCAAGTACGATGACTGGTATTTCATGATGAATGCCCGCCTCCAATATTATCTTCCTTACGACATGAGCGTTCTGAAACGGAACAAGCTCTATACGAAGAAGAGGAAATACAACCGGAGACGATAAACCTCTCCAGTACCTTCTCCTTAGCGATAACTTATTGATTGATTAATTGAGGGCAGCCTTAAATTGGTCCCTTATCGAGCACTTCGAATCTCGAGTAATTGCTCTTGTACTCAGGAACGATGTCCTTCATCAGCGCTACGACCTTCAGCTCATTCTTGTCTTTAATGAGATCCTCTAAAAGATCGAGGTAATTGTTGATCTGGTTGTATTCATACACCGGCACCTTTGCTTTCATGATCTTATCGTGGTGCGTCGGTACCGTGTTCTCTGTGTCGTTCAGCAACTCTTCGAACAGCTTCTCTCCTTCCCTGAGACCTGTAAATATGATGTCGATATCCTTACCGACTTCGAGGCCTGAAAGTTTTACCATTTGGCGGGCCAGGTCGTAGATCTTAACCGGTTTTCCCATGTCGAAGATATAGATCTCGCCACCGTATCCCATCACACCCGCTTCGAGCACGAGGCGACAAGCTTCGGGAATGGTCATAAAGTAACGAACGATCTCCGGGTGTGTTACGGTTATCGGTCCGCCGGCTTCGATTTGCTTGCGGAAGATTGGGATCACCGAACCATTGGAACCCAGCACATTACCGAAGCGCGTAGTTACGAAGCTTGTGCAAGCGCCGTTCCTGGCGAGAAGGTCATGGTATAAGGCCTGTACATATATCTCTGCGATACGTTTCGAGCAACCCATGATACTGGTGGGTCTTACGGCTTTATCGGTCGAGATCATTACGAATTTCTTCACTCCCACTTTTACTGCGAGGTCGGCGAGAATACGTGTTCCAAAAATATTGCAGATAACCGCTTCGGTAGGATTGCGCTCCATTAACGGAACGTGCTTGTACGCTGCCGCGTGAAATATTGTGTCGGGGCGCTCTTCAACCAGTATCTTCTCCAATTGCGCGGCGTTGGTGATATCGCACACGTAGATCGACAGGTCGACGAGCAATCCAAGTTTCTTAAGATCGTATTCCGTGTTGAACAACGGTGACTCCGATTGATCGATCAAGACGAGCTTGCGCGGACTGAAGTGAATGATCTGCCTGCATAACTCACTGCCGATAGATCCGGCGGCGCCCGTTACGCAGATCACTTTTCCTTTGATCTGTCTTTCGAGCTCGTCTTTGCCGAGATCGATCTCGTCGCGGCCGAGGAGATCTTCTATTTTAACTTCTTTGATCTGGCGGAGACTCAGTTGCCCTTTGATCCACTGGCTGGTCGGAGGAACGGCTCTCACTTTGATGCCGAGTCGTAGACATTCTTCAATCAGCCGGTTCTTGCGTTCGGGTGAAAGATTATTGACGGCGATGATCAGTTCCTGCACACCGTGGTTCTTCACCAGCATCGACAGACCGTCGGGATGGAGTATCTGGTAGCCCTGGATCTTCTTGCCGATCTTACTCGGATCATCTTCAACAAGGGCAATGAGACGAAGTCCGCTGTCGGGAGCGTTTTCTATCATCTGCTTTACTGAAAGCCCGAGCGTACCGGCGCCAAACACGGCAATGTTCGACCGCTCGATCTTATGGTCTGCATTCTTGATGTAAGCGAACAATTCCTTTACGAACAGGCGGTAGAAGAACAATTGGAAGAAAGCAAATGGGAAAGCGATCAACAGAACCGAGAATGGTATGATATTGATCCCGGTGTTATAATAATAAAGCAGGTTGGTGATCGAAAGAATGATGACGGTTAGTATGGTGTTGGAAGCGATACGCTTTCCATCTTCGATCCCGGTGTAACGAACAATACCGGCGTAGCTACGGGTAAAAAGGTTAGAAACGAGGCCGGCGAAGCCGCTCATTGCTAACGCAAGTACAAATTCACGCTTGATGATCTCGTTCCACTCGAAATTGAATCGCAGCAGGTATCCCACGACGGTAGACTGGAGGATAATCACCATGTCGATGATGATAATGATCCAGCGGGGAAGGATAGTTAGATTCTGAAAGAATCGTCTAATCACTTTGTTTCTTTCGCGCTTTTAGCAACGACCGGATACCATATAGAATTCCACCACCTAACAGGTACTCGAGACCCGTGATGGGAACATTTTCATTGGGCTTTGGCGGGTCACCAGGCTGCGCAAACAACTCAGTTGTCTGACATACAATCAGAATGACAATACAAAGCAAAAAAATAATGAGGCGTCTGGCAGTCATTCCATTCTAATTCTTTACAATTTTTTTAATTACAGTCTTGTCGCCGTGCTTTATCACCACCATATACATTCCGTTGGCATGTCCTGAGATGTCCAACTGGCCTTTCCTCATTTCACCATCCTGCTTCAACTCTGCACCTGCTACTTCAGCACCGAGTGTATTCTTTACACTCACCGTTACGGCATCTGGCGTTGCCACTTCCACATAAATCATTCCAGCAGATGGATTCGGATACAAAACGTATCCATTCAATCCATCATTGATGTCGCCGGTAACCGCAAATTCACGTTCTACTTGCGTCGAGCAGGTTCCTGAAGTTACAACCAGCTTATAAACGCCCGACTCCGAAGCAACATAAGTCTTTGAAGTCGCCCCGGGTATTATGTTACCGTTAAGGTACCATTGGTTGCCTGTCGTGGCACCCGATGTCAACGTATTTCCAGCAACGGTAATAGTTGCATCCTCCAATACTGTGATCGCTGCAGTTACCGGAACACGAGCGCCTTCACAACCTGCTGCATTCACCGCTGCAACATAATACGTAGTTGAGGCAGTAAGTTCCGGGGTTGTAAATGTAGCACCCGATTGACCAGGAACCGGCTCGGAACCGCCCTGGTTCACATACCAGTGGTACGATCCGTCTGCGGGAGCGCCTGTTGCCGAAAGGTTCATAGAGCTACCGCTGCAAGCTTCTGCGCCAGTTACTCCAACGATATCATAAGGATAAGTTATAGTCGCCGTTACTGCCATCCTGCCACCTTCACATCCCAACGAATTCACAGCGGCAACAAAATACGTCTTTGTCTTTGTGAGAACTGGCGTTACGAAAGACGAAGCGGATTCCCCGGCGATAGCATCGGTTGCATCATCTGTGAGATACCAATTGTATCCGCCATTTGCAGGAGCCCCGGAAGCCTTAAGGGTAACCTGGCCTTCGCCGCAGCGAGCGTCATTGGTTACTCCGCTAACACCAGGAATGCTTTCGATACTGATCGTCGCAGAGTTATTCAACGGAACTGCTGTACATCCCGCACTCCTTGCCATCAGTACGATATGATTCTCGTTGGTCGTGAGATTCGATTTCGGTATTGAGAGAGTAAGATCGGCAGCAGCTGTTGCCACCATCTCGGGACTGATCGTATTGCCATTCAGAGTAGCGTAATAAACCACGCCAGCCTGCGGAGCCTGGATCTTAATGTTTGCATCGTTGCCCTGGCAAATGTTCATTGCCTCCACTCCTACTGTAAGATCAACGGTCGGGTAGCCGATGAAGATCTTGAAGCGATTGTTTCCAAAACTGTTCGGGTCGGAAGTTACCTGGAACTCGTACGTGCTGTTCTCTTCAGTGATGTTGATAGTCTCGCTGGTAAACGTGTCGAGCAGTCGGATCTCAATGTTTTCATCGAATGAATCGATTTGCGAGAATGTGAACGTGTGACCACCAACGGTAACGGTGTTCAAATGAAGTGGTATCTGCTTCGAACAGGTAAGCGGACCAAGGATATTGATCGCCATCTCGTTATTGTCGGTCGACAGGGACGAGAAGTTGATATACTGATTTTTGAGTTTATAAGCATCGAAATCAACATCTGCACCATCTGCTGCATTTTGATTGAAACCGATCAGAAGCTCGTCTGCCGAAGTTGTGCTTGCTACGTTAACACGAAGCATATCTTGTATCGCTTCCCGTATGAATGGAGGAGAATTAACAGGCTGCTTGTCGTCTTCCTGGAATGTAAGAGTCGGCGACGTGTTGGCAGCTGTATTGCGAACCCAGAATGCCTGGCCCGCTGCGATTGTGCCATCGAACACACCCGGAATACCTGCACCACCTTGCGTGTAGTAGAGATACTGTCCTGCTCCGAGTCCAATGTTGTCGGTATTGTCTTTGAAAGCGATCTGGGTCTGAACACCTGCTGGCCTTGTCACATTATTCCAATGTATCGGCGAAGCGTAAGGATTGCCAATGAGATTCCAGCCGGCGTCTGAAGCAACACCACCTCCCGTAGTATTCGAAATTACGATCGGCACGTTACCAGAAGCAGCAACACCTATCAGTTCGATCGTGATGGGAGTTGTTTGACGAATGTAAGCTGTATAGCCACGACCGTTAGTCAAAGTAGCTGCCGTACTTGCTGTTCCATTCACAGGGTATGATTCATAACGGCTGTTGAGCGCCGGATTGCCAGCGATGGCTTCATTGTAGCGATACAATGTCGGGAATGTAACGTCGAGGTTCGGAAACTGTGGCCACTCAGGCTTGGTAGAGGGATCGGTGAACGTTCCCGTGATCGGGAAGTCGTCTTTCCAACCAAAAACCGTTGCGTTGGTAACAGGCGATGCAAGGTAACGATACTCCTGTCCCGCGCTCGTGTTAGGCAGGTAACGCTGTACGGTCATGCTTGTAGCGGCAATCGACGCTGTTGCTCCAAGTTGTGCGATCCTGGCATCACGTGTAGGTGATGAAAGCATCGTGAAGTGAGCGTTGGGATTGAAAACTCCGTCGGTAAGTGTAAGCACACCGGCGATGCTTTGATCGGTTCCGAAAGTAGCCTGGGAGTTATTGGCTTTATTAACTGTAATGTTGTTGAAAGTCGTGTTCGTGGCTCCGTTGATAGTCTGGTTTGTTCCACCATCGAAGATGACCGTTCCTGAACGTGGATTGAGAGTACCGTTGTTGGTGAATGTACGGGCTACGTTCAGGTTATAATTCGAAGCGCTGACATCTAACGTTGCGTTTGCGTTTATAACGAGGTTCCCATCCACGTCGAGCGCAGCAGCGAGTGTTTTAGTACTGCTGGCTGTTGCAATCGTAAGGTTGTTGAATGCCTGGCCAGAGTTGTTGATCGATTGCGTTGTACCATCAAAGATAACGGTACCGGTGCCGGGAGTGAATGTACCGCTGTTGGTCCATGTGCCTGCAATGTTGATGGTATTCGTACCAGCCGAAAGCGTAGTACCCGAACCGATCGTGAGTGTTCCATTCACATCGAGAGCGTTGGTCAATGTTTTCGTTCCGCTGCCGGCAGTAGCCAGGTTAAAGAATGATTGCCCCGCGGCATCGATGTCTTGTGCTGAGCCGCCAAATGTAACGGTGCCGGTGCCAGGCGTGAACGTACCGCTGTTGTCCCACGAGCCATTGATAATAATGTTTGCATTAGGAGCTGTGACCGATGCACTTGCAGCAATGGTAAAGTTGCCGTACTGCGAGTTGTTGATCGACGAACCTGACATCAACGTCGCTGAACCCACTCTTCCGAATGTGAGGGTGCTGCCTGTGTTCATGCTGAACGTACCACCGTTGATGGCGAACGTAGCGCCAAGCATCGATATGTTGTGCGATCCCGCCAACAATGTTCCACTGTTAATGTTCAGATTACCGTTAATGATAATATCCTTATCGAGGGTAACGTCGCCAGAAGTTGTGAGATTCTCCAGGAAGTTGTCACCTGTAGCCGGCAGCTCGCTCGAGGTCGTAAGAGTTCCTAAATAAGATACGCTATATCTTGTAACTGCATCCGGAACTGTGCCGACATAAGTTGTTCCAGCGCTTCTCCTGAAGGTGGAACCGGTTCCCATCGTTATACTGGATGAACGCGTGAGTGTACCCGAAGTGAGATCGAGGATTCCCGATATGGTTGCATTGGAGCCCCATGTATAGCTGCCGCTGGTTCTACTAAATGTTATGTTGTTGAAGAGCGATCCTGAAGCAAGAGGAAACGTCGTCAATGCTCCGGTTCCGCCGATAATAATGTTCGAAGTATTAACGCTGCTGCTGATCGCACCGGCTGCGGCTTGAGTTATGTTGCCATTAACCGTAAGAGTCAATCCATTGATGATGAGGTTACCGGAAGCAGTGAATGAAAGAACACCGCCTGTTGCAATCGTAAGATCTGTTCCTAACGTGATGTCGGTGTTGCGACCGATCGCGAAGTTCTTCAGAGTGTTCGCACTGGTTGTAAAGTTGAGCGTTCCAGTCATGGATCCCGAACCGATTATCTGGAGGTCGGAACTGCTGGAGCCGCCTATTGTACCGGTCCTGGTTGGGCTTGAGAATGCTTCGAAGTCACCGGAGATTACGAGTACGTTGCTCGTACCGATATTCAGCGAGCCTTGTGTAAGACGAAGACGACCCACGAGGCTTGTACCACCAACAGCACTGTTGGTAACTCCCTGGACGCTTGTGTTGGCGATCTCGAGGTTGACCGCGATGCCATTCAGCGCGCCTGACGTTCCCCATTCGGTACCGAGGCTCTGGCCAACGCTTCCGTTATAAATGATATTCGATCCAGTAGTATATGTTCGTGTTCCGGTTACCCGAACTGCGCCTTGAGTTGTACCGGTAGTAAGACCATTAACCGATCCGACGCCAAGAGTTGCACCACCTTGCAGTGTGAAAGCACCAGTACCGATGAATGCACTTCCGCTTCCAACGTTCACCTGTGATCCGTTCTGAATGACATACGAGAAACCTGTAAGCGCCTGCGATGCAGTGAATGCTTGTGGAGATGCTGCGAGCCCGTCAAAAGTGAGTGTGTATGTTCCGGATCCTGCGTTGTTGATCGCCGGAGCATTGAGTAACGAGAAGTCGCCGGTAGTCGTAATGATCAGGTTCCCGGGACCGTCGTAAGTAAGGTTGTTTGTTCCGCCGTCGATGGTAAGGCTGCCGTTGCAGTCGAGGGTTGTGCTCCCGTCGAATACCATCGTGAGATCGTTGTTGTTCGAGAACGTGGTGCTGCCTGCTACCTGGATCGATACGGTCCCACTCGCATTGGCGGAGATGTATGAATCGCTGATGGTAAGATTTCCTCCGACAACGAGATTGTAGTTGGTCGATTCGGTTAAGGCGATGTAGGTAGACGGAACGTTGGTGATGGTAAGATTACCGGTAACGGTAGTCAACACACCAGCGAGGTTGATGTAATTCTCGAGGAGTGGCGTGTTCCATGTGAAGTGTCCGAATGTTTGGTTGAGGCCGGTTGGTGCTGCGGCATTCGAAGTATAGCCAGTAACCTGGCAAGTTGATGTTGCATTCCACGTTGCTGAAGGAATGACGCCAGCAACGGTTGTATGCTGATGATTGTAAACAGAATTAGCGCCGAAGCTAAGTCTTGCCGGCGCTGAGTTAGTGATCGTTCCGGAGTTATTCAGAGTACCGTTGATCACGGCGGTGGCGTTGAAGATCGGCGGTGGCGGAGGATCGAAAGCGAGCGTGAGTGTCCCGTTGTTTGTTACAACACCGGTCGCGTTAACGGTAAGGTCGGTGCCTGTACCATCCGCAATCGTCAATACAAAACCGTTGTTGATCGTAAGATTTCCGGAAACGGTAAGCTGATCGATGGACCGCGTGTCGGAAACAGTGATGGTGTGTCCGGCAGCGATAACCACTGACGACGAGTTTGCTGTGGTGGGCACGGTGGCCGGACTCCACGAAGCAGGGTCACTCCATAAGCCTGTGCCACCTCCTGAAGAAGTGATCGTTTGGGCGTTAGAAGTAAGATTAAAAACTAGCGTTAAGCCAACTACCAGGTATAGACTCCTCATGAGCTGTACATTAGTTGCGAAAATAGTTAAAAATTCTACAATATTCGGTTTTTATACCGGTTTCACGGCTTTTTGTAACCATATAGGGCAAGAAAGTGCAGTAACCAAAATGGAGTCGGGCCGTTAAGAGACCGCCTTCAGACATGCAACAATTCGTCCAAGATCTACCGAGCTAAGTGCAGACCCGGATGGCAGGCAAAGTCCCTCGCTGAAAAGGCTTTCCGACAGCCCATTGCCATAAAATGGCGCTCTTTAAAGACAGGCTGCAGATGCATTGGTTTCCAGAGTGGCCTCGATTCGATGTTGTTTTTCTCGAGCTCAGTCATCACCCTCTCTGGGGTGGTTCCCGGAGCTTTTAACAATACTGTCGTGAGCCAGCGATTGGAGTGAACCCCTTCCGGTTCGTTAAGGAACTGATAATGAGACCTGTTATCAAGAGCTTTGGAGTAATGATCGAATATTGCTCTTCGTGATTTCACACGTTCATCGAGAACCTTTAGCTGACCGCGGCCGATGCCTGCGCAGATGTTGCTGAGGCGATAATTGTAACCGATCTGGCTGTGCTGGTAGTGAGGAGCTTTGTCGCGGGCTTGGGTGGCCAAAAAACGCGCTTTCTCAATGAATTCGCAGTTTTTGCTGACCAGGGCGCCACCGCCGCTTGTGGTAATGATCTTGTTGCCGTTGAATGAGAGGATACCGAATTCACCAAAAGTGCCAAGTTTGCGTCCGTGGTAGGTGGATCCCAGGCCTTCGGCGGCGTCCTCGATTACAGGGATGTCAAATTCTTTGGAAATTTCTAATAATTCGTTGAGCTGGGCCGGGTTTCCGTACAGGTCTACAACGATAATTGCCTTAGGTTTCTTTCGTGTTTTCTCGATACGATCGTTGATCGCCTTGCGCAGTAAGCTGGGGTCTAAGTTCCATGTTGTGGGATCGGAATCCACAAAAACCGGGGTGGCTCCCTGGTAAGCTACCGGGTTACACGACCCCGAAAATGTGAAGGTGGAGCAAATCACTTCGTCACCTTGTCGGATGCCGAGGATGATGAGCGCCAGGTGTATCGCTGCGGTGCCGGAACTGAGGGCGGCTACGTGGACGTCTTCGCCCAGGTATGCTGCGAGTTCCTCTTCGAAGGCGGTGATATGCGGGCCGGCGGGTGAAACCCAATTGGAATTAAAAGCCTCCTCCACAAACTTACGCTCGAGACCTCCCATGTGTGGCGGAGAAAGGTAAATGCGATCCATAACTTACTTACTGTCTTACTTCTGTTCCTGCTGCTTTGCACGGATTCGCTGGTAATATACAGCGGGTATCAATAAAACCATCAATGTTGGATTAACAATAAGGCGATGAAGTTGAGACAGCAAAGGGATCGATATTTCCGCATCGCCTTCGTAAGAAAGTTTGACGATAAGATAGATCGGAAGCAGCACCAGTGTATCGACCAGTTGTATGTACCAGGCGAGACGCGTAACGGAACGATCGAGAAACAACGCGTGAATAAATAAGAGCATGAATGAATCGTTCAACAACACGCGAACGGTTTTCCGCACAACGAAATGTGTGTAAGGATGAAAAGTACAGCTGCCGCACAGTTCCAGGATATCGACGCCCTGGAAGAGAAACACAAAGGCGATCCCGCCAAGGGCAATCGCCATCACGATAAGCCTCTCACGTGAAAGATTACTGAAGACCTCTTTTAATCCTTCGAAGGCCATATCTTCTTTACCCATAAATACCAAAGAAAAAATACCATCGCGTAAAGCAAACCGGTGAAGAGATACTTGTGAAAGAAGTAAAGATTGTTGGGCCAGTACTTGGCGATATAGAACAGCAGTCCGACACGAAAGAGATTGAAGACATAGATCAGTACGATCCCAATCAAACTAAAGACAAGAGTTTTCTTCCATGTTCCTGTGAAGGCAACGATAAATGAAATGAACACGATCATCACATTCAGACTATTACATCCTTCGAACACACTCACGATCGTATCATTGTCCTGGCGAAGGGGAACATTCGGAGAGTTGATGGCCTCGCCTACCGATACATTGCTTTGCGTAACGGAAAGAAGTGCTGCGGTGTGATGAGTGACCATCTTCGTGATGGGGTCCGGCAGCGGGGCATAATATCCAACCCACGCTCCATAGATCGTATTGAGAACGATGTACAGCCCGATAAACTTCAGCAGGAAAAACAATATGGCCTTCTGGTCCTTCATTTCGATTTCTTCATAGGCCGCGCGGGTACGCCAACTACGGTCACACCCGGTGCTACATCGCGGGTAACAACAGCCCCGGCGCCAACAGTGGCCCTTTTGCCAATGGTGAGTCCCTGCAGGATGGTCGCTCCCGAACCGATGAATGCGCCGTCTTCCACCGTTACATTCCCGGAGAGGTTGGCGCTGGGCATGATCGAAACGAAATCGCCCAGCTTCACATCGTGGCCGATGGTTGCGTTGAGGTTGATGATTGCAAAATTACCGATACTAATATCGACTGTGAGACGAACGCCGGCACAAAGGATACACCCCTTCCCTATTTTGATGGAGGGGCGTAATTGCACGGTGGGATGAATGATTGAGTTGAACGGAAAGTTTTTGTCCTTCAATTTTCGACAACATTCTTGCGATGTTCCGTGAGAGCGATGGCTACGACTACGTCGTCTGCTGTGGCGAGGTCGCCTTTGGGTTGAGGGATGATCTTGTCGTCGATGTAGCCGGCAAAGTCGAGACGCATGTCATCGATCAGTCCGCGGATCTCTTTACCAAGTCCGCCGGCTCCGTACACAACTATTCTCGAAACGCTCACGAGATCTTATTCGGGGTTTTAATTATGCCCATTGAATTTCTCGGCTGTTGCAACGCCCTGTCCTGATATTCCTTCTGCTTTGAACACTTTGCCGATGGTGATGAATATAATTCTTAAATCTAGCCAAAAGCTCTGATGATTCACGTACCAGATGTCGTAAGCAAATTTATCTTTCCATGCGATGCTGTTTCTTCCGTTCACCTGGGCCCAGCCGGAGATGCCGGGCATTACGTCGTGGCGGCGGCGTTGTTCGGCAGAATACAACGGCAGGTATTCGAGTAGCAATGGTCTTGGACCAACGAAGCTCATTTGTCCAAGGGCGATGTTCAACAACTGTGGTAATTCGTCGAGCGATGTTTTGCGGACAAACCTACCGACACGTGTGAGCCGTTCCTTGTCGGCCAGGAGTTGGCCATCGGGACCGCGTTTGTTGTTCATGGTCCGGAATTTTATCACATGGAAGATCCGTTCCCGATAACCGATCCGTGGCTGTGTAAAAAATGGATTGCCACCCTGGACGATCATCAACATCAATGCGATCAGCAAAAGCAAAGGAGAGATCGCGATAACGATGACGGTTGCAACGAGAATATCGAGCGGGGCTTTGA
>Ga0170475_131317439_pt1 | contig 29815 bp, 7 predicted proteins | sample Soicark_Litter_5_FD_111474 | JGI IMG/M metagenome (GOLD analysis project Ga0170475, IMG submission 111474) | Avena fatua rhizosphere microbial communities from Hopland, California, USA. Combined Assembly of 48 SPs
CACAAATGGAACGTCGGCCCCGGTCGCATCGCCCGGGACTTTCGGGCGATTTTATTTGCAGGAGCTGATTAACAGCGGCGGGATGTCGGACATTTGGCTGGCAACGGATTCCAACAATAAGCCTTACGCGTTGCGCCGCCTGCATGATCGGCTGCGATTCAATTTCGTAGCCCGACGCCGATTCAATCGGGGCGCAGATATCCTTTCAAAGATTCACGATCATCCTGGAATTGTCGGGTATGTCGAGCACGGTAAAATCAGCGGGACGCTGTACCTGTTGATGGAGTATGTGGAGGCCTCGAATCTGAAAGAGATTTACGCGCGGCACGATACAGTTCTACTGGAGAATGTGGCGCAAATCCTGATTGACATGGCGGGCGCGCTGACGCACGTGCATGAAAACGGATTCATGCACCTGGATTTTAAGCCTGAAAACGTGCTGGTGACGCAAAATGCCAACGTGCGATTGGTCGACTTTGATTTGGCTCAAACGATCCCCGAAAAGCCAAAGAAGATGTCAAAAAATCCCGGCACGCCGGCCTACATGGCGCCAGAACAGTTGCAGGGCGAGGCCATTTCGCATCGCGTGGATATTTTTTCTTTTGGCGTGACAGCGTATGAGTTGCTGACAAATCAAAAACCATTTCCCGGTGAAACACCCGGCGAGATCCTGAAGAGCCAATTGGATCGCTCCAGCTTTTTGCCGCCTCGCGAATACAACGGAGACATCCCAGCAGATCTCGAAAAAGTAATTTTGAAATGCCTCGAGCTTGAACCCGAGCGGCGCTATCCGTTCATGGGGGTTATGACCAGAGAGTTGCAGAGCGCGTTGTACGTGCAATAGGGCACCGTTGTGCTTGCGGGTTTTTCGGGTAACGTGGAGAGTGTTTCCTCATATTCGCTTATGTTAGGGCAAAACCCTATTGAGTGCCATCCGTTCGAGAGTTGATTGAAGGGAGAGTCGTTTTGCTATTTTTACAAAGGGAGAAGACCATGAAATTGAAATTTGTCGTATCACTTGCGGTCGCAATGCTGGCTGGCGCTGCGTATGCGCAAACCGGGACCGGAACGGGAGGCGGAACCGGAACCACCGCGCCAGGAGCACCCACGGGTCCCTCCACTCCAGGAACTGCAGGCACTCCCCCGCCCACACTCAATCCCGGGATTGGCGCGAATTCATTGGAGGCGCAGCGGCGCACTCAGCCAGCGACTCCGCCAGGGCAGATTTTACCCGGGCAAATCGCGGTCACGAACTCGGTGGTATCCGAGACAAATCAGCTTGCGGTGACTAATCTAACGCCAACATCGCAGGCCGGGTTCACGAATCGCATCATGGCAACGAACGGCTCCTCATTGATGCGCGATCAGGCGATTTCGCAAGCGGACAGACAATTGCTGGTACAGATTCACACTGCAGTGTTCGGTTCTTCACAGGCTATCCAGTCAAGTGCAACCCCCGTCCATTTCATCTTGCGAGACGGCGCGGTGCGGATAGTTGGTTTCGTGGCGAATGCTGATGAGCAGAAGCGAATAGAGGATGCCGTGCAAAAAGTGCCGGGAGTTGTGCGCGTTTATAATGCGCTACAGGTGCAAGGTTCGGCAGCGCCCGGCCAGACAACTGCTCCGGGCCAGACAACAGTGCCCGGCCAAACAACTGCGCCTGGCGAGACACCTGCCCCAGGCCAGACGAGTCCTCCAGGTCAAACAGCAGCGCCGGGCCAACCTCGGTAGCCCACGCGCGACGAATTAGATCGCGTGATTTGCGGACGCAAGCACGCGATCGAGTTGAGCGCCAAGGACATCAAGAGATGCATCATTCCAAATGACGTAATCTGCCCGGGCCATCTTTTCTTCGATGGGGAATTGAGATTGAATACGTTGGAAAATTTGATCGGCAGTCCATCCCCGTGAACTGAGGCGTTGATGTTGGGTGTCCGGTGAACAGGCGACGCAAAGGGTTGCATCGAATTCGTGTTCGGCCCGAGTTTCGAACAAAAGTGGAATGACAACGCAGAAGAAACGCGCGTTGGAATGTTCGGCCGTTAAATGTTTGTGCTGGTTCAGAGCGCGCGCTGTTTCGGCGCGCCAATTGGCGACCTGGGCTTGCCAGAGTTGGCGAATGCGGGGGTGCAGAATGGCTTCGAGAGTTTTACGCGCGGCGGCATCGGAAAACACGCGGCGGGCAAGGAGATCGCGACGAAGAGCGCCATCGGGTGCAAGAATATCCGCTCCGAAAGCGTCTCGAATTTCCTCCAGAGCAGGCTGGCCAGGTTCGACGAGTTGGCGGGCAAGGAGATCGGTGTCAACGGTGGTCACACCGCGCTGAGAAAGAAACGTCGCCGCCGTGGATTTTCCCATACCCACGCCGCCGGTGAGGCCCAATGTTTTTAGTCTAAATTCCAACGGCTACAGTTTGAGGCCCCTCATCGTACGATCACGCGAAGGATCTCCGCGACCGTCAAGGAACGCGAACGGAGCGGAAGAAGCGCGCGGTGGACGAATTGGGCACGACGAACTTCAGAATCCCACTGGAGGGGACGGTGCCAGTAAATACGGGCGACCAGGTAGTAAAGTTAGTGGAGCCTTGCACCGTGTAGACCTGCCCCGGCTCGGCGACCAGGGTGATTAGAAGTTGCTGGCCAACGACCTGCTGAATGGAGAGGGTTGCAGCCAATGGGCTTAAGACGGTAGTGGTGGTGATCGCAAGATTGCTCGTCGGATCGAGATCGACTTGCGCGGGAGAATTGGTGGCGAGCGCCGTATTGCTGATAACGCCCGCGACCGAAGGACTGACGCGAAGCGTTGCAACCAGTCCACTGCCTGAGGAAAGCGTGCCGACATTGATCGTGACGACTGTTGGAGCAAGGGAGAAGGTGCCCACCGTTGTATTGCTCGAGACGAGCGTTACCCCTGGAGCGAGGACATCACTCAGGAAAACGCCGGTCGCGGCGGAAGGCCCGCGATTGGTTAGAGTAATGGTATAAGTGAGGCCGCCGCCGACGAAAACGGGATCAGGCGAATCGGTGACGCTTACGACCAGATTGACGGCCGGGCTGGCGGGATTGATGGTCGTGATTGCAAGCGACCAACCGGAAATGAGACCAGCATCGCCCGTGGCATCGTCCACAACGTAAAGAGACCAATTGCCGTTTGGATTCGAACCGTTGAAGCCGGAAAGGAACGTTGAGACGGCGCCGGCAGGCGCGGGCGGCGGGAAATTGTCGCCAGATTCGAAATCGGTGGGTTTGTAAGTTCCGGACACGATTTGAGCCGTGTCAGGCAGACCGGACGAAGCCGAGTCGTCGAAAGTAAGATTCAGATTTGAGATAGAATGACCGCCGCCCGTGTCGGACATCAGGACGACCTTCTGGCCGGCAGGATTTACCAGGATAATATCAATGTCATCAGGGAAGCCGTGTGTGACGCCTTTAAGTGAGACCGTGACTTTGCCTACCAGACCGGTGAGACCCGATACAGAGATGGTCGATGCATACGGAGAGGCGGAACCATGATCCGGGATAACGATTGCGGTGCTGTTCGTGAATCCTGCGGTGGTGGGCAGGCTGAAGGCGAAGGTAGCCAGGCCGAGGTCGTTCGCGCCATCCTGCAGGTGAAAAGTCGCAGTCACAGCTCCGGAGGGCGCGGAACCGGCGGTGAACGTGAAGCTGCCACTGACGGCTGCGCCACCGTGAACCAACGCGCCAATCGTGACTGGCGCACTGGGTGAAGCGACACCGTTGGTCGCGAGCAAAGTGGCAACGAGGTTGATTGTATTCGCGGCGCCAGCGTTCGTGAAAGTAAACGCAGCGGTGACAGTTTCACCGGCATCGAGTGTGCCATTTGGAGGCAAGACATTTTCAGACGTCAAACTGACTGCCGGCACCAGAATGATTGGCGCTGGATTCAACACCGTCGAAACGGCCGAGGCTGAATTGTTAGCGGAATTGCCGTCCGAAGCCAGGCCGGTGACATTCGCAGTGTTGGTAATTGAGCCGACGCTGAACGGCACTTCACGGAATGTGATAGTGGCACTGCCGTGAATGGGAATCGTGCCTACATTTGCAACGATCACGCCGTTAAGGTTTGAAATCGTGCCTTGGGATGCGCTGCCGCTGCCCGAAACGAAACCGACTCCCGCCGGCAGGGCGTTCGAGACAACGACATTCAACGCGGTGTTGGGGCCCGAGTTGGTGACAAGAATGGTCGCGGTAAGATTGCTCGTAACGGTGACCGGATTAGGGCTGGCAGATATTGCGATGGCGAGGTCGGCCTGTGGAAGATTGGCTGTGACAATGGTTGATGCGGAATTATTGGCCGGGTTCAAATCGACTTCACCGCTGGTCGCCGTCACGCTGGCGGTGTTGGTGATAAGGCCCGCTGCCGTCGGAGAAACGACGATGGTGAATTTCACCGACGCTCCGGTCGCAAGGCCACCGACATTACAGAGAAGGACGTTTCCGTTGGTAGTGAACGCCACGTGCAACGTATTGTCAGCCGAAACGAGAACCTCATTGGGAGAGAGAATATTAGTGACCCAAACCTGGCTGGCATCGTTCGGGCCGGCATTGGTGATCGAAAAGGTGTTGGTCAGGTTGCTGCCGGCAAAAACCGGATTGGGCGAGCCGGAGGCGGCGGCGAGAAGGTCCGCGATTTGGTTGACTGGATTGAGGACGGTGAAGGTGAGAGCCCAACCGCCGACGACTGCGCCAAAATCACCCGAGGAATCGTCATTGGCAAAGAGCAGCCAATCGCCCTGGGTGATGGGTCCATTGAAGACGGACAGCACTGAGCTATAAGGGGCTGCTGGCGCAGGGTTGGTGAAAGATGGCGACGCATCGTAAGCGCTGGGTTTCCAGGCTCCAGAAGTAATACTGCCAGAACCGGGTAGCTGCGATGGGGCAGAATCATCAAAAGTGAGATCGATCGCGGTGGCCGCTGAGTCGTTTGCGGCATCGGACATCAGGACGGTCCTCGTGCCGTCGGGGGCGACAAGCAGGAAATTCAGATCGTGCGGAAAGGTATGATTGAGATTGGAAAGAGTGACGGTGACTTTGCCGACCAGACCAGTAACTCCCGAAACTGTGATTGGGGAAGGATAGGGCAAAGCAGGCCCGGGCTGCTGCTGATCCTGGAGAGTGGAGGGAATATCAATCCGGTTGGTGTTGGCAAAGGTAACCGTGCTGGGCAGGATAAATGTGAAAGTCACGGTGCCAAGGTTATTGGTGATATTCTGCGCGATGTTGATGTCCTTAAGTTGAAGAGTGGCGATGATGCTGTCGCCTGGAGCCCCGCTGGCCGTAAATGAGAATGGGCGAGCTATGGAAGCGCTCGGAGCAAGAATCCCATAATTTTGCGTTCCGCTCGGCGAAGTGACGCCATTGATGGGGAGAAGCGTCGCAAACAGGTTCGAATTGACGACGTTGCCCGCGTTCCTGAGATAAAGATTGACGGTGACGGTTTCGCCGACATCCACAGTGCCATTGGTCGGGGCGAGACTTTCGGAGGTTAAGACGGCGCGTTCAGCCACAAAGCTGACGAATGGCGGAGCCACGACGGTGGATGCAGTGGCGCTGTTGTTTGACGCATCCGGATCCGCCTGGTCACCGGTGACGTTGGCGGTATTGAGGATCGTGCCGGAGTTGGTGGAGGTGACAATGACGGTCAGTGTGGCTCGAGCGCCATTAACCATATTGCCGAGGACGCAAGTGACCGTGCTACCGGAGACGGTGATTGAGCCTTGAGAAGAGTTGGTGGACACGACCGAAACACCCGCGGGTAAAGTATCATTAATAACAACTCCGGAAGCGGAGCTGGGTCCGCGGTTGGTCACGCTGATGATATAGGTCAAGTTGCTGCGGATAACGACTGGATCGGGAACATCCACGAGCCCAATTGCAAGATCTGTTGAAGGGCCGACGACGGTAGTTGCTGTGGCAGAATTATTGTCGACGATGGGATCGATTTGAGCACCGGTGGCGGTAGCTGTGGCAACAATTGTGCCCTCAAGAATCGGCACGACATGAATTGTGGCTGTGGCGATGCCGGAGTTGGAAATCGTTCCAAAATTGCAGACAACGATGTTGCCCGATATGGTGATAAAACCCTGAGATGGCGTAGCGTCGAGAATACCCACCGAAACGGGCAACGTATTCGTCACGGTGACGAAAGATGCAGGTGACGGCCCGCGATTGGTTACCGAGACTGAGTAGGTCAGCGTCTGGCCGACGGTGGTTGGATCGGGGGCATCGAGCAGTCCTACGGCAAGATCCGAGAAAGGCGGATTGACGTGGCTCGAGACTGTGACGGTGTTATTCGCCGGATCATTCTCCGGGCCGTTACTTGTCACTGAGGCTGTTGTCGTGAGAATTCCGACCTGGGTGGGTAAAACGTTGACAGTGGCTGTAACAACCGTACCCACATCCATAAGGCCAATGTTACCAGTGACAACGCCGCCTGAATGAGAAATGCCGCCCTGAGAAATAGTCGCCGAGCCGAAAATTGCCGAAGGTGGGAGCACTTGGCTCAGCACGACATTTTTAGCGACATTCGGGCCCAAATTCGTAATGCTAATGCTGTAAACGAGATTACTTCCCACAAAAACTGGTTCAGGATTCGGAACCATGCCGATTGCCAGGTCTAAACCGGGGCATTGGCCACCGCCATCAACGCAAACTGCGGGAGCAAGAAAGAGCGACCAACACTGAATGGCGCCTGCATCGAAGAGGACTTGATCGACAGCGTGAAGCCGCCATGTGCCATTCACATTTGCGCCTGATTTTCCTTCAAAAACCACAAAAGAAGTTTCAGGTTTGAACGGCCCGACGAAAGGCGGAGCACTTGAGGCAAGGAATTTGGGAGCGCTATCGTCGAAAATGGTGCGGCTGGAATCTGCGCACCCAATTCCGAAATTGTCTCCCGACCCTCCTTCGTTGGCCGAAAGAACGCTCGTGGTGCCATCTGGAGCGATTAGGGTGATGAAAAGGTCGGAGTCGAATGTATGACTCAGAAACAGGCCGACTGAAACCTTTTTCACAGCGCCGTTAAACCCGGAAACCGTAATCGGGGAATTTGCGCCGAACGAATTATCGTCAGGGATGGCAACTGGCCCCGTGCTGTCATAACGGATAGGTGTGCCATTGGTGCCTGTTTGTAGCTGAAAATTGAAAATTCTCGTCTCCTGGTCGCACTTGACTGCAAGAGTGAAATTGATTGGCGTGCCGCAAATAAATTGGTCACTCGTGTTAATTCTGAACGGAATGACATTCGCGTTGGTGGCTCCGGGCGCTGTATCTGGATAAACTGAGACTGGACCGGCAATAATCGCCCCAGGAGCGGACGTCGAGAGGCGACCAACAATATGAGTTGCCGGCACATCACTGTTATTGAAAAGCGCAATCGTGAGCTCGTTACATTCGTTGTTGTCGATGATGCCGTTGCCGTTTCCGCCAGACAGAGTGACACTTTCTATGGAGAGAATGGGGACATCAAAGGCTTCGATGATTCCCAAGGTCGTGCCGGCTGATGGGTCGACTGCGCTATAGCCCATTCCCCGTTTGGCGAATCCACGCCACATTGGGGAAAGATCGGCGCCGCCATTGTCCACTCGGTTCGCTAAGAGAATGGCGTCGCGCGCTTGCAGGAAAGTAGGATTAATCGGCCCAAGCTTCATGCCATCAGTAACGAACTGCAGCATCATCTCGTTGCCCGCAAATCCGTACTTGTGAATCAGATTGGCGCGCACCTCCCAAAGTGCAACGCACCAAATCTCTCCCGAATTGTGAGATTCACCAGCCGAAGGTGCATCGAAGGGCCAGATGGAACTCCGCGGAACGCCAGCATGGGGCAGGATCTGAGTCGGGTCTATATCTTTGAAAGTTTCGGGATTCTTTGATAGGTCAGTGCAATACGGGTAACGGCGAATGCCGAAGTAATAATTTTCACGCAAGCCAAAAAGCTGATCAGTCGAATAGCCGACCTGAGCATAGACAGCATCAGGGTCATCCAGGCTCTGACTTGCGAGGGAAAGCGCATAAAAGTCAGACCACCCTTCGCCCATGCCAGCAGTTTGCAGTGCGCTGATCCCAACACCACCCCCCACAAGTCGTCCGCTTGTGCCGTGCGTAGCTTCATGGAAAATGATATCACTATCCAAATCGCCGTCGCGAAACGGAACCGGGCCGTCCCAAACAAACATCACGATCCCGCCATTAATACCATCGGGGCCCCCGCCGAAAAACGCGTTATCAGTGATACCAAGATCCGCACCGGCCTGAACACGGGCGATGATACTGTCCCCGCCCAGTCCGCCCCGGCCGAAGTTGTTTTCCTGGTAATTGCCCGATGCTTCCGTGAATCCAAGTTGATAAAGGCGATCGTGGTAAAAGTTCATCCAATAAAACATCTGGACGGTGGAGGCACTGATGTAGGTGGACGGGTCGAGCGTCAGGTCCAGCGGGAAATCGAAAACTCGATTTGGATTGCCGACCGGGCGCGCCTGATCCGGGAAGCCATCGAAATTGCGGTCAACAAATGCATCGACATTGTTTCCGGTGGTAGAATTCCCGCCATCCGGAATCCAGCCATCAGGCGAAGCATTAATGTCAAACGCGGGCGTCGTGACAAAAACTCGGTTTGTTAAGGGCGGTTGAGCAGTATTCGGCGTTGGCCATCCAGGCGAAAAAGGTGTGGGACTGTCACTGGTGTAAACATTATACGTCGCGTCCGAAATAAATTCTGTAAGGGAGCGCCTGAGCCACGACTGTCCATCCTGAGCGTCAATCAAAAGAACGTAACGGTATGGTTCCTGATGCAAATCGACCATGACCTCCCAGCAAAGTCGGAGCCGGTTACGATCCAGGGGCAGCCAGACTAAGCGCGCATATGCCTTGCGGGGAGTTGCAAAGACTGAATAGCCATCACCGGCAGTTTGGCTAGTCGCCTTTATGTCGGCGGCATTCCAGGTCTCTTCCAGATCCGCTGCCGCTTTGAAAATAGCGTCCGTCGCCGAAAGCGGAGGAGCAGCTTGAATCTGGGCGCGAGCCGGAGTGCCTGCATCAGCAAGCTCTGGCAAGTTCGGAAGAAATTGACTCGATAGACTTACCAACTCGCCCCGTTTTGTGGTGTTGCCGATCAGAACTGATTCGAAAACCGGGATGCCATCCAACTGCTGCTGCCAGACCACGGTGCGTAGCCCATTCCGCGCGGTAATATCTGTTCGTGTGATCCTGGCGGCATCAAGTGCTTCGGCGCCATGGCCGAAAAGCGAAGAATGTTCGTCTAGAAACGCCTTTACCCCACGATCTGGATCAGGAGTGGAAACAGCCTTCAGCGATTTAGCGCTAACCGCTCTGCCCTCTCCGTCCGGGCCGGTAAGAAAGCCGTCTTGGGCCCGCGCGAACTTTGGCGTGCCCAATAATTCATCAAAGTCAACCACAGCGGAGGGGAGTTGCGATTTCAAATCCGCCAATGCCTGCTGCGACCGTATCAAAGCTTCTGGCTGAGCAGCGGCGGCACGTCTGTCGTAATCAGGCTTGGGCGCGTGGTTGGTGGGGCGGACTTGAGCGTGTGCGGCCAAACCCAGGGCCGCCACAATAAAACCCGTGGCAACCGTTGAACAAAGGGGCGTTTTCATCAAATCAATTCGTTAGGTTTACGGGCCCGTCGCTCGCAGGCGGAAGAATCTGCTGGCGTTAGTGGTGCCGACAGTCACGACCTTGTGATCTCATATGAGCTGGGCTGGAGGGGTAGTTACTTGCGTCCAGGCGATCGGTGAATTGAGCGTATTGGCGCTTTCCAGGATGTAATTTGCCGCCGAGGCCGGCCAGGAAATGGTGAAGTTGCTGCCCGAATGCGCAACGGTTAGTTTCAACCCTTCTACAACCGTCTTTACGGAGGCGGTATTGTTAGCCTTCAGCGAATCGGTGACGATTGAACTTACTGTCGCCGTGTCGGTGATTTCGCCCGCAACGGTGGGCTGGACGGTAATGGATGCCCCAGCTTGAGCGCCGCTGCCAATGTTGCCAAGATTTGTGAAGACCACCGTGTTCCCAATCAGGAGATAGCCTGAAGGTGAAGCTGAAACGAAGCTGACAGTGGCCGGGAGCGTATTCGTAAGCTTAACATTGGTAGCGGTCGCCGGCCCGAAATTGGAAATCGTCAGCGAATAAACGAGGCTTGAGCCAAGGCCAACTGGATCCGGCGCATCCACAATCGCCAATGCCAAATCTGCGGATGGCGGAACCACTGTGGCGACATCGGCGACGGTATTATCTGCCAGGTTCGGGTCAGTAGTGGTGGACGACAGGTTGACAATGTTGGTTGTGGGTCCGACGACGAAGGGTTGGACGACGACGTTAAGTGTGAGCGAGGCGTCTTTGGCAAGATTTCCGAGATTAGAGAAGGTGAGGGTTCCAGCGCCGAGCGAGTAGCCAGGAGACGCAGAGACGAAGTTTACCGTGGCGGGCAGTTGTGCCGAGACCACGACGTTGCTAGCGGTTGAAGGACCGAAGTTCTTAACTGAGATGGTGTAAGTCAGATTACTCCCGATAACGACCGGATCTGGCGCATCGGTCACACCCAGGACGAGGTCCGCCGCCGCAGGAACGACGCTCGCAGTCGTCAGGCTGAGGATCCAACCATTGGCGATGCTGCCGGAGTCAAGGGTCGTATCGTCAATCACGAACAGATTCCAGGCACCGTTGGGATTCGACCCGTTGCAACCTGAAAGGGTCGTTGCGTAAGGAGCCGGAGGGGCCGGTGATGGAAACGCCGCAACGGGCAGAACCGGATTCGGGTGATTCGTAGCCGTGACAATGGCCGAACTGACAGGCACAGGCGTGGCTGCGCTGTCATCGAGGGTCAGCATGATGTTGTTCATGGCATTGGCTCCGCCATTATTCGCAAGGAGCAGCATATTCTGGCCACCGGGCGGTGCCAGCATGATGTCGACGTCATTCGCGTGCGTGTGTGAGAAATTTGTGAACGTTACGGTGGCCTTGGCCACGACACCGTCGAGGCCCGATACATTGATGGTTGACGGATAGGGCAATGCGTTCGTGTTATCGCGGATGGTAATGAAAGCACTATTCGTGAACCTTTTAACACTCGTCCCCAGCGTGTAGCTGAACGCAGCGGTGCCGAGATTGACAGCCCCATCGGTCAGGCGGAATGTCGCAATCACCGAACCTCCATTCGTGCCCGAAGCGGTAAAGGTGAACGGCTGCGAGGCAGATGGACCACCCGGAACCAGCACGCCATAACTTTGCGGCCCGGATGGCGAGGCAACGCCGTTCGTCGCGAGCAACGTCGCGACAAGGTTTGCGGTGGGTTCACCGACGGAATTGCGCAACGCAAACAGCAAGGAAACGGTCTCACCGGGATCAAGGGTGCCATTGACGGGACCAGACTCAGAGATCAAGGCCGAGCCCGCGGGAACGATAAGGCTTCCATCGTTATCGACGATGGTGAGAACCGCGGCGCTGGGGGTCAACAATCCAGCCTGGCCCGTCGGATTGAAAAGGCTGATGAGAACGGTTTCGTCGCCTTCGAGCGCTGTGTCGTCAATGACCTGAACAGTGAAGGTGTGAGAAACCTCGCCATTCGTGAAGACGAGCGTGCCGTTCGTGGGGAAATAATCCGAGCCGGCAGTAGCTGTGCCGTTGCTGGTAGCGAAGCTCACACTGACGATGTTGGTCAGGATGCCCGTTCGCAGAACGTTGATCGTTGCCCGGACGCCACCTTCGTTGACTGAATACGTCGGGCTGGAAAGTTTAAATCCGGCATCGTCGTCGATGATGGTGACAAGCGTGTTGCTCGGACTCAGAATCTGAGCGCTTTGATCCTGGCTCGCCAAAGAAATCGTGAATGTTTCGTCACCTTCAACGAGAGTGTCCTGCAGAATAGGAACGGTGAAGGTCTTTACGGTCTGTCCATTGGTGAAGGTAAGAACGCCACTGCTCGCAATATAGTCGAAACCGGCGGTAGCTGTGCCGTCAGAAGTCGAATAGACGACCGAGTTCGTGCCGGTGGCTGAGCCGTTTGTTCGCACGACAGTGACAACGAGGTTGCTGCTTTCCAGCGTCGAAAGAACTGAGTTCGTGAAGGAGAAGCCAACGTCATTATCCAATATGGTCACAGTCGCGAATTTCGTGAGCAGTTGAGCGGCGCTGGACGGCTGCACGTTTGAAATCGTAATGCCAAAGGTCCGGTCGCCATCCACGATGGAATTATCAAGAATCGGAACGCTGAACGTCTTGAAAGTCTCGCCATTGTTAAACGTGAGAACACCCGAGGTCGGAAGATAATCAATGCCTGCGGTCGCGATTCCGTTTGTGGCAAGGCTGTTGGTGGTTGAGTAATTAACCTGGACGACGCCGTTGCTGCCGTTGAGGCGGAGAACAGAAATAGTCGCGGCGCCATTGCCTTCGTTCACCGAGAACGTGGGAGTCGACAGGCTGATGCCGATGTCATTATCCAGAATCGTAACGGGCTCAGTCGCAACCGGTCCGATGCTTGCCCCACCCGTCGCGCTCGAAAGCGTGACGTTAAAGCTGCGCGGATTTTGGACAACGGTGTTATCAATGATCGGTACTGTGAAAGAGGCAACCGTGACGCCGTCAGGGAAGGTGAGCGTGCCGTTGGTGGGAACATAATCAGTGCCGGCCAGGGCCGAACCGTTGGAGGTCGCAAAGTTGACTTGAACGATGCCGCTATGGCCGTTGGTTCGAATCACTGTTACCAGCGCGCTGCCGGCGTTTTCAGCGACGTAGAAATTGGTGGTGGCGTAAACGAATTGGCCGGGAGCTGTTTCAACGTCGATGATTGTCAACGTCGCTTGGGATGGCGCGACGAGGACCGAACCGATCGGATTCGTCAGCACCATCGAAACCGTCTTGTTCCCCGAAGGAGACAGATCGTGAAAAACGGGAACGGGCAAGATGGCGCTGGTCTGACCCGCAGCAAAGGCAATCGTATTGCTGACCGGCGTGTAATTCACGCCAGCAACAGCCGTTCCATTGGTGGTGGTCAGGAAATCAATGGAGGCCGGATTGTTGGTGCTGCCGGTGCGGATGAAATTGATCACCGCAGCGCCGAGGCCGGTGTCTTCATTCACCGAGTAAGTGGGGGACGAGAAGCTGATCGCGCAATCGTCATTGATGATGGTAAGTAATGAGGTCGACTGGTTGCCTAACGTGGGCCCCCCAGTCGGCTGCGGGTTGGTCAAGAAGAGGTTGACGGTGCGGTCCGTGTTGACGAGGAAATCGTCAATAATCGGAATCCCAACGCTGGAAACAATCTCACCAACCGGGAAGGTCAGATTCGTAATGACTGTAGTGAAATTAACGCCTGCGACTGCCGTGCCATTGCTGGTGGACATAGTGACAAAGACGTTCGCATTTTGCGTCGGGAAACCGGCTGTGCCACCGCGGCGGCGAACTCTGACCAGAGCATTGGTGCCGTTCTCGTTGACTGTGTAGTGGCCGGAGTCGAATTCCAAGCTGCCGGACCCGTTAATTGAACGACCGTATATCCGCAGGAATCGGGAATAAGGCGCTCCATCGTAGTGCGTGAAACCGCCCCCAAGAAGAATTTTGTCATCGGGCTGGACGACCAGAGACCCGACAAAACTGTCAGCGGCCAGGCCAAAATTAATCGTGGGATCGACTGAACCATCGCTGTTCATGCGCGTAATCCGGTGACGGGTGACGCCGTTAGCGAAGGTGAATTGTCCGCCCAAGAGGATCTTGTTATTGGCCTGGAGCGCAATCGCGAGCACAGCATTGTCAGCCCCGATTCCAGGAGTAAACGTGCTGTCCGTCGTGCCATTGGGATTCAATCGTGCGATGTGACGGCTGACTGCGCCATTCACGTTTGTAAACAGGCCCCCAATCAAAATATGCTCATCCGTTTGCAATGCTATTGCGCGCACTGAATCGTCTGTGCCCGTTGGCGGATTGAAGGATGTGTCAACCGTCCCATTCGCGTTCAAGCGAGCGATATGCGCCCGGCCGAAACCACCTACGGTCGTGAAATCGCCGCCGATAAGGACTTGCCCGTTGCGCACGCTGTTAGTCGGATAGGGCACGACGGCAAACACCGGGCCATTTGCGCCAATTCCGGGATTCCATGAACTATCCACGCTGCCATCGTCGTTGAGCCGGGCAATATTGGGACGGGTAATACCTTTAATACTTAAAAACCCGCCTCCGACAAACAACCGGCGTGTGCCGTCGCCGACGAAAGTTTCCGCAAGAGTGAAGACATTATTGTCAGCACCCGCGCCCGCGTTAAACAGACTGTCCAGCGAACCATTGTAATTCAATCGGGCGATATGGTTATTCACGACACCGTTGATATTCGTGAAGAAGCCGCCGATGAGTATGCGTCCATCGGACTGAACAATCATCGATCGGACAGCTGCGTTCGCGCCCATGCTCGGCACGACACTGGAAAAAGTAGTATCGAGCGTACCGTCAGGATTAAGGCGCGCGAGGCGATTACGCGCAATGTTATCAGCGAGCGTGAAATCCCCGGCAACGAGGATCATGTTATTGGTCTGTAGCGCCAGCGCAAAGACATCGCCATTAAACCCAGCACTGGCGTCAAGGGCTGTATCAGGCGAACCCGCAGGCTCGTCGAAAGTCTCGTTATCAACGATAATTAGTTGCGAAACTTGCGGGAACCCTAAAGATGCCACAGGGGTTGCGTTCGATAGTATCAAACCGATAAAGCGATTACCGTCTGTGAATTGATTGTCGATGATCGGGACAGCGAAGGATTTGCTGATTTCGCCGGGCGCAAAGGCAAGTACACCGTTAGTCGGCGTGTAATCAAATCCAGGGCTGGCATTGCCACCGACGGCAGCAAAGTTGACAGTCACAGACTGAGCAATGCCCCCTGTGCGCTGAACCGTCACGATCGCGGGGCCGCCATTTTCATTCACGCGATAAAGGCTTCGTGTGAAAGCCAATGTGCCGTACGCATCGTTGTCTTGAATTGTCAAAACCGCGTTGCTGACGCTCCCAAGAAGGTTGTTATTCGTTACTCCTCCGCCGAGAGTCGGACTGCTGAGACGAAGGTTGACCGTCCGAGCGCCATTCACCAACTGATCGTCGTTGAGCAGCACTGTGAAGTTCGTCGGCGCCGTATTACCGGGACCCCATGTCAACGTGTTAGTAACACCAGTATAATCTATTCCGGAGACAGCTGTGCCATCAGTGGTCGAATAGTAGACGGACAGCGTACCCTGGCTACCGCCTGAACGATTGACTGTGATTGTGGCCGTAATGGCACCTTCATTTGTGCTGTAAGTCGGCGAACTGAAGTTGATTCGTCCATTAGGCGAATCATTGTCGATTATGGTAACGGTAGCATTGCTCAGTCCCATGCTGGCTCCTTGCACGTTGAACAGACGCAGGTTTATGGTTTCGTCGTCTTCGGCGATAGAATCATCGATGACCTTGACCGTGAATGTGTTCGTACCAACGGTATCGGCAAAACTAAGGGTCCCGCTCGCGGCCTTGTAATCGCCCGGAGCGATCGCCGTGCCATCGGTGGTTTCCCATTGAACACTCGCACCGCCATGTGTGCCATTCGTCCGAACCACAGTAACGGTTACTGAAACCCCGCTTTCATTGACATTAAAGTTTGGCGCAGCAAAGCCTATGACTCCCGTGGCATTATCGTTATCGATGATTGTCGCCGTCGCCGATGAGCGGCCCAGCGCCACTCCAGCCGGAATCGGCTGGCCCGGAGATTCGCCAAGGAAAAATCCCTGGCTCGCTGGATTGGCCAGCGAAAGAGCAAACTGGCGATTTCCGTCGATGTTGGTGTTGTCGTTGATTGGAATGTAAACGTCATTGGCAGCCACAATCCGAGCGCTTCCATCCACAAGTTGGCTGTTGCCATTATTCTGGCCAAAAGTGCCGTCGGCAACCTCCCACGTGAGATCGAAGGGGTTAGCTGTGGGCGGGGGCCCGGAGGTAACCCACACGGGCGTTGCGCTCCCGAACGAGAAGTCGTTCGTCGTCGCAGAGCCGGCACCTGCCGGCAGCGTGTTGGCACTCACGGTCACCCCGGCAGGACCGAGCACTCCATCAGTACGAACCATCCTCAGGAACAACTGGACTCCGTTCTCATCCACTGTATACGAGTCGCGATCAAGGGCGAGATTGCCCGGGCCAGGCGTCGAGCCGCCAATCAGTCGGGCAAAATTATTACGATTCCGCATATCATCTCGGGTGAACCCACCTCCAACTCGTGTAAAGCCCCCGCCAATTATGATGTTGTCAAACCCATTCCCGCTCGGATCAAACCCAATCGTGTAGACAAAGTTGTGAGGCTCAACTTCCGGATTGAAATAGTGATTTGGCAGCCCGGCGAACTGATTGTACGCCGTATCCATAAACTTCGTATCCAGCGAGCCATTGCTAAAAAGACGGGCAATCGCCACCCGGCGGGTCTGGTTGTAAGACGTAAACAGACCTCCAATCAGAATCTCCCCATCGCTTTGCACCGCCACCGTATAGACGGTGTCGTTCACTCCGCTTCCCGGGTCAAAGGTCAGGTCAAGCGAACCATCGGAGTTCACACGCGCAATCCCGGAACGGCTGATATCGTGAACATGGCTGAAAGCGCCGCCGATGAGGATCGTTCCGTCACCCTGGCGCGCAATCGAATAAACAACACCATCCGCTCCGCTCGCGGGGTCGAAGGTCGTATCCAGCGTGCCATTCACGTTCAATCGCGCAATGTGGTTGCGAGGAACCCCACCCACCGCCGTGAATTCACCGCCGATTAGCACCCGCCCATCTGGCTGGATGGCCATGGCGAGAACGTTGCCATTAGGTCCGACGCTGGTGTCAAATGATGCATCAAGCAGACCGTTGCCCCCGAGGCGCGCAATGTAGTTCCGGTTCGTCCCATTTACAGAGGTAAATTGCCCGCCGATATAAACCAAACCGCTTGCCTGCAGAGCAACGCACCACACAGTATCGTCGGCCCCAAGTCCTGGATTGAATGTCCCGTCCAATGTTCCATTGCTGTTGATGCGACAAATGCCATTGCGCTGAACACCATTGAAGGACGTAAATGCTCCGCCCACCAAAATTTTGCCCGAAGGATCCACGACAATTGAACTGACGAAATCATCGGCTCCGCCCGGGGGATTGAAGGTGGGATCGTTCGACCCGTCGTTGTTGGCCCGGGCGATGCGATTTCGCGGATTCGTGTTGAACGCGTTGAAGCTGCCGCCTAGTAGTGTCTTGCCGTCGGCCTGTACTGCGGTCGTAAAAACGGTCGCATTAGCGCCAGGATGCTGGTTGTACGGTGGATCAGTGTCGGCATTAAAATCGGGATTATGAGTTCGATCGACTGCGCCAGCGGGCTGATCATCAAAAAGAATTGTCAGCACACAGTTTTGGATAAAGCCCAGTGTCCGCTCCGTTTCCGGCGGTGGGTTCCCCGGATCTGAACCGTTGAAATATAACTGCAAAAGCAGGTCTTCGTTGAACTCGACCCGCGCATCATTGCTTATTGTAATGCTTATGATTTTGTCCTGGCCATCATTTGCACCCCAGGTCAACGTGCCAGTCAACGGGAAGTTGGGTGTCGCGACGAAATCGGGCTGGCCCGGGCTCCAAATCCCCAAAACAGGGTCTACGAGGAAGCCCCATTGTTGGGAAAAGTAATTTGGATTTTCGGGAGTAGCGTAATCAGAACCCGGTTGCAGTGGGATTTCAGCTCCAAATGGCACAAGGTGCGAAGGCCCACTGCTTCGGAACAGATTGTTCGCATTCGGAACATTGGCTCCGTTGTGATCGTACCAGTCTATCCGGTAATCGACAGACGAGCCCGTTGGAGGCCCTTGGACCGTCGAGCGGTGAACGCGTATCTGCGCGACACCGGTCTTACTGACATCCTCCGTGCAGGCAATTGTTGCAGTGGTGAAATTAAAGACGTTCGTGCCCGGGAAACCTAGTGCCGTCTGAAAACCGGGCGGAAAAAGCGCAAAAAGGATGTCCTGAGGCACAAAGTTTGCTGGCGGTTGCGGGCTTGTCACATGCGGATCAGGTCCCGAGACCACCTGGTCCAATATATTAACAATCGTATTTGTAAGGCCGCTTAGCGCAGTCGGTGGTGTGATCGTGCTCGATTCAAGCGAATCAAGCTGCGGATTGAATAATGCCCCAATCAGGACGCGGTTCACGTGATGCCGACGCGCTTGTAAAATAGTAAATGAGAGATTGGAACTCATTTGGAAATCGTCGAAGGCAATTGTCCCCGCTGCTTCCTGCGAGACATAGTCCACATCGGGTATGGCCGTGGGCACGAAATTTGTCACAAAGTAGGTTAAACAGGTGATGTTCGTGACCGTAATATTCGTCGCCGACATGTTTGTGGGATTTACCGTAAAATTTGTAAAGCACAGCGGAAGCGGAGGAAGATTAGTTCCCTGATTGGTAATGACGGTGTTCTGGGAAATATTTCCATTGAAGTTTGTTATGTTGATGTTGGTGACGATGACATCAATCGGCAAATAGACCCACTCGCCCCATTCATTGTCCTGATCCCAATGGAACGTGTTCGTATAAATTGAAATGAAATTTGTGAACCCTAGCGACTGCCCATTGGTATCGAAGGACTCGAAGTAAATGTTCGTTTCAACGTAATTAATTGTAATGAAGTTGGTATAAAGGGTCGGCGCGAAGACATAATCCACCAGCGCCCGACCAACAGCTCCACCCGTTCGAGTCACACCAATTGCCGGGCCGTGACTGCCCAGTTGCGTCATGCGGGCGCTAAAACTCGTGGGAGAGGTTTCGCCCTCAGAAAACAAATTCAATCCGGTCGTAAACCGAAAATCTCCGGCTAATGGAGTCACACCCCAGCTCAGGTGGATATTGCCAGTAACCCCATTAAAGCCATCGACTGCGATGAAATAGGTCGTTCCCGCTGCGGCGTTGAAAGTTACTGAGCTTGTCACCAGGTTCCCATCGTCGTCGTTGTCTCCCACGAGCGTCAGCCCATCAACGCTATTGCCCGTGTAAATACCCATGATGGTATCGAAATCGCTGTTAACCGTTTGAAACGTAATCGCAAGATTGGCGGGCGCAGTCCACCGATACCAGACTGAGGCGCCGCCGTCATTCGCCGCAATTGTCGGCTCGCCGGTTTCTTTCGTGGCACCAATGTTATTTCCGACAACCAGTCCACTGGCATTAATTATCACTTGCGCGTTCGCAAAATTATCATTGGCGGGCTGGGCGGAGGCGACGCTCCCGAGAGAAATGCAGGCAATCGCGGCGACTGTCGCGATACTTTCGGGTCGCCACAGAAGACGACTACAAATTCGATGCGCCTGCGAAATAAGGCAGAACGGGAGAGAGGTCAGCAGTCTATGCATAACACGGACACGCCAAAAAGCGCTAATTGAGTTAATGGGTTTATTCAGCCAAATACGTTGTTAAGGATTTAATCTTCGTCCGAAAAACCCTCATTCCGAACGCCGCGATCTGAGATTCTTACAGTCATTAATGGGGATCCTTCTGAGTCATGGTTGAGTGCGCTCGCCTTTACGGCGCCGGTCCAAGCCGAATTTCCCCGCTTTGGTCGGGCCCCAGGAAATAGCCGACGCCAATATTGATATCTTGCAATAGCACGCCTTGGAATGCCGCCGTTTTCTGGGTATCCGGGTCCACAAAAGTGCCGCGGAAAAGACCCGACGAAGGTGTGATGCTAAGATTCAATTTTGGAACCGAGAGATTGGTTACGCGATTATTCAATTCAAGGCGGATATCGTTTGTCCAGGATTGGCTCAAGCCGCCGCTACTGATGCTGAACTGGCCGAGCCCATCGCTCCAATCAACGAGGCGCGTGCCGACCGCTGGTTTGTGGTAAGGCGACGCAAACGCAGTGACGAGATTGGTGAAGCCTCCAGGGTATTGGCCCGAGACGCCGCCTGGTTTGGCCCAAACCAAATCCCCGCTTGCGAAACCGTTCGTAAATTGTATCCAGCCGAGAACGCATCCCTTGCCGCCGTAGAGGGATGAATAGAGCGGCCAGATGCTGTCGCCCGACAAAGTGCTCTTCTGCGTGACTTTCGAGCCATCGGCCAGTGCGCCACTCCAGGTAATGGCACCCCCCGCGTCTACGTTCAAGGTGCCAAAACTATGGCCAGCGGGACTGCTTTCATCCTCCGAGCCACCAGGGATGACTAATGTATAAGCGCCAGCCTTGCTGGAATGGGCAGCTTTGCTAAACACCAACTTGTCCGCCATTACGTTTGCCGTCCAGTGGCCATCCGACACAGTCCCACGGACCTGATTTGCCGCCAAATCCAACTGTAAGCTAACGGTCAACGAATGTAGCATGCCGCGCGAGACTCTAGTGGATGACAGCCCAGTCATAGGATCAAATTTGCCCGTGAAGGAATAAGTGCTCCCGCCACTGCTAATTTTGCCGGTGTATGTGCCCTTGGTATTCACTACTGCGCTGAAATAACCGGAACTGGGAGCCGCGACACCATTACTTTCGTAAAAAAGTCCGCTGTATAAGGCGCTGGCCAGATTTACGGAATTGGATTGTCTGCTTCCGGGTACGGTCGGAAATTCGAGTTTGGAACCCGCACCCGAGTAAGAACCGGAACCTGTGCCCGAGCCTGAGCCATTGGTGCTGGCGGCGAAGCTGGTCGGAATGTTGATGATTTGCGAATTGCAGGGACATCCTCCGAGCTCACCTGTCGGTATCGGCGAGAGATCCAAACAATTCACGGTGCCGTCGCCGTCCGAATCGATATTGCAGCTCGCGGCCAATGCGGTATTTACGCGGTTCGTCGAGCCATCAGGGTAGACCATGTTAGTTGAAGAGAAAAATCCGCAGTTATAATTGTTGACCCACACGAATCGGCCACCATTGGCGCCATTAAGTTTTTCGGCAATGGAAACACCCTGTTGATAGGCCTGCGCGAAATAAATTTTCATGTTCGGAGCGATGTTTATCTGCCTCCAGACGCCACTGGAATTGTTGGTTGTGAAATCGTCAAATTCCAAATAATCGACGTACATCGCATTATTGCCCGATGTCCCGTTGAATGCGAACGTGCTGCCCGGGTCGCGCCCGTCCAGGATCAACCGTCCAATCGCGGCATTGTTGTCAAAACCTGAAGGCGAATTCCCTTTGTCCGCACCAGCCCACGTATTTACAATCCGGCTGTTCGAAGGATTAATATTCGTGATTGTCGTGCTTAACAAACTGGAGTACGCAGGCAATTTTGTCACGTTGAAGCCGCTAGCACTCCAGAAATTCTTGTTTGTATTCATTTCGGGACAGCCTGCGGTGATTGTCCCGTCATCCAAATAGTATGAGGCCGCAAGAGTAATCGGACCGCCCGCACGAAGCACGTAGTTGCTGATTTGCAGGCTGGTCGCGTTTACACTGATACGACTCTGCGGGGAAAGGAAATAACCATTGGTCAGGATGCTGGTCTGCGAGAAAAGGTCTATTGAACCGCCCGTCGCGTGGATGATACCACTATTCTGGAAAAAGTTCGCCTGAATCTGGCTTCCGAAATTTGTAATTGTGCCAGTGTTGACAAAAGTTTGGTAAGGCACCGACACCGGCGGTGAATAAGGTGAAGTTTGCGTTCCACCAAAGTAAACAGCGTTGAACGTTTGGAAGAAGCCGTTGTTAGTAAAGTATTGAAGGCGCGGCGCCGAACCGGCCCAAACGATTCCTGGATCAGTTAGAATAATGCCCCCGGATTTGTCCTGGGCGCCAGGCGTGTTGGTGGCAATGGTGATGCGGACGGCATCGAGCAGGAAGCTGCGAGTAATATTCAACACGTCATGAATAACAATGCTGTCGTTATTGCCCGCGCCCGTTGTGCGCACGATGAAATCTTGCGCCCGCGAGGGAGAACTGTCGGAAAAGTCGGAACGCGCAAATAGCACATGATAATGATTAGTGATCACAATCACACCAGGGATCACCGTTTCGTTGGTCCAACGCGCACTGTAGAGCTTGATGGTGCCCTCCGGCCGCGCGAGAGTGGAAGCAAGCAAGTTCGTAATTTCGAAGAGGCCATTTGTAGTGCGAAGGTTCACATCGACGAGGGGAGCTGAAATGCGTGCGTCGGGACTGCCAACAAAGTTATTTGTGGATTTCAATAGCAAATGATTGAGGCTGGTGATTTGAGCATGTGACAGATCCAGGTAATCGTCGGCTTCGATATCGATACGTCCTGGAACGTTGGTCGGATTTCGTCCGCCAATATCCGTCAAAACCACCGATGTTGGCAGCAACAAAGCCTCGTAAGCGCTCCATTGATTCGTCGTGGCCGTGGCATTGAAGGTGCCAGGAGGAATCACCGTCGCTCCTTCCGGTGTTCCGACGAACAAGGGCGGACTCTTGATTACAAAATAGTTATCGGGAATTGCCGTCGCGCGTCCGCCGGCGACGCCATGAATGTCCAGGAAAAAGTTTGTCAACGCGCCGAAATAATCAAAAACATAGATTAGAGCATTGCTGGCAGCTCCAGTTACATTGGTGTACTCAATGACTATGTCTGGAATACCCAGGATGTCGGCGTTTCCAGGAAAGTAAACGTTGGGCTGTATATTCTGATTTGTATTGGAGATGAATACGCAACGGACATAGCGGTTCGTCCCAGTGATATCGATTTCGTCCCGCAAATACTTCAGCGAGTTCGTGAACACCAGTTGTTGCTCAAGGAGAGCGCCATTACGGTCTGTGACCGGGTGGACCGGCGTAATGGGCGGATCAAATTCAAAAAAGGCGGCTGGAGATATGCCGTTGGGATAAAACAGCCCCGGTTGTGTTCTCACATCGCCAATGCCCCAATAGCCATCAAAAATGCCGCCATTGAGTATCAGATCAAGGGTTGCGTCATTCAAACTGAACCCCTGCTCTTCCATGGCTACTGTTCCATAGCTAAGGTCAATCGAACTTCCTTGAAGACTGAACACGCTTTCAAAACCCAAATTGATGACTCCTGGGTTTTCAATGTGTGTCGCCTGCACTCTACCCTTTCCCCCGGCGATGCTCAAAAATAGAAATTGAGTAGTGTTCAAGTAGGGGAAAGACGGGGTGACGACGATGTAATTGGTGGTATCGGCCGTAGCCATATTGATCGTCCCACTGTTCGAAAAATTCGATGCCCGGCGGCGGGGCGCATCTGGAGGAGAATAGCTGAATCGAAAACCAGTGTTGCAACTCATAAACGCGCCCGAAAGGTTGGTAAAGTTCAGCGTGTTCTGAGTCTCGAACGGTTCAGCTTGCTGTCCTAATTCCGTGTCGATGGGAGGGATGGGCTGATTGGTGAAATTGATAATGAATTGGCCATTATTGACAAAAGTTGTCGCGTCAATATTCGGGGCTATCAGGGGTGGCACGATGATGTACCCGTCGTTCCGGTAGGTCCCGGCGGCCTGACCAAAGCTGGAACAGACCGACAATAGCCCCGCCAGGGCGAAAAATAATTTGCACTTCATAAAATCTCTTCTCTCAGAACGGTGCTGACATCAAGGTGGTGCGATTTGGATCACGTACGCCGTATCAACCGAAAAACCGTGGGAATCCGCTACACGTATCAAAAATGGATAATTGCCCGGAACGCCCGGCGATCCGGTGATCGTCGCAACCGAACTGTCAGACGGATCCTGCACTGGGGGGTTCAGGCCGGGAGGCAACGGGCTGGAAATCGGCGATACAGACCACGCGTATGGCGCAGTACCACCGCTTACGGATAAGCTTGCACTATAGGAATTTCCGAAAGTGCCTGGTGAAAGGACTGGTGGCGATATCTGGATCAATGACTGTCGCTCAAGCTCGGCTAGAGTGGCAACGTCGGGATACAGAAAGGGGGCATTGGTGGAACCATCAAACGACGCCCATTGATAATAGAAAATAGAGTTGTTCTCGTCCAGAAATCCCGTTGCGGAATTGAGGTACGTTGGGCCGACTTTATTAAAAGTTAAAACGAGCGTGCCACCCCCAGGTCCTTCAATAGTGCCCGGACCCGCAGGCGGGATCGGGTTCGGCGGAATCAGGCTTTGATTGAAATTCGGTATGGAAGCGGCGGTGAAATGATCCACCGTTTCAACTTCCGGCGTGGTCGTGAGTATCCCATCTCCCGCCGCAAATAGAATATCCGGCCGCGTCACAATCCGGCGATAGTGTTCGACATAACGGATATTGTTGGTCGTTTGAGCAATGACGTCGAAATCGTTAGTTATCGGAGAGAAAAACCTGCTCAAAAGCGGATCGAAATCGCGGCGAACAAATCTAACTTTGTCGATACCCTGTCGCACCGCCACGTTTGAGAATGTGCATGAAATCGGAAGAACGGCGAATATGTGATTGGTAAAAAAGGTTGTGCTGCTGAGAGTGGCCGAGAGAACATCGCCTGAGGTCAGGTTCGTCGCGAATGTGTTTGTAAAACTGGCGATAATGGTTGTTTGGGGCACGACATTCGTAAATTCAGCGAACTGAATGGCGACATCACAGAAGTTTGTCGGCAAAATGGCAAACTCCCCCACGGGACCAGTCTGAACCCGCAACCGAGTCGTGATGTTGGTTCCAATCGTGGTGGCCCCAGGGGGGGCCCACGGCGGAGTAGTGACGACGACTGAAGTCGTCTGGTTCGCGACAATTTGAATACCGTTGGCTTGGGAGACGCTGATTAGAGGCACAGCTGTCCAGCGGCCATTTATGAACTGAAAGGTAACCAAATTGGCGAATGTATGGCTGAAAAGCTGCACCCCCGCGATTACACTAATATTGGTTGTGAATGCGATTTGAAATGTCCCCGCTGGCGCCCAAGGCTGATTGGTTACATACGCTACGATATTGGTCACGAAAATATTCGTGAAACTGTTAGTGGTCGATGTAATCACCAGATTAGGATAAAGCGCCTGCAGAGCGGCCGCATTGTTCGTCAGAGCCTGCGCCGCAAAGAGCGTCAGATTTGATGTAAATATCGTCTGTAAAAGGTTGTTCGTTTGGAAGAGCTGGGCGTCGGGCGCGCTAGCTTCAAGATTCATGTTTTCGGGGTTATACAGGTAACGCAACCCGGCTACATCGTCCCGAGTCAACCCGACGTGGAATAGCCCATAGGCAAACAGGTTGTTCCAGGTAATTTTAGGGGACGCAACAGCCGTCCGGTAGGTCTGGATGGGATCCACAAGAAATTCAATCGCTTCCGAACGGTCCGGATTTCCCGGAGGACAGATCTGCTCAATCGTGTACGTGAAGAGATTTCCATTAACGTAACGCGACGGTCCGAAAGTATCTGGATCGAAATTCAGCGGTATGACTGTATAATCATAATTTGGACACGAGGAGCCCGGCCGAAGAATTCGACCGCGCAACGTCCACGTAAACCTTTCGGGATCAGCCAAACCGAGACGAGGGATGAGCATTTCGAGAGCAGCCGATTTCAGATCGTAAAGGTGAAGTGCCGCCGCTGTATAATTAAACCGAGCTTCGTCCAGAGGATAATCGTTGATGTCAACCTGCGAGGCCGAGGGCACGTCATTTAGAATCTTCACAGCCGAATCAACCGCCCGGACTCCGTGCGGCCCAAAATAGGTAAGGAAACTAGCATCGTAGGTGTAGTACAATGTCGGAATGTTCCAGCGATAACCTTCCCCGATATTATGGGGAGCATAGGTCCATTCCGGAGTATCAAAAATTGTCCAAGGAGAAAATGGGTACGGAATATCGGTCACCCGGTCGTACCCCAAATTGTCAGCCTGGTAGCCAACCTTTGGTCCGATCAAAGAGAAGGCCCCAACGGTGTTGGTCAGCGCCATCAGTGACATCATTGCGCCCAGCCAGTGCAATGTCCGGAGGACACCGAATGTGCTGCCGACTTTTGACTGAAGAGATAAAAGAGTTCTTGGATTCATTGTGCTGGAGCCAGGTAAACCTGACCGCTTTGGTTGGGAGTTAGAAAGTATCCAAGTCCGACGTTCCAATCCGGAAAAAGAGCACCTTGGAAGGTGATTGGCTTGCCCGTATCCGGATTCAAAATATTTCCATGGAATAGGCCGGAGGCTGGGGTGAGGGTTAGGCTCAGCCTATTGCCGCTGAGGTCCAGAACCTTGTTATTGAATTCAAGCTTGAGCGGATTGCTGGCTGGAGAACCTAGCCCACCGCCGCTCAGAACCAACTTCCCTGCCCCATCACTCAAATCCAGCAAGCGAGTCCCCAGTGGAGGAGGTCGATAAGGTATCCCCGAAACTTCCAATTGATTCGTAAATCCCGCCGGGTAGTACTTCCCTTTGGCATCCCCTGACTTGAGCCAGACCACGGAGCCGCTCAAACCATTGTTCGTAAACTGTATCCACCCCATCACGCAACCTTTGCCGCCATACAGTGAGACATAAAGCGGCCACGTTCCCTGCGCCGATACCACACTTTTTTGTGTCACTTTGGTTCCATCGGACAAGCTGCCGCTCCAGATCACATTCCCGCTGGCGTCCACTTTCACGGACCCAAAGCTATCTCCGCCTGGGCTGTTCGCGCTTTGCGAATCACCTGGCAGTCTCATCACGTAATTGTCCGCCTGTCCCGCGGGATTCTGGGCCTTGTCATACACCAATCGATTTGCCAGCAAATCCGAGCTCCAATGTCCATCCGTAAGTGTTCCTCGTAATTGTTCTCCCCCTGCTGCATCCACCAACTGCAACTGAAGCGTCAGAGGACGCGAAACCCCGCGTGAGATGAACACTGTTCCGTGTCCCGCAGTGTTCAATCCACCAGAAACCGTGTAAGTCCGGCCACCAAAACTGACCTTCGCAGAGTAGGTTCCCCGGGTCGTTGTCACCGCCGAAAAATATCCAGCGCTGGCAGGGTTCACGCCATTTGTGCTGTCATAAAACAATCCCGAATACGCGCCGCCAACGGCCGCCAGAGTGTTCGTAAATGTCACCGAGTGTGAATCGCCCGGTGCCGGCGGCAGTGTGCCGCCGCCAATGGATCCCGCGTCACTCGGATATGGATCCATCACTGGCGCGCTGTAATTCGTAGTTGATTGCAGTGTCAGGTAGTCAGGCGCTGCGTACTTCTGCGCAAAGAGGTCAAGCCCGGAACTGGCTCCCGAAAAGCTCGACCAGGCGGCCAGAAAACGCGCATTACCGTCGGAAGCAACCACTGGGTGGATCTGCTTGCTGACCGTAGTGCTATTGACACGGAATTCGTCGCTTGAGATCGCACCAGTCCCATCCAGAAACCGCCCGTAAACTCCCTCCTGCGAGCCGTCTTGCGCGAGACTAGTCCATACAGCGACAGCCCCACTGTCAAGAGCCGCTACTCGCGGCGCGAATTGATCACCATAGCGATAAGCGTTTACGAGGAACCCTTGTGAAGAGGTGGCCACTGGAGTTCCGCTCGAAGTCGTGAACGCGCGGCCAAAAATATCCCAGCCGTTGTTCCGCACGAATTGGTCTCTCTCACCCCATACGACCACAAAGGCACCGTTGGCTAACGCAGCGACGCTCGGGTTTGCGCACACGTTCGTGATCGTCGTGCTGACTTTGAATTCGCTCCCCGCAGCCGAACCGTCCGACCCAAAAACCCGCGCGAAAATTTCCACGCTGCCAGCATGGCTTTTCTGTTCGGAAACCCATGCTAAAACGAACCGCCCATCGCTCAGCGCTGCAATCGCCGGTGTCCGCTGATTGAAATCGGTAAACTGATTAGCCAGGATTTCTGAGCCAACCTTTTGTCCCACGGGAGAAAAGATCTGAGCGTAAACATCCTGCATACTTCCCGGCGCTACCTGATTAAAGCTTCCGTAAGCAATCACCACATTCCCGTTTGCAAGAGTAGTGACAACCGGGTCGATTTGAAAATTCGCCGTGAACGAGCTGACAAGAAAATCTCCCGTCGCCCACGAATTTGACGCGGACAGAAACCTCGCAAAGATATGCCTGGAACTGGTCAGTGGGCGACTTTGCCACACAAAAACGGCACCGCCACTTTTCAGCAGCGAAACCTGAGGAAATTCCTGATCGCCCGTTCGAATTTGATTCACCCGAAACCGAGCTGAAGTGAACGAAAAATTGCTGTCGAGGGCTGCGGCACTTATGCCCTGCCCGCTGCCATCGGTGCTGTTGTCCTCCCAAACAAGGTAACCACCCAAAGCATTTACACTGGCAGCGGAATGAATTTGATCGCCGGGTATCAGGCCACTCATCGGATATTCTCCACCATTGATGACAAAACCAACCTGCCCAAAACTAAGGGAGGGCAAAGCGGTGGCGAGGCTAAGTGCCAACAGACTTTTGCCGATCCGAATTAACGGAGACAAATTCATATCGTAACATGTTTTTACCAATCTTGCATTGGCGTGTCTATGCTTTCTTGAACGTAGAGTGAAAAAACTTTGTCTGATGCGCGATCCGCTCCAAAAAAAAATCGGAAATTCCGGTTTTCCGCGGCCTTAATGGCCCAAAATCCGACGAACCGATTTCTTCCTTCGCGTATCCCAAGCGGCCGGACACGTCCCGCCAGCCCAGGAGTGAGTAGAGCAAACGCATCATTTGTTATCTTTCTCGAAGAATTGTGACGTTTTTCATGCAATTTCTTCGTGCGTGCGATAATTATTGAGCAGTCGTCCGGACCTGGGCGGGAATTGCGCTCTGTGCAAACGGCATCTCGTCCAGCGTATGCATTGGATTTCCCGCCGGGTCGATGATCGTCGGAGTAACGAAAATCATCAGGTTCTTTTTTGTCGACGCGCTCGACTCGCTCCGAAACGCGCGGCCGAGAATCGGCAGATCCCCGAGTACAGGAATCTTGTCCTTGATTTTCACCACGTTCTCGGTGATCAGCCCGCCCAACACGACCGTTTGGCCGTCCCAAACATTCGCGCTCGTCGTCACCTGGCGCAGCCGCAGGTGAGGCAGTGGCAATTGTGCTGTCACCGGCAGGGCGCCGCCGCCCGATTGCGCCTGAATCACGAAGCCTTGCGGGTCATCGTAGCCAATGAACTCGATAATCGTCGGGATAATCGTCATCTGAATCGTGAAACCATCCGCCGAAACATACGGAATGACGTCAAGCGTCGGTCCGAATGGCAGGTTTTGGGTGGTCGGCTGGACCGTGGAACCGATGACACCGTTTCCACCAGCCACCCCGCCGCCGCCTGCGGCAGTCTGGTTGACCGTCGTGCCAGTCACGATTGTCTGCAGATCCACCACTTGGATTTGGCACTGGCGCCCGCTCACAGTTGTGACCGAGGATTCATTCAACAAATCAACACCGTCGCGCGTTTCCAGCGCGTGCAGCACGATCCGAAATTGCGGGTCCGTTAGAATTCCGCTCAGCGTCGCCAGGCTCGGAGTCGCAATTGGATTCTGAACTCCGATTTGGTTGCGTATCCCCGAGGTAATCAGTTGGTCTGTCGGCGCTTGCGGAATGATCGGATTGGGGAATGCGCCCACTGGATTTGCGGTACTGGGACTGCCGGCAAACGAAGGCGCGCTGCCGCCCTGCAGACCCATACTGCTGTTATTCATCAGCACATTGCCAAGGTAATAATCGAAGCCGAGCGCTTTGGCGTCGTTCTGTGTGATTTCAATGAACTTCGCCTTGATGTTGATCTGCGGAGCCGCCGTATTGAGCACTTGAACGGCCTGCTCGATAATATCCAGATCCGCCAGCGACGCATGAATCAGCAGGGACCCTTCGCGGTCGTTGAAGAAAATGTTCTTGGGCGGCGTCAAGTCCACGCCCATTTGTTGGAAAAACAAGCGCACCGCAAGTTGAACGGTGGTCATATCATTCGTTCTCG
>Ga0170475_115496013_pt1 | contig 29424 bp, 24 predicted proteins | sample Soicark_Litter_5_FD_111474 | JGI IMG/M metagenome (GOLD analysis project Ga0170475, IMG submission 111474) | Avena fatua rhizosphere microbial communities from Hopland, California, USA. Combined Assembly of 48 SPs
CCACAGTTTGCCATCCGTGCACCAGGACCGAGTCGTGAACCCAGCTGTTTCCCGTTTCCCCTTGCCGGCCGCCGTCGCCTTCGCATTCATCGCGTTGTCCGGTTGCGCCACGCTTGCACCGCCTGCGCCCGGGCCCGATGGGGCAGGCGCTTCGGGGGCCCCGTCCGTGACACCGCGCTTTGCAGCCGGACCGGCATCCGCTGCATCGGCGTCCGCATCGAGCCCGGCTCCGACATCGCCTCGCCCCGATGCGGCAGCTCCGCGTCCATTCGATGACGTCGTCAAGGGGGCCACCCGCCAGCCCGGGTTCCTGTCGTTCTGGCGCAAGGATGACAAACTGTGGATCGAGGTGCCTCTGGCGCAGCTCGACCAGCCATTCCTGCTCTCGGCCAACGTGTCGCAGTCGGTGGGCGAGCGCTGGCTGTACGCCGGCCAGATGGGGGCATGGTGGCTGGTGAACTTCCGCCGCACGAGCCCGACTCAGATGCAGCTGGTGGCGCTGAACACCGACTTCGCCGCCACGCAGCCGCAGATGCGCGAAGTGGTTGCCCAGTCGTTCTCGAACAGCCTGCTCGCGTCGGCCGCCATCGTCAGCGCACCGCACCCGACCCGCAAGTCGGTGCTCATCGACGGGGGGTTCCTGCTGTCGGACTTGCCCGGCTACGGCACGTCGATCGAAGCGGTGTACCGGCTTCCCTTCGCGCTGGACCGTGGCAATTCGTTCTTCGAGCAGTCCCGCGCCACGGACGACGTCGCCACCATCGGCACACGGCTCCATTTCGGCATGGCCCGCTTTCCCGCTCCACCTCTCATCCCGCCTTCGGTGCCGGTGCCTGCGCCGGCCACGCTACCCGACGCCCGCAGCCTGTTCGTCGGTTTTGTCTACAGCTTCACGAAGCTGCCGGACGAACCGATGTTGCCGCGCCTGGCAGACCCGCGGCTCGGTCACTTCACTCATGTGGTCTCCGACTTCAGCACCGACCACACCTTCAACCCACGCAAGCACCACATCGCGCGCTGGCGGCTTGAACCACAACAGCCGGGCGCCGCCTTGTCGCCGCCCAAGCAGCCCATTGTGTTCTGGCTGGACAAGAACATTCCTCTGAACTACCGGGCGTCGGTCGAAGCCGGCGTGCTGGAATGGAACAAGGCGTTCGAGAAGATCGGCTTCAAGGACGCGATCGTCGTCCGGCAGCAGGCCAGCACCGACGAATGGGACACGCTCGACAGCCGCCATGCGTCGATCCGCTGGTTCACCGGTCGTGACGTTGGCGTGGCGGTGGGGCCGCATCAGGCCGACCCGCGCACCGGCGAAATTTTTGACGCCGACATCGCGATGAGCGACGCGTTCGCGCGCCACGCGAGGCGCATTGCCACGGAAGACCTCGGCCGGCCGCAGGCGCTGCCGGCCATGCACGCACACGGTGCAGACGAGGCGGCGTGCGAAGTGGGCTTCGAAGCCTTGCGGGAGATGGACTTCTCGCTGGACCTCCTGGAGGCGCGCGGTGACCTTCCCGCCGGTGGCCCGGCCGCCGAGGCCATCGTGCAGGCGGTCGTGAAGGACACGATCATGCACGAGGTGGGGCATGCGCTCGGGCTCAAGCACAACTTCAAGGGATCCACCGTTGTTTCGCGCCGGGAACTGCGCGATGCGGGCTTCACGTCCACTCATGCCTTGTCCGGCTCGGTGATGGATTACAACCCCTTCAACACGCCGCTGGCGGGCGAACGGCCGGCCGCGCTCAACAACACCACCCTCGGCCCGTATGATTATTGGGCCATCGAGTACGCATACAAGCCGATCGCGCCAGAAGACGAGGCCCGCGAACTGGCCAGGATCGCCGGGCGCAGCACCGACCCTTTGCTCGCTTACTCGGACGATCAGGAGGCCGGCGAGGACGGGGTCGACCCGCTGGTGAACCGCGGTGATCTCGGCGACGACCCGTTGGCCTATCACCAGCGCCGTCTGGCGCTTTCGCAGGAACTGTGGGCGCGGGTCCAGGCACGCACGCCGCAGGCGGGCGACGATCCGGTGCGTGACCGCCGGGCTCTGCTCAACGGGTTCGCCCAATTGCCAGCCACGGCATCGATGGTCGGCAAGTACGTGGGTGGCCTGCACACGACGCGAGACATCGCGGGGGCGCCGGGGGCGCGTCCCACCTTCGTGCCGATCGAGCCGGCCAAACAGCGCGATGCCTTGCATTTCCTCACGCAAAGTTTCTTCAGCGCCGACAGCTTCCGCTTCGAGCCCCAGTTTCTCGCGAGGCTTGCACCGGACTACAACGAAACGGAGCGCGGGCCCGTCAGCATCCCGGCTGCGGTGCTCGCCGTGCAGACCACGGCCCTCGACCGCCTGATGAGCGCGGGCGTGGCGTCGCGGCTGCTGGACCTGCCGCTGTACATCGCGCCGGAAAAGCGCCGTGGCGTGATTTCCCTCGCCGAGGTCTACGGCACGGTCCAGGATGCTGTCTGGAGCGAGGTGCGCAGCGGCCGGGAGATCGACCGGCTGCGGCGAAATCTCCAGCGAGAGCATCTCAAGCGCGTGCAGGGACTGCTGGTACGCGGCTCGGGCGTGCCCGCTGACGCGCTCAGCCTCTTGCGGTACCACGCCGTGCGCTTGCAGGCGCAGCTGCGTCAGGCAGTGGCGGCGCCAGGCGGCCGGTCGGTGGAAAGCCGTGCCCATTTGCAGAGCAGCCTGTCGCAGCTGGACGAGACCTTGCGCGCCACGATGTTGCGCAACTGAGCCTGGAGGAGCCCGCCGCGTCGTCGCGCCTTGCCAGCGGGCCACACTGCAGCGCAGCGGCCCGCTCGGGCGCGTTCAACTGCAGAGTCCAGGCTGTCGTCAGCCGGCCAGGGCCGCGAGCAGCTTGGCGTGGATGCCGCCAAAGCCGCCGTTGCTCATGCACAGCACGTTGTCGCCGGGACGCGCCACCTTGCGCACGGCGGCAACCAGCGCGTCAATGGTGTCGGCCACCTGCGCCTTGTTGCCCATCGGCGTGAGGGCCTCGCGGGCGTCCCAACCCAGGTTGCCCTGGTGGCAGAACGACAGGTCGGCCTCCTCCAGTGCCCATGGCAGTTGCGCCTTCATCGTGCCGAGCTTCATCGTGTTGGAGCGCGGCTCGAAGACGGCAAGGATGCGCGCCCCATCGCCCACCTTGCGGCGCAGGCCGTTGACGGTGGTGCGGATGGCTGTCGGATGGTGGGCGAAGTCGTCGTAGACCTTCACGCCGCCGGCCTCCCCGGACAGCTCCAGGCGGCGCCGCACATTCTGGAATGTGGCGAGCGCCTTGCCTGCCACCTCGGGATGCACACCCACATGTTCGGCCGCGGCGATGGCTGCGAGCGCGTTGAGCTGATTGTGTTCGCCAAGCAGGGCCCATTCGACCCGGGCCACCTTCATGCTGCCGCGCAGCACATCGAACGAGTGGGGCTCGCCCCGCGCGCGCAGGGCCCCGGGGGTTTCCTTGCGCACCCCGAAACGCACCACCTCGCTCCAGCTGCCGCGCTCCAGCACACGCTGCAGGGCCTCCTCGCGGGCATTGACCACGAGCCGTCCCACAGCGGGAACGGTGCGCACCAGGCCGTGGAATTGGACCTCGATGCTTGCCAGGTCGGGGAAGATGTCGGCGTGGTCGAACTCGAGGTTGTTCAAGATCGCCGTGCGCGGTCGGTAATGGACGAACTTGCTGCGCTTGTCGAAGAAGGCGGTGTCGTATTCGTCAGCCTCGATCACGAACGGGCTGCCGCGGCCTAGCCGGGCCGACACGCCGAAGTTCTGCGGCACGCCGCCCACGAGAAAACCGTTGCCGAGCCCAGCCTGGTCGAGGATCCAGGCGAGCATGGACGTCGTGGTGGTCTTGCCATGCGTGCCCGCCACGGCCAGCACGTGCCGGCCACGCAACACGTTGTCGGCGAGCCACTGCGGGCCGCTCGTGAAGGGCAGGTTTGCGTCAAGAATGGCTTCCATCAGCGCGTTGCCGCGGGAAACCACGTTGCCGATCACGAACAGGTCGGGCCCAAGTGCCAGCTGGTCGGCGCCAAAGCCCTCGATCAGGTCGATGTCCAGCGCGCGAAGCTGGTCGCTCATGGGGGGGTAGACGCCGGCGTCGCAGCCGGTCACGCGGTGGCCCGCTTCGCGGGCAAGGGCTGCCAAGCCACCCATGAAGGTGCCGCAGATGCCGAGGATGTGAATGTGCATGGTGAAATCGTTGGGCGCCACATGTGCGGCGCGAGGGTTCGTGCTCAGCGAAGCACGGTGCGGGCTGCTGCCACGGTGTCGTCGATGTCCTGATCGGTGTGCGCGGCGCTGACGAACCCGGCCTCGTACAGCGCGGGCGCGAGGTACACGCCGCGGTCGAGTAGACCGTGGAAGAAGTGGTTGAAACGTGCGTTGTCAGTCGCCATCACGGTGGAGTAGTTTTGCGGCAATCCTTCGCCGGCCTGCGTGAAGAAGAAGCCGAACATGCCGCCCTGGCAATCGGCGACCATCGGCACGCCGGCGTCGCGCGCGGCCACGAGCAGGCCATCGATCAACCTGCGGGTGCGGTCCGAAAGGGCCTCGAAGAATCCGGGCCGCTGGATCTCCTTGAGCGTGGCGAGGCCGCAGGCCGTGGCCACCGGGTTGCCCGACAGCGTGCCTGCCTGGTACACCGGCCCGAGCGGGGCGAGCTGCTCCATGACGGCCCGGCGGGCGCCGAACGCGGCGAGTGGCATGCCGCCGCCGATCACCTTGCCGAACACGCTGATGTCGGGCTCGAAGCCTGGAAGGGCCTTCGCGTAGAGGCTCTGGGCGCTGCCGAGCGCCACCCGGAAACCCGTCATGACTTCATCGAACCCCAGGAGCGCTCCATGGTGCGTGCACAACTCGCGCAGGCGCTTCATGAATGGCACGCTGGCGCGAACGAAATTCATGTTGCCGGCGATGGGTTCGATCACGACGCAGGCGATCTCTTGGCCGCTGCGCGCGAAGGCTTCTTCGAGTTGACCGATGTGGTTGTATTCGAGCACCACGGTGTGCTGCACCACCTCGGGCGGAACCCCGGCGCTGGTCGGGTGCCCGAACGTGGCCAGGCCGGAGCCTGCTTTCACGAGAAGCGAATCGGCGTGGCCATGGTAGCAGCCCTCGAACTTGACGATCTTCGGGCGGCCGGTGGCGCCCCGGGCGAGCCGCAACGCGCTCATCGCCGCTTCGGTGCCGGAACTGACCAGGCGTACCTGGTCCATCGTGGGCACGAGTCTGAGAATTTCCTCTGCGAGTTCGATTTCGCGCTCGGTTGGTGCACCGAACGAGAAGCCTTCGAGCACGGCCCTTTGCACAGCCTCGACCACGGCTGGGTGGCCATGGCCCAGGATCATCGGCCCCCAGGAGCCGATGTAGTCGATGTAGCGCCGGCCTTCGCTGTCGGTCATGTACGCGCCCTGGGCGCTGGCGATGAACCGCGGCGTGCCGCCGACCGCACGGAAGGCTCGCACCGGGGAATTCACGCCGCCCGGGATGACATGGCGCGCCCGTTCGAACAGGGCCGCGTTGGTAACGCCGGCCCGGGGCTCAATGGACATGCCGTGGATCCTTGGGCAGATTGTCGTCTTCCGCGGCCGGGGCTTCGATGGCGGGGTTCCCCTCTTCTTCTTCCTCGCCGGGCGGCAAGGCCCAGAAGAAGCGGTCCGGGATCACGTTGCCCATGCCGGGCCGGAAGCCGGCATCGAGCGATTGGTCCAGGAAAGCGAGCGACTCGCCGACGGCGGCATGCAGTTCAGCGCCCGCTGCAAGCAACGCAGCAAGCGAGGCCGAAAGCGTGTCGCCTGCGCCGACGAAGCTCACTTCGAAGCGCTCGAATTTCTCGCCGGTAATGGCGCCTTGCGGCGAGGCAAGCACGTTGTCCATGAACTGGTCCGGCAATGGCACGCTGGTCACCAGCACGAAGCGCGTGCCGTGCTCGGCCGCTGCCACGGCGAGCTCGCGCGGCGATGCCGGGCGTTCGTTGTTCCACTCCGGAAGCAGGAAGTCGGTGAGGGTCTGGTGGCTGCCGACCAGCACCTCAGCCTGCGGAAGGACGAGTTCGCGGAACGAATCGAGGTAGGCCTGCTGCTCGTCCTCTTCGACCCACGACAGGTTCGGCATGTAGGCAACGAGCGGGACATCCGGGTAGTCGGACAGCACTTCGGCGACGGCGCTCACCACTTCGGCCGATCCCAGGAAGCCGACTTTCCAGGCTGCGATGGTGACATCCTCGAGGATGGTTCGTGCCTGCTCGACGACGACGTCGGAGTCGATGGCGCTGTGGTCGAACACCTCGGCGGTGTCGCGCAGCACGATGGACGTCACGACGGGCAGCGCATGCGCTCCCATCGCGGCAATGGTGGCGATATCGCCAGCCAGACCACCCGCACCGCTGGGGTCGGTGGCATTGAAGGTCATCACGCAAGCCGGGCCGTTGCCCTCTTGGGAGGGGTCGGTGGCAGTGTCGGTTGGAGAAGCGTCAACGGTCATGAGGGGCATCCGTCAGATGGGAGCGAAGGAGTGACCGGGTTCCCCGGGAACTTCTAGATAAATGTGAGGAAAGTAGCGTATGTACCTTAAAACCATCGCATTTTTGGCATTTTGCGTGGCTACAATCTTTCATCATTGTAGTGAGCTTGGTAAAGAATAACGTGAGTAAAGACGCGAGCATGATGCGGACTTGGATGTGCCTGATCTGTGGTTGGATCTACGACGAAGCCACGGGTGACCCCGAACATGACATTGCGCCCGGTACACCCTGGGAGAAGGTGCCGATGAACTGGACCTGCCCGGAGTGCGGCGCGCGCAAGGAGGACTTCGAGATGGTGCAGATCTGAGCCGTGCCCGGATCCATGGGAGGACCGGGCTCGAGAAGAAAGGCAGCCTTGCCCTGGCGGGCATTGAGGAGATTTTCCGTTGAGCAATGAAGCCGCAGCAGGGGTCAAGGTGCTGGTCATCGATGACAGCAACACCATTCGGCGCAGCGCCGACATCTTTTTGAAGCAGGGTGGCTATGACGTCTTGCTCGCCGAAGACGGTTTCGACGCGCTTGCGAAAGTCAACGATCTGCACCCGGACCTGATTTTCTGCGACATCCTGATGCCCAGGCTGGACGGGTACCAGACGTGCGCGATCATCAAGCGCAACCCCACCTTCTCCGGCGTGCCGGTGATCATGCTGTCGTCGAAGGATGGGCTTTTCGACAAGGCCCGCGGCCGCATGGTCGGCGCCGAGGCGTACTTGACGAAGCCTTTCACGAAAGATCAATTGCTTCAGGCCGTCGAGCAGTATCGAGTGAAGGCCTGACGAAACACAGGGGCGCGGCCGACCGGTCCGCCTCGGGATAGGGTGCGATCCATTCGCACCGCCAGATGGAGAATGAAATGCCGATCAAGAAGATCCTGTTGGTTGATGACTCGAAGACGGAACTGCACTTCCTGTCGGACCTGCTGACAAAGCGCGGTTTCTCCGTGCGCACGGCCGAAGGCGGCGAAGATGCGATGCGCCGCCTCGCCGAGGAAAAGCCCGATCTGATCTTGATGGATATGGTCATGCCGGGACAGAACGGCTTCCAGCTCACCCGCGCCATCACGCGCGACGCCCGGTTCACCGACGTTCCCGTGATCATGTGCACGAGCAAGAACCAGGAAACCGACCGCGTCTGGGGCATGCGCCAGGGGGCCCGCGATTACATCGTCAAGCCCGTCGATGCCGACGAATTGATGACCAAGATCAAGGCCTTCGACTGATCCCGGTCACCGAGATGTCTTCTTCTCGTTCCAAAGGCAGGTGAATGGCCAATAAGGAAGCATTGCGCGAATTGCAAACCCGCCTGGCCGATCGGTTGCGGGCCGCTCGAACGCAGGAGCGCGGCAAATCGTGGCTGGCTGTGGAAAGCGGAGGCCACGGCTTCTTGTTTCCGCTCCAGGAGGCTGGCGAGATCTTCCCGTTCGGGCCGACTGTCCAGGTGCCGTACACAAACCGCTGGTTCCTCGGAGTCGCAAACTTGCGAGGCCGGTTGCACGGGGTGGTGGACCTGGCCGGGTTCCTCGGCATCCGGGGCAACGAGGCCGGCCGCGAGCAATCCTGGTTCGTGGCCTTCAATGCGATCTTGAACATCAATTCGGCGGTGCTGGTCGACCGGCTCGCTGGCCTGCGCAGCGCTGAGCAGCTCACGCTGCAGGCCGATGACGGCGAGGCGCGGCCTGCCTTTGTCGGAGGGCATTACCGCGACGAAGGCAACCGGCTGTGGCGTGAACTCAATCTCGCGGCCCTGGCCAACGAAGCCGCATTCCTGAAAATCGCGGGCCGAGCGCCAAGGGCGCCCAGACCATCCGACTGTGCTAGTGGTACCGAGATAAGTAAGACGGAACGAGGAACTTATGAGCTTCCTGGACAAAATCAAAGGCAAGGGCAAGGGGCGGGACGATGAGGGCAGCCCGGACGTGCCGCTCGACGACGTGATCGCACTTGACGTGCCGGTCCACGACGAGACCGTGCCCGCCGCAGCCGACTCCCGGACGAACGTTTCTGCAACTCACATCGATTCCTCGATCATCACCGAGGCCGCGCCTTCCGAGATTGCCGAGTTCTCCGACACCCGCATGCCGCCGTCCGAGGTGGTGGCCGGCTCGGGCACCGGCCTGCCACTGATCGGCGAACAGTCGGTGGGCATGCAGCAGCGCATGCTGGTCGGCATGGTGCTGGCGGGTCTCGCCGGCCTGCTGATCACCGCCGGCGCATCCATCTTCTCGGCCACCAAGGGCGCAGCGCAGGTGGGCGCCTCGGGCCAGGCGCTGATGCAGTCGCAGCGGCTTGCGAAATCGGTGTCGCAAGCACTGATCGGCAGCGCGGCGGCCTTCTCCGAGGTCAGGGAAAGCACCGAGGTGCTGGCGCACAACGTGCGCGGCCTGGCCCGCGGCGATGAGCGCCTGAGTGCCGCGCACGGTTCGGTGCAGGCCGAACTGGCGCCGCTGCTGCCACTGGTCGATGCCGCTGAAAAGAACGCGCAGACGGTGCTTGCCCAGGAGAAGATCCTCACGCAGGTCGGTCAGGCGCTCCGTGCCATCAACCGCCAGTCGTCCGACCTGCTGGAAATTGCCGAGACGGTGGCGTCGCTGAAGCTGCAGCAAGAGGCGTCGTCGGCCGAGCTTTCGGCGGTTGGCCAACTCGTGATGCTGACCCAGCGCATCGGCAAATCCGCAAACGAATTCCTGACGATGGAAGGCGTGAGCCCCGAAGCCGTGTTCCTGCTCGGCAAGGATTTGAACTCGTTCAAGGAAATTGCCGATGGCCTGCTGACCGGCAACGCGGAACTCCGCCTGCCTGGCACGAAAGAAGCGCAGACCAAGGAACGACTCACCGCGCTGCTTGCGCTGTATGAAGAGACCCGCGTGCAAGCCGGCTCCATCCTCGGCAACCTGCAGGGCCTGGTGTCGGCCCGTGAAGCGCAGGCCGCGATCATCAAGGACAGCGAAAACCTCCGGATCGGTCTCGAGAAAGTGCAGTACGGCCTTGGCGAAGCCACGGCGTTCAGCACCGGCGCACTGCTGCTCCTGCTGCTGTCGGCCCTCGTGCTCGGCGGTGGCGGATACGGCCTGGTGGCCCTCTCGCTGCGTGACCAGCGCCAGCGTGCGGCACTCGCCGAAGCGCAACGGCTGGAAGCGGAGCGCCAGGAGCAGGAAGCCAAGCGCGTGAACGACGCGAACCAGGCCGCCATTTTGCGTTTGATGAACGAACTGCAGACGGTTGCTGAAGGCGACCTGACCCAGCAGGCCACGGTGACGGAAGACATCACCGGCGCCATCGCCGACTCGGTGAACTACACGGTGGAAGAGCTGCGCACGCTCGTATCGCAGGTGCAGGGCACGGTGGGACGGGTGACCGAAACCACGCAGCAGGTGGAAGCCACGTCCACCGAACTGCTTGCCGCCTCGGACGAGCAACTCCGCGAAATTCGGGAGACCGGTGAATCGGTGCTCCAGATGGCGAACCGAATCAACGACGTGTCGGCCCAAGCGCAGCAGACTGCCCAGGTGGCCCGCCAATCGCTGCAGGCCGCCGAAACCGGTCTGACGGCGGTGCAGAACACCATCGGCGGCATGAACTCCATCCGCGACCACATCCAGGAGACCTCCAAGCGCATCAAGCGGCTGGGCGAGTCCTCGCAGGAGATTGGCGAAATCACCGAGCTGATCTCGGACATTACCGAACAAACCAACGTGCTGGCGCTGAACGCGGCCATCCAGGCAGCCTCCGCCGGCGAAGCGGGCCGTGGCTTCTCGGTGGTTGCAGAAGAAGTGCAGCGGCTGGCCGAACGTTCCGGTGATGCGACGCGGCAGATCGCGGCCCTGGTCAAGACCATTCAGACCGACACCCAAGACGCGGTGGGCGCCATGGAACGGTCCACGCAAGGGGTGGTGGAAGGAACCCGCCTGTCTGACGCGGCCGGTAGCGCACTGGGCGACATCGACCGCGTCTCCCGCCAGCTGGCTGACCTGATCGGGCAAATTTCCCACCAGGCGCTCCGAGAAGCTGAATCGGCCAACGTGGTGGCGGCCAACATCCAACACATTTTTGCCGTGACGGAACAAACGGGTGAAGGCACCCGGTCCACTGCCCAGATGGTGCGCGAACTGTCCCGTACCGCTGAAGAACTGAAGCAATCGGTCGCTCGATTCAAGATCGGTTGACCGGCGCTGCGGCCCCAGGCCGCGGCGCGGACCGCACTTCACCCGTCACCGGATCGAACGCCCCAGGACGCAGGCCACGATGAGCGACAAGCAAAGCGAAACTACCGATGACCTGAGCGCCTTGGCGTGGGTGCAAGAAGAACTGCGCCGCTCCCTGGAAGCCGCCCACAAGGCCCTGCGCCGGTTCGTCAAGGATGCCGAGGCGGTCAGCGGCTCCGATGTCGACGCCGTCGACCCAGCGGTGTTACGCACCGCGCACCAGCAGATTCACCAGGGCGTGGGCGCTCTGGAACTCGTGGGCTTGCCGGCTGTCGCGGGCGTGCTCCGCGCGACCGAAGCGGCCATCAAGCGGTTCGTCCAGAAGCCTCAAAAACTGACGTCGGCCGATGTTGACGTGATCGAACAGGCCTCATTCGCGCTGCTCGACTACCTCCAGCGCCTGCTGGCAGGCAAGGCGACGTCGGCGCTGGCGCTTTTTCCGTGTTACCGCGACGTGCAGGCCGTGGCAGGTGCTGATCGCGTTCATCCCGCCGACCTCTGGAGCCACGACTGGCGCTGGCGCGACGTGCCGAGCGAGCAGGGTATCGCCCCGCGCGCTGCCGATGCGTCGGCCCGGGCGGAGATGGAGCAGCAGATGCTGCTGTTGATGCGTGGGCAGCAGACCTCACCGACCGCGCGCATGAGCGAGCTCTGCGCCGGGCTCGGTGCAGGTGCCGCCGATCTGGCGACTGCCACATTGTGGAAACTCGCGGCCGGCTTCTTCCAGGGGCAGGCCATGGGCCTGCAGAAGTCCGACGTGTTCAGCAAGCGGGTCGCATCGCGCCTGCTTGCGCAACTCCGGATCTTCGAACGCGGCGAAACAGAAGTCTCCGAGCGCCTGGCGCAGGATCTGCTGTTTTTCTGCGCCCAATGCGCGCTGCCGACCGACGGTCGCACTGCGCACCGCGTGGCGCTGATTCGCAACGCGTACGACCTGGTCGATCACGTGCCGGTCGATTACGAGGAGAGCCGTCTCGGCCGCTTCGACCCGGCCTGGGTGGCTCAGGCGAAGAAGCGCGTTTCGAGCGCGAAGGACGCCTGGTCCGGTGTTGCGGGTGGTGAGATGCATCGCCTGGCGGGGCTGTCGGAACAGTTCTCGCTGGTGGGCGATTCGCTGCGCCGCCTGTACCCGAGCGGCGAAGTGCTCGCCGACGAACTCCAGCAGGCCATCATCGACACGCAGCAAAGCGGCGCCGGCCCTCGGGTCGCGCTTGCGATGGAAGTTGCCACGAGCGTGCTGTACCTCGAATCTTCGCTCGAGGACGCTGATTTCGACCACCCCGAGCAGGCCCAGCGTGTGCGCCGCCTGGCGCAGCGCATTGCCGGCGTACGCGCCGGCCAGACGCCCGACCCGCTCGAAGCGTGGATGGAAGAGCTTTACCGCCGCGTATCCGACCGCCAGACAATGGGCAGTGTCGTGCAGGAACTGCGGGCATCGCTGGCGGAGATCGAAAAGCAGATCGACCAGTTCTTCCGCAAGCCTGAGGACCATGAGCCGCTGATGCCCGTGCCGGGCCAGCTGTCGTCGATGCGTGGCGTGATGTCCGTGCTCGGCATGGACCAGGCGAGCCAGGCGCTGCTGCGCATGCGCGACGATGTGGACGGGATGATCGGCACCGAGGTCAATCCGCAACAGGTCATGCAGTCGGGTACGTTCGACCGGCTGGCCGGCAACCTGGGCGCGCTCGGCTTCCTGATCGACATGCTCGGCGCGCAGCCGCACGTCGCCAAGTCGCTGTTCGTGTTCGATCCCGTCGCCGGCGCGCTGAGCCCGTTGATGGGGCGCAGCGCCGCCGCGCGCAATGCCACCAACCTCGCGGTCCCGAAGGCGCCCTCTATCGAAGCGCGGGTGATTGAGAAGGCCCAGGCGCTGGCGGAAGCGGCGGTGAGCGAGCGCATGCCGCTCGACGAACTATCGAGCGGCCTTGAGCGGCTCCAACATGAAGCGCAGGCCGCCGACCAGTCGGGCCTGGTGGCCACCATCGAGGAAGCCCAGCAAAAAATCGATCAGGCACAGGGTCTGGCCGAGGTCACTGAAGCCCGCGAACAACTGTCCGAAGCGCTGAACGAATTCGTCATCACCGCGGGTGATGCCGTCGGCCTGGACCCGCTGCCGCTGCTGTTGCCTGTCACGGCTCCCGTGGCCACGATGGCTCCCACGACACACGCCGGGGGCGATCTCGCGGACGATCCCGAGATGCGCGAGATCTTCCTCGAGGAAGCGCGCGAGAAAGTGGGCGAAGCGCGAGACTCGCTGGCCCACCTGGCCACTGCCCCGTCGGACGTCGAACAACTCACCTCCCTGCGCCGCGCGTTCCATACGTTCAAGGGCAGCTCGCGCATGGTCGGGCTGAAGGAATTCGGTGAAGCCTCGTGGGCGTGCGAGCAGCTCTATAACACGTGGCTCGCCAGGCAGGAGCCTGCTTCGCCAGCGTTGCTCGACTTCTCTCACAAGGCGTTGAACCACCTCGCCGATTGGATCGAGGCCATCGCGAGCCAGGCAGCGGGCGGCCACCGTGCCGAGCCGCTGAAGAAGGCCGCTGAAGCGTTCGGCCGCGGAGAACCGGTAGAGGTTATTGCGGCGCAGCCCGCCGACATGGCGCACCTGCCGTTGATGTCGCTCGCCATCGAGACTCCCGAGCCCGATGCCGGGATCGAGCCTGTCCCTACCTTGCCGATGGTGTCCCCGCCCGAGGGGCTCGTCGATGGCGCGGACTTGCCCGAACTCACGTTCGACCTCGACGTGAGCGCTTTCCACGAGCCGGCCGCCTCGGCCTACGCCGTGCCCTCGGCAGACCCGGTGGATCTGCCGGTCGTGGACCTGACCGCGGGTCTGGCGACCATGCCGGCCAGCCTGGACATGCTCTCGGAAGACGCCGTGCAGCCTCAGGTGGACCTGATGCGTGTCGATCACGGTGATGCGCTGCCCGATGCCGAGTCCGTGGAGATGATCGAGCTCGATCTCGACGAAAGCTTCTTTACCGAAGTGCAGGCGCCGGCCACGGCCGAATTGCCCACGCTCATCGAGCCGCTTGCGCCGGTGGCTTTGGATGCAGCCATCGAGGCGGTCGACGCCATCGAGGCCGCACGCGTCCCCGAGACGCCCGTCGAACCCACGGTGCTCGACCTCTCCTTCGACGAGCCCGAGGTGCTCGACCTGTCGCTGGACGAACCGGCCATCCCGGAGGTCCAGGCAATCGTTGCGGACATCACCGACGAGCCGGTGCCTTTCACGGAAGATGACCAGGTTCGCATCGTCGGGCCACTGCGCATCGGCATCCCGCTGTTCAACATCTACCTGAACGAAGCCGACGAACTGTCGCGCAAGCTCACGACGGAAGTCGCCGAATGGGCGATGGAGCTGCACCGTCCGGTCGGCGAAGTGCCCATTGCGCAGGCCCACTCGCTTGCCGGCAGCTCCGCCACGGTGGGCTTTGCCGACCTCTCGCAACTGGCCCGCACGCTCGAACATGCGTTGATGCGCTCGCACGCCATTGGCCAAGGCACACCCGAAGAGGCTCGCCTGTTCGTCGACGCGGCCGAGGAAGTGCGCCGGTTGCTGCACCAGTTCGCCGCTGGTTTTCTGAAGGCACCGTCACGGGAACTGCTCGCCCGCCTGGCTGAACACGAAGTGTCCTCCGCGCGCCGCCTCGAAGAGGCAAACGCTGCGGTCGATGACCAGCCGGCGGACGATGAATTGCCCTCGCCCGTTGTCGAATACGACGCGATCGATCCGACGCCGCCGGCGCCGGACATGCCGGTGATGGACACCCGCCCGGGCGCCCTGGCGCCCCTTGGCGACTCGGCCCTGGCTTCACCCGCCCAGCCGGTCACGAAGGCCGAACCGGGCGTGGCCCCGGTTACCGACGCCCCCGAATCCAACTTCGGCACCTTGCCGGACCCGGGCGAACTGGGCCAGTCCGAATTCAAGGCGTTCACGCCGTTGCCGGTCGATGTGCCGGTGGCCTCGTCCTTGCCGTTGCGCGCCAATGTCGCCGATGACGACGACCAGGACATCGATTCGGTCGATGCGATCGACGCCGAACTGTTCCCGATTTTCGAGGAGGAAGCGGCGGAACTTCTGCCACAGCTTTCGTCCGCCTTGCGTGATTGGGCCCGCGAGCCTGGCCACCGGGCCCACGCCGCATCCTGCATGCGCACCCTTCACACGCTCAAGGGTGGGGCCCGCCTGGCAGGCGCCATGCGGCTCGGAGAACTGGCACACCGCCTCGAGACGGCGATTGAACACTTGCTGCAGGCCGACGGCGTATCTGCGGTGGAAGTGGAGCGCCTGGAGTCCCGCGCCGATGCACTGACCTCGAAGTTCGAAGCGCTGAAGTCGCGTGATGCCGAGGCTTATGCCGAAGCGACCGAGGCGCTCGATCAGGATATCCCCGTCGTGCCGACCACGCCTTCTCCCGTGGTGCCTGCGGCGGTGCGCGACAACATCCCGGCCTTGCCTGTGATGGAGCCCTCACGTGTGCTGTCTCATGCCACCGAGGCGCTCGCCGACGTGTCCATGGTGCCGGCCGTTGCGCAAGGGCTTGCGCCAGAGTCGCAACAAGCCCCCACGGACATCGATTGGTCGCGGTTCTCCAACCCGCAACCCGACGCCGAGGTGGCTTCGCACCAGCCAGTGGCTGCGGCCAACGCGGCCGTGCGCGTGCGCGGGCCGCTGCTCGAACGCATGGTGAACCAGGCCGGCGAGGTCAGCATTACCCGGTCGCGGATCGAAGCCGAGGTGGGCAACATCCGTGGGTCGCTCGGCGACCTGACAGATAACCTGGAGCGCCTGCGCCAGCAGTTGCGGGACATCGAATTCCAGGCCGAGACCCAGATGATCTCGCGCCAGGAGGCCGCCAAGGCCGCGCACCAGAACTTCGACCCGCTCGAGTCGGACCGTTTCACGCGCTTCCAGGAACTCACGCGCATGATGGCCGAGTCGGTGAACGACGTGGCCACGGTACAGCGCACGCTCCAGCGCACGCTGGAGACCACCGAAGACGAACTCGCCGCCCAGGCCCGCCTGACGCGGGACCTGCAGGATGACCTCCTCCGCACCCGGATGGTCGAATTCGAAAGCCAGTCCGACCGCCTCTATCGTGTCGTTCGCCAAGCTGCCAAGGAAACCGGCAAGCAAGTGCGACTCGACATCATTGGCGGCGGCATCGAAATCGACCGCGGCGTGCTGGACCGGATGACGCCGGCTTTCGAACACCTGTTGCGCAACTGCGTGACCCACGGCATCGAAGCTCCTGAGGTGCGCGCCGCGGCGGGCAAGGATGCCGCCGGGAACATCGTCGTGGTGCTGCGCCAGGAAGGCAACGAAGTGGGCGTCGAGTTCCGAGACGACGGTGCCGGCCTGAACCTGCAGCGCATCCGCGATAAAGCCGAGAAGATGGGTCTCATCGCGCCGGGCAGCGAACACAGCGACGGCGAACTGGCCAACCTGATCTTCATGCCGGGTTTTTCCACCGCCGAGACAGTGACGGAACTGGCTGGCCGCGGTGTCGGCATGGACGTCGTCCGGTCCGAGGTGAACGCGATGGGGGGGCGCATTGAAACCGCGACTGCGCCGGGGCAGGGCACCGGTTTCACGCTCGTGCTGCCATTGACCACCGCGGTGACGCAGGTCGTCATGCTGCGTTGCGGCAACAGCATCGTGGCTGTGCCCGTCACGCTGATCGAGATCGTGCGCCGATTGTCCGCAAGCGAGATCGAACAGGCCTACCAGACCGGCAGCTACACGCTGGCGGAACGTTCCCTGCTTTTCTTCTGGTTCGGTGCGTTGCTCCAGCAGGCGCCGGTCAGCCTGGAGACGGGTCGCACCCGGCCGGTGGTGGTGGTGCGAAGCGCACAGCAACGCATCGCGCTGCACGTCGACGAGGTGCTGGGGACACAAGAAGTGGTGGTGAAGAACCTCGGGCCACAGTTGTCGCGCCTGCCCGGCCTCGCTGGCATGACCTTGCTCGCCTCAGGCTCGGTGGCGTTGATCTACAACCCGGTGGCCCTGGCCACGCTGTACGGCGATGTCGCCCGTGCAGCGACCCAGGCCGCCCGCCTGGCTCCAGAGCAGCACGTCGCCAAGCCGGTATCGAATGAGCCGGCCCAGGGGGTTGCGCCGCTGGTCCTCGTCGTCGACGATTCGCTGACCGTGCGTCGCGTGACTCAGCGTCTGTTGACCCGGGAAGGTTTCCGGGTCGTGCTGGCCAAGGACGGCATCGAGGCCCTCGACCGCCTCGCCGAAGATCGCCCCCACGTGGTGCTCAGCGACATCGAGATGCCGCGCATGGATGGCTTCGACCTGGCCCGCAACATCCGCGGCGATGCGCGCCTGAAGGACCTGCCGATCATCATGATCACATCGCGCATTGCGCAGAAACATCGCGATTACGCCGCGGAACTCGGTGTAGACCACTACCTCGGCAAGCCCTATTCCGAGGAAGACTTGTTGGCGCTGATTGCTCGCTACACGCTCCATGTCGCGGCGACGGCCTGAACCCTTCAACCATTCTTGTCCGGGACGCCCGTTTCCACATGTCTGAACTGGTCGACCACCTGGCGGAGATGACCGGTTTCAGAGACCGGGACATCCTCGACGTCACGCTGGTCAACGCCCTCCGTGACCTGCTCCGCCCCGTTTCGGTGGCCATCTACCGAGTGGTCGGGGAGCCTGGGCGAGAGCACTGGATCACGCGGGCCCGGTTGGGCGAAAACGACGCCGTGGCGACGGCCGACCCTGCCTGGGCTGACTCTGACCTCCTCCCCGGCCGGGACCAATTTCCGGCGAGGGTGCTGGCCATGGAGGGCGAGGCCAGCGTCGTCGCGCTGCCCGGAAGCCTGTGCTGCAGCATCTTCCCCGTCCGCACCGACCGTGAAGTGGTGGGTGTGATGGAGATCGAGAGCCTTCACCCATTGAAGGACGACGAAGTGCGCATGGTGGGCAGCATCCTGCGCATCTACCGCAACGTCCAGGGTCTGCTCGATTACAGCGAGCGCGACACGCTCACCGGTCTGCTCAACCGCAAGACCTTCGACGAGGGCTTCCTGAAGGCCACCTGCGCGCCGCCCGTGGTGCCGGTGGCGATCGACATCGCCTCCTCGAACGGCCGCCGCAACGAGAGATCAACTCACCGGCATTGGCTCGGCGTGATTGACATCGACCATTTCAAGGGCGTCAACGACAACTACGGTCATCTGATCGGCGATGAGGTGCTGCTGTTGCTCTCGCGACTCATGCGCAGCAGCTTCCGTTTTCACGACCGCTTGTACCGTTTCGGCGGCGAGGAATTCGTCGTGCTGATGCGCTGCGGCAGCGACGAAGACGCCCGCTTGGCCCTCGAACGCATGCGTGCGAACACCCAGGCCTACCCGTTCCCCCAGGTCGGTTGCATCACCATCAGCATCGGGTTCACCGAGGTGAAGCCCGGAGACACCCCGAGCGCCGCTTTCGAGCGCGCCGACAAAGCGGTGTATTTCGCCAAGGCGCATGGCCGCAACCAGGTGCAGAGCCATGCGGAGCTCGTGGCCCGCGGGCTGCTGGAAGATGGGTCGAAGACCGGGGACGTGGAGCTGTTCTGACAGGCCCCCCAGTCGGGCTGGCGCCTCCTGTCCCCGAGGGGCGACCCCGGGTCGGCCGGCAAAGCCAGTCCTCGCGGGTGGCTTAATCTGCGGCTTCGCTCCGCTCGCCTGCCTGTCGCTGGCGTTGCGGGGCGTTGCTTGGCTTCGCTCGCTCGCCCTTGGCGCGATGCGAAGCGAGCCTGGACGAACCGGCACGGTGGGGTAGCGTACGGTGATGGTGGCGCTGGAGGCAGTGGTCGTGCGTGGGCAGCACCGTTCACCGAGCGAAGTGGTAAAGCTCTCAGGTCGCTTCCGCTGGTGCACCAAGGGGCGCCACGAATGCACGGCGGGGTCCGGTTCGCGGTTGGGCTTCGCAGCGCTTGCTGCCTATCGCGCTTGTTGCGGGCGTTGCTTCGCTTCGCTCGCCCAATTTTTCCTTTAACGTTGGGGGGCATTGTGACTGGCCGCGGCTTTCGGGGCGATGCTGTACCGCGCCAGCGTCTTTTGCCGGGCCTCGTCGTGCGAGACGACCGGCGCGGGGTAGTCTTTTCCCAGCGCCACGTTGGCCTCGGCCAACGCCAGCGGTTGCGCGAGCCACGGGGCGTGGATGGCCTCGTTCGACAACTTGGCAAGCTCGGGCAGGTATCGCCGGATGAACTTGCCCTCGTGGTCGAACCTTTCGCTTTGGGTGACGGGGTTGAAAATGCGGAAGTAGGGCTGCGCGTCGCAACCTGTGGAAGCGGCCCATTGCCAGCCGCCATTGTTGGCGGCCAGGTCGTAGTCGTTGAGCTTCTCCGCGAAGTAGCGTTCGCCCCAGCGCCAATCGATGCCAAGGTGCTTCACCAGGAAGCTTGCGGTCACCATGCGCAGGCGGTTGTGCATGTAGCCGGTCCGGTTGATCTGGGCCATCGCCGCATCCACCAGCGGGTAACCGGTGCGCCCGTGGCACCATGCGGCGAACAGCGCCTCGGCGTGTTTGCCGTGTTCCCATCTGATCGCGTCATGACCGGGCTTGAAGGCCGAATCCACAACGTGGGGGTGATGGTGCAGCACCTGATGCCAGAAGTCGCGCCACACGAGTTCTGACAACCACGTCTGTGCACCGGCATTGCGGCGAGCGACGGCTTCGCGCGCCAGCTGGCGGACGGAGATGGTGCCGAAGCGCAGGTGCACCGACAGATAACTCGGTCCCTTGACCGCGGGAAATTCGCGCGTGTCGCGGTATCGGGCCATGCGGGGCAGGAAATCGGCCAGTAGCGCCTGGGCCCCTTCGGCGCCCGTGCCGAGGTTCAGTTCGTGCAGGTTCGTGGGTTCGAAACCGATCTCTGCCAGAGTGGGCAGGCGGGCCGGCACGCCGTCGGGCGGCGGCGCCAGGGCATCGGCATAGGACGCAATGGGGTACGACTTCATGTAGAACGGTTCCAGCTTTTTCAACCAGGCGTTCTTGTAGGGCGTGAACACGGTGTAGGGCTTGCCCGTGCCGGTCAGCACCTCGTTGCGCTCGAAGATCACATGGTCTTTGCTCGTGTGCAGCGCAATGCCGCACTCCGCCAGTTGGCCTCGCACCTGGGTGTCGCGGGCGAGCGCCGCCGGATCATCGTCATGGTTGGCGTACACCGCTTGAACCCTCAACTCGCCGGCCAGCCCGGGCAGGGCAACGCCGGCCCTGGCATGGCGAACGATCAGCCGCGCGCCGGGGCTCAGCGCGCGCAATTGCGCGTCGAGCGCGTGCAGGCTGTCGACGATGAACGCCACTCGGCGGTCTGCCCGGGGCAGGGAGTCGAGGATGTCGGAATCCAGAATGAACGCACACCAAACCTTTCGTGCGGCCTTCAGGGCATGAAACAGCGCCGCGTTGTCATCGACCCGCAAGTCGCGCCTGAACCAGACGAGCGCGGAAGGAAGTGCCTTTTCCATGAACAGAGTTTGCCCCAGTGCGCGTCCCGCGGCCGGCAACTGGCCGGGGAGGCATAAAATCACGCCATGTCCGCCATCAACTTGACCAACCAATTCCTCATCGCGATGCCCGGGATGGCGGACGAGACTTTTGCTGGCGCCGTTGTCTACCTGTGCGAACACACGGAAAAAGGTGCACTCGGGCTCGTCATCAACAAGCCGATCGACATCAAGCTGAAGAACCTGTTCGAGAAGGTGGAACTCACGCTCGACCGGGAAGACCTGGCCGAAGAGCCCGTCTACTTCGGCGGACCGGTGCAGACAGAACGTGGTTTCGTGCTGCACGAACGGCTCGATGGCGGCAATGGCGAGGGAGGCCACTACAACTCGTCGCTGCAAATCCCCGGCGGGCTCGAGATGACCACCAGCAAGGACGTGCTCGAGGCCCTGTCCAATGGCGCCGGCCCCAAACGCATCCTGGTCACCCTCGGCTACAGCGGCTGGAGCGCCGGGCAGCTCGAGGACGAACTCAGCCGAAACGGCTGGCTCAACGTCGATGCCGAGCCGGGAGTCATTTTCGACACCCCGGTGGAACAACGCTACGACAAGGCGCTGTCGCTGCTTGGCATCGATCCCCGCATGCTGAGCCAGGAGGCGGGGCACGCATGAGCGGCTCTGGCGCCCCGGCACCGGCGCTCGCGCACCGTTCCTTCCTGGCATTCGACTTCGGCACCAAGCGGGTGGGCGTGGCCAGCGGCAACACCCTCACGCGCAGTGCATCGCCCTTGCGTACCCTGACAGCCGAGGGCGATGCGCGTTTTGGCGCCATTGCCGCGCTGATTGCCGAATGGCAACCGGCGGCGCTGGTGATCGGCGTGCCAGTGCACCCTGATGGCCAGCCACACGACAATACCGCACGGGCCCGGCGTTTCGGGCGCCAATTGCACGGCCGCTTCGGGCTGCCGGTGCACGAGGTGGACGAGCGTTACACCACCACCGAGGCCCACGCGATGGGTGCGTCCGACGTCGACGCCGCGTCCGCCGCGATCATCCTGGAGCAATTTCTGCGAGACACACCATGACCGTCAACCAACTCGACGCCGAAGCGCTGTATGCCCAACTGCTGGCCGGGGTGCGCCCCCTGGTCCGGCATGACGCTGCCCTGGCAGGCGTGTGGTCCGGTGGCGCATGGCTTGCCGAACGCCTGCAACGGGATCTCGGGCTTGAAGGCGAACACGGCGTCATCTCCAGTGCCTTGCACCGCGATGACTTTTCCCGCCGCGGCATGAGCAGCGCCGAGCCTACCCGGCTGCCATTCTCCGTGGACGGCCGGCCCATCCTGCTGATTGACGACGTGCTGTACACGGGCCGCACGACGCGCGCTGTCATCAACGAACTTTTCGATTTCGGCCGCCCGGCGAGCGTGACGCTCGCGGTGTTGGTCGACCGCGGCGGGCGCGAACTGCCCATCGAGCCGGCCTTCACGGCCGCCCGCATCGCACTGCCCCCCGACGCCCGGTTGCGCCTGGCGCGTGACGCAGCAGGCCACTTCAGCTTCGACGTCCAAGAAGGCGACTGATCCCGATGTTGCAACAACGCAATCCGCAACTCAACTCGAACGGCGAGCTGATTCACTTGCTCTCCATCGAGGGCCTGCCGAGCGCGGTGATCCACCAGATCCTCGACACCGCCGGCACGTTCTTGAGCGTCAATGACCGCGAAGTCAAAAAAGTGCCGCTGTTGCGAGGCAAGAGTGTGTTCAACCTGTTCTTCGAGAACAGCACGCGCACCCGAACCACGTTCGAGATCGCGGCGAAGCGGCTGAGCGCCGACGTGGTGAACCTCGACATCGCGCGATCTTCGGCTGCGAAGGGCGAAAGCCTGCTCGACACCATCGCCAACCTGTCCGCGATGCACGCCGACATGTTCGTCGTTCGCCACAGCGAAAGCGGCGCGCCGTACTTGATCGCCAAGCACTGCGCGCCCCACGTGCACGTGGTCAACGCCGGTGATGGCCGCCATGCGCACCCGACGCAGGGCCTGCTCGACATGTACACCATCCGGCACTACAAGCAGGATTTCACGAACCTGACGGTCGCCATCGTGGGCGACATCGTCCACTCGCGCGTGGCACGCTCGGACATCCATGCATTGACGACGCTTGGCGTGCCCGAGATCCGCGCGGTCGGCCCGAAGACGCTGGTGCCCGGGGACTTGAACGAGATGGGCGTTCGCGTGTGCCACGACATGGCCGAAGGCATCCGCGGTGCCGACGTGATCATCATGCTGCGCCTGCAGAACGAACGCATGAGTGGTGCGATGTTGCCGAGCGCCGGCGAATTCTTCAAGAATTACGGCCTCACACCCGAGAAACTCGCGCTGGCCAAACCCGATTGCATCGTGATGCACCCTGGCCCCATCAACCGGGGCGTCGAGATCGATTCCGCCGTGGCCGACGGCCGCCAGAGCGTGATCCTGCCGCAGGTCACCTTCGGCATCGCGGTGCGGATGGCGGTGATGTCCACCATTGCCGGCAACAACGCCTGATTGAGCAACCGCACGACCATGAAGATCTTGATCAAGAACGGCCGCCTCGTCGATCCCGCGACTGGCCGCGACACGCCGGGCGACGTGGCGATCGCCGCGGGCCGGGTGGTGGCCCTTGGGGCCGTGAACCCCGATTTCCACCCGAGCCGCACCATCGATGCGTCGGGCCTTGTGGTGGCCCCGGGCCTCGTGGACCTGGCGGCGCGGTTGCGCGAACCGGGTCATGAGCACGAGGGCATGCTCGAATCGGAAATGGCCGCCGCAGTGGCCGGCGGTGTCACGAGCCTCGTGTGCCCGCCCGATACCGATCCACCGCTCGACGAACCGGGCCTCGTCGAGATGCTCAAGTTCCGGGCGCGCAACCTCAACCAGGCGCACCTGTATCCGCTGGGCACCCTCACGCGGGGCTTGGCCGGCGAGGTGCTGACCGAAATGGCCGAACTCGTCGAGGCGGGCTGCGTCGGTTTTTCGCAAGCCGAGGTGCCGATTGCCGACACGCAGGTGCTGCAGCGTGCCCTCCAGTACGCGTCCACCTACGGCTACACCGTGTGGCTGCGCCCTCAGGATGCGCACCTGGGCAAGGGCGTCGCCGCCAGCGGCGCGCTTGCCACGCGGCTCGGCTTGTCGGGGGTGCCGGTGGTGGCCGAGACCATCGCGCTGCACACCATCTTCGAACTGATGCGCGTCACTGGTGCGCGTGTCCACCTGTGCCGCCTGAGCAGTGCGGCCGGCATCGAGCTCGTCCGGCGCGCGAAGGCCGAGGGCCTGCCCGTCACGTGCGACGTCAGCGTGAACCAGCTTCACCTGATCGACATGGACATCGGCTATTTCAATGCCGCCATGCGCCTCACACCGCCCCTGCGTCAGCAGCGCGACCGCGACGCCATCCGCGCCGCCCTGGCCGACGGCACCGTCGACGCCCTTGTGAGCGACCACACCCCGGTCGACGAGGACGCCAAGAACCTGCCATTTGCCGAAGCCGAACCGGGCTCCACCGGTCTCGAACTGCTGTTGAGCCTCGCGCTCAAATGGGGCGAGGAAAGCGGCGCGGGCCTGTCGAAGGCGCTCGCCACCGTCACGTGTGCGCCGGTGCAGGTGCTGGGCAACGCGCTCGGGTCCCTGGCATCGAGCGCCGGCCGGCTGGTGGAGGGCGGCGTGGCCGACCTGTGCCTGTTCGACCCCACCGCCCGCTGGACCGTGGAGCCGCGGGCCTTCCGCAGCCAAGGCAAGCATTCGCCCTTCGCCGGCTTTGAACTGCCGGGCCGCGTGCACGCCACTCTGGTGGCGGGGCAGGTCGCTTTCGAATCCAAGTGACGGCCACCGCCCGGGTCGGATTGCCATGCGCGCTGTGGCGCCTCGCATGCTGTCTCGCGATGGTGTTGCGTGGGGTGTTGACGTGCGCCTTCCTGTTCCCGCTTCTCAGTCCAGCGCAGCGCATGTGGCATGTCGGCAAGTACGCAAAGCACATGCTGGCCGCGATGGGCCTGCGCCTGGTGACCGAAGGCGAGGCCCACGCCGGGCCAGTGCTGCTCGTGGCCAACCATGTGTCGTGGATCGACATCCTCGCCATCGATGCATCCCAGCCCGCCCGGTTCGTGTCCAAGGCGGACATCCGGCATTGGCCGGTGATCGGCTGGCTGGTGGCCTGTGGCGGCACGCTGTTCATCCAGCGCGAGCGCAAGCGCGACGCGATGCGGGTGGTGCATCAGGTGGCCGAGTCGCTTCAGCGGGGCGATGTGATCGCGATGTTCCCCGAGGGCACCACGAGCGACGGCCACGGCCTGCTGCCGTTCCATGCCAATCTGTTGCAGGCCGCGGTGGTCACCCACGTGCCCGTGCAGCCCATCGCGCTGCGTTTTTCCGATGCCGTGTCGCCGGTGAGCGCCGCGGCGGCCTACATCGGGGACACGAACCTCATGCAGTCGCTGTGGGCGATCGTTCGCGCACGTGGGCTGCAGGTGCGAGTGCAGTGCCTGCCTGCCGTGGCCACCGAGGGCCTCGACCGGCGCGCGATCAGCGAGCGCACGCGGGCCCAGATCGCCGAGGCGCTGGGCCTCGGCTCAAGCGCCTGACAAGGTGGCGGCTGAGGCGCCATGAAACGGCGCCCGGGCCGACGCTCGTTCAGCCCTTCTTGCCCTGGTTCGCCACAGCGGCAGCCGCGGCCTTGGCCGCTTCCTCGTCGCCGAGGTAATAGCTCTTGATGGGCTTCAGGTCGGCATCGAGTTCGTACACGAGCGGAATGCCGTTCGGAATGTTGACGCCCACGATCGCGTCGTCGGCGATGTTGTCGAGGTACTTCAAGCGCGCGGATGCTGTTGCCATGCGCTGCGATCACGACCCGCTTACCGGCCTTGATGGCCGGAGCGATGCTGTCGTTCCACGCTGGCAGCACGCGGTCCACGGTGTCCTTCAGACATTCGGTGAGCGGGATGTCGTTCGGGCTAAGCTTGGCATAGCGCACGTCTTGGCGCTGGCCGCGCGGGTCGTCGGCCTCCAGCGCCGGCGGCGGCGTGTCGTAGCTGCGGCGCCAGATGAGCACTTGCTCGTCGCCATACTTCTTGGCGGTCTCGGCCTTGTTGAGGCCCTGCAGGCCGCCGTAGTGGCGTTCATTGAGACGCCAGCTGTGGACGACAGGCAGCCAGGTGCGGTCCATCTGGTCCAGCGTGTGCCAGAGCGTCCAGATGGCGCGCTTGAGCACGGAGGTGTAGGCGACATCGAATTCGTAGCCTTCGGCCTTCAGCAGCCGGCCAGCTGCCTTCGCTTGCTCGACGCCGGTGGGGGTGAGTTCCACGTCGGTCCAGCCGGTGAAGCGATTTTCGAGGTTCCAGGTGGATTCGCCGTGGCGAATGAGCACGAGTTTGTACATGGCGGTTGGCATCGATTGGACGAAAGAAGGCGAATTCTATAATTCGGGTTTGATTTCCAACCGTGGGCCTTCCAGTGAAATTCTTGTCTGATACGTGGTACCTGTTTGCCGTGGCCCTGGTGTCGGGCGGTTTGCTCGCCTGGCCCATGCTGCGTCGGGGCGCGCCGGCGGGTGGCGTGTCCACCGCGGAAGCCGTCTTGTTGATCAACCGCCAAAAGGCGGTGCTTGTCGACGTGCGCGATGCCGCCGCATATGCCGCCGGCCACGTGGCCAATGCGAAGAACATCCCTCTGGCCACGATCGAGTCCACCGCGGCGCTGCCGAAGAACAAGGCCTTGCCCATCGTGGTGGTTTGCGACCGGGGCGCCCGTGCGTCACGGGCCGTCATGACCTTGCGCAAACTCGGCTACGAAAACGCACGCACGCTCATCGGTGGCCTGGCCGCCTGGCGTGAAGCCAACCTGCCGGTCGAAAAATCGGCCTGAGCCGGAGGGGGAGACCATGCAGACCGTGAAGATGTATACAACGCAGGTGTGCCCTTTCTGCGTCCGTGCCAAGAGCCTCCTGAAAGCCCGCGGGGTCGACGCCATCGATGAAATCCGCATCGACCTCGACCCTTCCCAGCGCGCCGCGATGATGGAGATCACCGGGCGGCGCACCGTGCCGCAAATCTTCATCGGCGAAACCCACGTGGGCGGCTGCGACGATCTCGTCGCGCTCGACCAGCGCGGCGGACTGGTGCCGTTGCTGAACGCCTGACCGTGTCGGGGTCACCTGCCGCGACCGTCGAGGGGGCTCGTGGATAATCGCGCCCACCGCATTGCCCGCAGCCTCCGGTTGCGGGCATTTTCTTGTGATTGAGAGACGACCATGGCAGACAACGATCAGACCCCCGTGTTCCAAATCCAGCGCCTGTACCTTAAGGACCTGTCCCTCGAGCAACCCAACTCGCCGCTGATCTTCCTGGAGCAGTCCCAGCCGCACGTCGACATCAACCTCGGCCTGGGCGTTGAGCCCGTCGGCGAAGGCATGTACGAAGTGAGCGTCACCGCCACCGTGACCACCACCGTCGGCGAGAAGACGCTGTTTCTCGTCGAAGCCAAGCAAGCCGGCATTTTCGAGATCCGCAACATCCCGCAGGACCAGTTGCAGCCCATTCTCGGCATCGCCTGCCCGCAAATCGTGTACCCCTATTTGCGCGCCGTGGTGTCGGATATCTGCACGCGCGGCGGTTTCCCGCCGGTGCTGCTCTCGGAAGTGAACTTCCAGGCCATGTACGAAGCCCAGCAGCAACAGCAGGGCCAACCCAACTGATCGGGCGATGAACGTCTCGGTTCTCGGGGCAGGTGCCTGGGGCACGGCCGTCGCGGTGAGCTTGGCCCCGCGCCACGCCGCCGTGTTGTGGGCGCGCGATGCCGCCCAGGCCGCCGCTCTCGGCGCCGCCCGCGAAAACACCCGTTATCTGCCAGGCATCACGTTGCCCGAATCGCTGCAGGTCACGGCCGACTTCGACGCGGCAGTGGCCCATGCGCGCGACGGCCTGATCATCATTGGCACGCCGATGGCCGGCTTGCAGACGACGCTTGAGCGGCTGCCGGCCGATTGCCACGGCGTGCTGTGGTTGTGCAAGGGGTTCCAGGAGGGCACTGGTCGCCTGGGGCACGAGGTGGCCCAGGCTGTTCGGCCTGATCTTGGACGCATCGGTGTCGTGTCGGGTCCCAGTTTCGCGCTCGAGGTGGCTCGCGGGCAACCCGCGGCCTTGGTGGCCGCGAGCGCGGACGACGCTATCGCACAACTGGCCCTCGGTGTGCTGCATTGCGAACGCTTGCGCGTCTACGCGTCGAGCGACCCCGTGGGCGTCGAGGTGGGCGGCGCCGTGAAAAACGTGCTCGCCATCGCCACCGGCATCGCCGACGGCATGCAACTGGGCCTCAATGCCCGCGCCGCGCTGATCACGCGCGGGCTCACGGAAATCACCCGGCTCGGCCTCGCGCTCGGCGCACGTGCGGAAACTTTCATGGGCCTGAGCGGCCTGGGCGATCTCGTGCTGACCGCCACCGGCGATTTGTCGCGCAACCGCAAGGTGGGGCTGCTGCTCGCACAGGGCCTGCCGCTGGTGCGGATCCTGCACGAACTCGGCCATGTGGCCGAAGGCGTCGCGTGCGCCTCGACTGTGCTGAAACGCGCGCGCGCATGTGGCGTCACCATGCCGATCACCGAGGCCGTCGTTGATGTGCTCGAAGCGCGGCTCACGCCACAGCAGGCCATTCGCGCGCTGATGGGGCGCGAAGCACAGCGCGAGGTGTGATCCTGCAACGCCGGGGCCTGCTCGCCGTTGCGAGCCTCGCTGCCATGCCTTGGCTCGCACGCGCCGCGGCCTGGCCGGTGAAGGCCATCCGGCTCGTCGTGCCGTTCCCGCCGGGCAGTTCGCCGGACATCGTGTCGCGCCTGCTGGCAGAGCCGCTCTCCCAGGTGCTCGGTCAGCCGGTGGTGGTCGACAACAAACCGGGTGCTGGCGGGAACCTCGGCACCGCGGTGGTTGCCAAGGCGCCTCCTGACGGCAGCACTTGGCTCTTCACGATCCAGGGTCCACTGGTCACTGCGCCGCTGCTGTCCAAGCACTTGCCGTATGACCCGGTGCGCGAACTGGCGCCCGTGTGCCTCGTCGCCACGTCACCGAACGTGCTCGTCGTCGACCCACGCCTGGGCGTTGAGACCTTGGCCGATTTCATTCGGCTCGCGAAGCAGAACAAGGGCGCCTGGAACTACGGCAGCGTCGGCAACGGCAGCGCCTCTCATCTCGCGATGGAATCGTTTCGCATGCGCACCGGCATCGACCTCGTGCACGTGCCGTACGCTGGATTTCCGCAGGTGATCAACGCCATCATCGGCGGCCAGGTACAGGCCGGCTTCATGGTCCCAGGCCAGGCGATGGCCCAGGTGCGTGCCGGCAGGCTCCGTGCGCTCGGGGTCACGAGCCTCGGCCGCGTGGCCTCGTTGCCGGACCTGCCGGCGCTGGCCGAGTCCGGCCACCCCGGCTTCGAGGCCATCTCATGGCAGGCCGTGCTGGCCCCGGCGGGCACCCCCACGCCGATGATCGAGCGCATGTCGCACGAACTGATCCGCATCATCAAGGGCAACGACTTCCGCGCCAAGCTGCTCGCGCAGTACTTCACGGCGGCCGGCACGACGCCCGATGCGCTGAAGGGGTTCATTGCCGTTGAACGGGAACGCTGGTCGATGGTGATCCGGGCAGCGGGCGTGAAGCCTGAATAGCGGCCCAAATATCAGGTGCCGCCCGCATAGCCGTTCTGGCGCCAGGCTTCGAACACCGTCACGGCCACCGCATTGCTGAGATTGAGGCTCCGCTGGCCTGCCCGCATGGGCAGCCTCACGCGTTGAGCTTGCGGGAAACTGTCGCGCAGGCTGGCCGGCAGGCCTGCCGTTTCGGAGCCGAAGACGAACCAGTCGCCCGGTTGCCATGCGGCCTCGGCGATGGGGCGGCTGCCCCGCGTGGTGAACGCGAACAGGCGGTCTGGAGCAGGGCACGCCTGTGCGACGAACGCAGCCCACGATGCATGGCGCTGCACTGGCGCGAATTCGTGGTAGTCGAGGCCGGCCCGGCGCAGCAAGCGGTCGTCCATCGAGAATCCGAGGGGCTCGATCAAGTGCAGCGCGCAACCGGTGTTGGCTGCCAGGCGAATCACGTTCCCGGTGTTGGGCGGGATTTCCGGGTGGACGAGGACGATGTTGAACATCCCGGGATTGTGCCCGTGCCGGCCCCGTCAACCCGACGGACGCGGCGTGCGCGCGACCACCCACAC
>Ga0170475_100693156_pt1 | contig 29367 bp, 40 predicted proteins | sample Soicark_Litter_5_FD_111474 | JGI IMG/M metagenome (GOLD analysis project Ga0170475, IMG submission 111474) | Avena fatua rhizosphere microbial communities from Hopland, California, USA. Combined Assembly of 48 SPs
CTCGCGCAACCTGGCAACGGTGCATCTGCTCGATGGAGGCATCGACGTCAGCCCGGAAGCGAGCCTCGACCGACTATGCCGGCTCGCCATGGAAGCACAGATCTATCACGAGTGTGTGCGTTATTATCCGTTCGTGCTCGGCGCCCAGCCGGTGCGGCCGGTGGATCTCGCGGCCTTCTATGCGGCGATCGCGAATGAAGGTCTGCGCCCGGCGCCTTACGTCATCGATTCGATCGAGCGCAATGGTCTCATTGTCTATCGTCACAATGAGAAATCATCCGCCACGATCGGCTCGGTGGACAGTGCCGCGTTCTACCAGCTCAAGACCATGATGCAGGGGGTTCTCTCGCGTGGGACCGCGCGTTCAATTGGTCATCTCGCGCCTTACGTCTTCGGAAAGACCGGCACATCCGATAACGAGAACGACGCTTGGTTCGTCGGCGTCACCAACGATGTCACGGTCGCGGTCTGGCTCGGCTACGATAATTCCGACGGCAAGCGCCGCACTCTCGGTGGGGGAGCGACCGGCGGCCATGTCGCCGTGCCGATCTTCGAGCCCGTGATCCAGGCGGTGTGGGCGCATGCGACCCCAAAGATGGCGCTCGCCCCGCCTTCGGCCGAAGCCAAGCGCCACCTCGCCTGCAAATCCATCGATGTCGACTCGGGCGAGATGCAAGGCCGCCCCGGAGAGATGCAAGTCCGCGTGGTCCGGCCCATCACGGAGTGCCTGCGCACCGATGGCAGCGGCCACGTCGTGGATACGCAGTACCAGTTCGTTCCCCGCGACGATGCCATCATGGCCCGGGAGAGCGGAGGCTTCTTTGGGATCAATCCGAACCCATTCGGATGGAACGGCGGCTACTACGGTCAACGCCAGGGAACCTATCAAGGGGGCTACCAAGGCAACCAAGGTGGCTCGCAAGGCTACTACGACAATTACGGCCGCTACGTGCAGCGTCCGCCGGCGCAAGTCTATCAGCAGCCGCGCGTCCAGGTCGCCCCGCAGCGGGATCAGTACGGCCGCCCGTACCAGCAACAACCCCGCTTTGATCCGTTCGGGTGGTGGGGCGGCCGGTGGTGAGTTTTATCGATAAGCGCGATATGGCCCGATTGACCGTCGCTGCTTTGCTCCTCTCCATCGCGGCACTCGCTGGCGCGAGCGCGCAACCCCGGCCACCGGAGTTCAAGATCGAGGAGGCGAGCGCGGCTACCGCATTGTCAGTCGACCAGCTCAAGCCGAAGACCATCCTATTCATGGATCGGCCAAGCGAAGAGCTGATCGATCCGGATGCCGGACTTATTCGCTTCGAGGATTGGGCGCAGGCGCGACCGATCGAGAAGCAGTTCCTCACCCCGTTTCCGAGCTATGTCGAGCCCAATGTCGAGATGACAGTCGATGGAGTGCGCAAGCGCATCAAGGAGAAGCTGCATATGTATGTGGCCGAGGCGCGCTTTGCGCTTGCGCGGCCGCCGGCGTCCCTCGATCTTGCCAAATTCGTCGCGCTCCCATTCATCGAGAGCACCGATCCTGCCATCAAACATCAGCTGATCACGCCGGCAGAAGCGGTATCTCCCAAGGACCCGCGTGCGGCCCACAATCAGCATCCGCTGCGGCGCTGGTGCGAGGCGAGGCCGGTCACGATTTGCATTCGCTCTAGGTATCAGTTTGAAGGCAAGCTGCCGCTCGGGATTCAGATCGCCAACAAATTGCGAGACAGCTCCAAAAGGAACATCGCCGACCATCTTGAGTTTGAAAGCGAGCTCACGCTTCGTCCGCCTGCGGAGGTCGCGGAGCTCAATTTTGCGAGCCTGACTGGGCTGGATACGCCCTCGATCGGCGCGCTCGAGCAGACGATCTACTATGTCAACCAGGTCATGCAGTTCGGCAAACTGATTGCCGTATTTCAGCGCCATCCGACCGACGCGAACCAGACGGTCGTCACTGTCTTCATGTCGCTAGCTCTAGAGACCAACATTTTTCTTAAGAAGAAGGAATTCAGCAAAGTACCGGTGCTGCGAAATCTGGTTCCCGCGCAGGTGCTGGCAGGGAAAAGCTCGTTTAACACGGGCAATTCCATCAGCGCCGGATTGCCGGTTTATGCCCGCAATCAGGTGAAGGCGATGGCGGCGATTCTCGATCGCAAGTAACTCACCCCGGTTTGTGCCACAGCTCTGCTCATTCCCGCTTGCACGCTTATTGACATGCCTTTGCACCTATGCGGGATTTGGGCGTGATATCCCGTACCGCCTGAGGAATTGGGTGGGTAAAGAGGTGCAGAAATGGGCGTTCTGATCGAAGGCATTTGGCGCGATGAAGAGCTGCCCCAGGAAGTGGCTAGCAGCGGCGAGTTTCGCCGCGTCGATAGCCGGTTTCGCGATCCGTCACCGCCGACGGTTCATCTGGTTTTAAGGCGGAAAGCGGCAGATATCACCTTTATGTATCGCACGGCTGTCCGTGGGCGCACCGCACCCTCATCTTTCGCGCGCTGAAGAAGCTCGAAGGCGCCATTTCCGTCGCCTATGCAGTTCCTGGGCTCAAGGCGCAGGGCTGGACGTTCGAAAGGAATGCCAATTTTCCCGACTGTACGCCCGATGTCGTGAATGGCTTTCACTATCTCCATGAGGCCTATACCGCGACGGACCCGCGCTACACCGGAAAGGTGACGGTTCCCGTCCTGTGGGACAAAAAAAACGAAACGGGTGATCAACAACGAATCTTCCGAGATCATCCGCATGCTCAACAGCGAGTTCAAGGGCATCGCGAACGATACCGACTTCTATCCGCCGCCGCTGCGCAGCGAGATCGACCGCATCAATGAGTTTGTTTATGCCAACGTGAATAATGGGGTGTATCGCTGCGGTTTTGCGCGCTCGCAGGAGGCCTACGAGGCTTCATATGACGCCTTGTTTGCGGCGCTGGACGAGCTTGAGGCCCGGCTCGGTCGTCAGCGTTATTTGGTCGGGCGGCAGCTTACCGAAGCTGACTGGCGCTTGTTCCCGACGCTTGTTCGCTTCGACGTGGCTTACTTCTCGCTTTTCAAATGCAACCGGCAGCGCATCGCCGATTATCCGAACCTCTCTAACTACATGCGAGAATTGTACCAGTTGCCAGGAATTGCACCGACAGTGAAGGGGCACTATTACGTCATCAATTATTGGTCCATCCGCCGCGTCAATCCCACGGGAATCATTCCTAAGGGAACCCCGGTCGATTACGGCCAACCGCACGACCGCGCGCGCTTGGCTGCGTAAGCTCGCCGCGCAGCTCTACATTTGGAACAAAGTTCCAATCACAAAAAGACGGAACTTGCGGATAATTCTCAAAACTGCCGTCTTTAGGCCTATTGAGTTTCGCCGGCACAAGTTCAGCTTACATCCGTACCGCCCGGGTTGGGCGCGGGGCACGAGAGCGTAGAGTGAGGGGAGGCCGATGCATGGGGCATTCGGCCGAAAACCGACGCCGTAATTCCCCTGCGGCGCCGGAGAGAATGAACTGTCTACGATTGCACTGGAGCTTGACGGCGGTCCGCTCGCCCGCCGCGGCATCGGCGCCTTTGCGCCGCCGCCGGCATCGAGGCAAGCGCTGGGGACTGCGCAGGGCGTCCCTGCGCTCGCGAGCGTACGTGGGCTTGATTGGTTCACCTTCTTTCTGGCGGATATCCAGACCGGGTTCGGTCCTTTCGTTGCCATTTATCTCACCGCGCATCATTGGGCGCAGTTCGACATCGGGCTTGTTCTCACCGCCGGGGGATTGGTCGCACTGGCCGGTCAGATGCCGGGCGGCGCTCTGATTGATGCCGTGCGCTCGGCGCGCTTGGTTGGCGCCATCGCAGTTATCGCCATCTGTGCAAGCGCGCTCGCGCTCGCGATCTGGCCGAGCTTTCCGGTCGTGATGGGTTCGCGAATACTGCATGCCGCTGCAAGCTGCGTTTTGGGACCTGTCATCGCCGCGATCAGCCTTGGTCTCGTGGGACACGCGGCCTTGGGGGCACGCCTGGGCCGCAATGCGCGCTTTGCATCCATTGGCAACGGAGTCGCTGCCGGCGCGATGGGGCTCTGCGGTTATGTCGCTTCGAGTCAGTCCGTATTCTTTTTGACCGCCATCCTCGCGGCGCCTGCCCTTCTGGCGCTTGCCCGCATTCGCACCAATGACGTCGTTGTGGTCAGGGCGATACCGCAGCAACGCGCGGGGAAATCCCGCGGGGTGTTGCGCAATCGCCCGTTACTTTTATTCGCGGTTTGCATCCTGTTATTTCAGCTCGCCAATGCTGCAATGCTTCCGCTCATGGGCAGCATTCTTGCGACGCGATCAAGCGAGTGGGCCTCAACCTTGATTGCCGCATGCATAGTGGTCCCGCAACTCATCGTGGCAGGCTTTGCGCCCGCTATTGGACGTGCTGCCGACGCTTGGGGGCGCCGACCGCTCTTGTTTCTCTGTTTCGCGGCACTGGCGCTGCGCGGCGTGCTCTTTGCTCTCGTAACTTCCCCTTATGCGGTCGTTGCCGTGCAAGCGCTCGACGGTGTTTCGGCCGCCATTCTGGGGGTCACACTTCCGCTCATCGTCGCCGATCTCACCCGCGGCACAGGCCGTTTCAATCTCGGGCTTGGCATTGTGGGCAGCGCCGTCGGTATAGGCGCCGCGCTCAGCACCACGCTAGCCGGCTACACGATTGACCATTTCGGCAGCAGCATTGCGTTTTATGGTCTGGCAGCCATCGCGGTTTGCGGCCTCGGCTCGGTCTGGTTGCTACTGCCGGAAACCCGACCGGTCGCGGATTTCGATTCAGCGTGAAGTTTCCGGCGCGCAGAGCCGTGCATCGTTTGCGTGCGAGCCGCGTCCCGCCCGCGTGGCTCGCGGCCTTCAATAAGATCCCAATAAAGAGACACATAGTCGTGCGCCATCCGGGGCGCCGTGAAACGTTCTTCGAAACGACGGCGAATGGCGAGGCGCGATAGCGATCCTGCCCTGCCAACCGCCGCGACTGCACTCGGCTCGTCCTCGACGATGAAGCCCGTCAATCCGTCCTCGACTACCTCCGACAACGCACCGCGGTTGAAGGCGATAACGGGAGTACCGCATGCCATCGCTTCGATGCTGACAAGCCCGAACGGCTCCGGCCAATCGATAGGGGCAAGGAGCGCGACAGCGCCGTTGAAGAATGCGGATTTATCGGCATCTCCGATCTCTCCGATGAACTCCACATCAGGCGAGTCGAGAAGAGGACGAATGCAGTCGTCGAAATAATCGCGATCCGATTTGTCTACTTTTGCGGCGATCTTGAGCGGCATTCCGCTGCGTTGCGCGATTCGAATAGCCCGGTCGGGGCCTTTTTCCGGCGAAATGCGGCCGATGAACGCAAGATATGACGGCTTCACCGCCCCTGGCCTGAGCAGGTTCGGCGGTATCCCATGGTGGATTGTGCGCGCCCAGGCCGCTTGCGGCAGAGGCCGACGCTGCGCGTCGGAGATGGAAACAACAGGGATGGACGAAAACGTTGCAAATACCGGCTGATGTTCCGGTAGGTCGAGGCGCCCGTGCAGCGTCGTTATAAAAGGGGTGTTCTGCCGGGAAAACAACGAGAATGGGTAGTAGTCCAGGTGGAAGTGCAAGACGTCGAACTCGGCCGCGCGCCGACGCACCAGCTCCAGCATCGTCATGTGCAGCGCGCAGGCGTCTCGCACGGCATCGTCGAGCCGCAATGCCCTGGGCCAGACCGGCACGAGCGTGGCAGAGGTATGTGAATCGCCGCTGGCGAAGAGGGTGACATCGTGCCCCAGCGCCACGAGCTCCTCGGTTAACCAGTAGATGACGCGCTCGGTCCCGCCATAAAGGGTGGGGGGGATAGCCTCGGTCAGCGGGGCGATTTGCGCAATGCGCATGGAAGCGTTCTCCTGGGAACATGCTGGAGGGAGCCCCGGTAAGCTCAACAGCGCCACCGCATCCCTGGTTCCATGAAACCCAAACGCGCGTCTAGCGTTTGTAGCCCCGTGGTGCATTCGCAACCCACCGGGGAGCTGTAATCAGGATGAAAGACGTCTGCCCTTATGCCCACCGGCCGCTGGCATTTGTGCTCCGCTACGTCGTGGCGCGACCGATTGCCCACACGGTGATCGTGACAGCAGTTATAGGTGCCGTGACTTGCTCGGTGGCAGCACAATACGGGGTCAAGACCCTGGTCGATGTCTTAAGCGCCGGTTTCTCCGGCCATGCCGGCGCGGTCTGGGCGGGTTTTCTTCTTCTCGCGAGCTTTATTGCAGCAGATAACCTGCTTTGGCGTCTAGCCAGCTGGATCGCCAGCTCCGCTTTTGTCGCGGTGACCGGCGACCTGCGCCGGGATTTATTCCGGCATCTCACGGGCCATGCGCCAAGCTTTTTTGTTGAGCGCATGCCCGGGACGCTGACCAGCCGGATCACGGCAACGTCCAATGCCGTGTTCACGCTTGAAAACATGTTCGTGTGGAATGTCATGCCGCCATGCATGGCGACGCTGGTAGCCATCGCGTTCGTCGGGTCCGTGAGTACGGTAATGGCTTCCGTATTGATGGTGCTTGCCGCAATTCTGGTGATTGCGATTTCCATCTGGCAGCCGCTGGAAGGCCGCTGCATCATGATTTTGCCGACAAGGCCGCGACCGTCGATGGGGAAATGATCGACGTGGTTGGCAACATGCCTTTGGTGTGGGCGTTCTGTGGAACCGCGCGCGAGCACCGGCGACTCGACGGAGCCATCCACGGCGAAATGGCGGCGCGTCGCCGTAGCTTGCGCTACCTCGAGAAGCTGAGGCTCTTTCATGCCGTGGTCACGGTGGTATTGACCATCGCCCTTTTGGCCTGGGCGATCAGGCTATGGCAGGAGGGAATGAGCACGGTTGGGGACGTCGTGCTGGTATGCACGCTGGGCCTCTCGATCCTGCACGCGACGCGTGATCTCGCAGTCGCGCTCGTCGATGTCACTCAGCACATGGCACGGCTGTCGGAGGCATTGGCCACGCTTCTGGTGCCCCACCGCCTGCGCGACCAGCCGGAGGCAAGCTCGCTGAACACGCCGGCGGCGAGCGTCGCGTTCGAGAATGTTTCCTTCACCTATCCCGACGGTCGCAACGTATTTGACGGTTTCAGCCTGAATATCGAGCCCGGGCAGCGGGTCGGCCTGGTGGGACCATCGGGTTGCGGGAAGTCGACGCTCTTCCTGCTGCTGCAACGCTTCTATGATGTGCAGAGCGGGTGTGTGCGCATCGATGGCCAGGACATCTCGCATGTTACCCAGGACAGCCTCCGTGCTGCCATTGCGGTCGTCCCCCAGGACATCTCGCTTTTCCACCGCTCCATCATGGAGAATATCCGCTACGGTCGGCCCGAGGCGAGCGACGCGGAGGTGCTCGAGGCCATTGCTGCTGCCAATTGTCGGGACTTCATCGCACATCTGCCGGAGGGGCTTGCCACCATCGTTGGAGACCGCGGTGTGAAATTGTCCCTGGGCCAGCGTCAACGCCTGGGCATCGCGCGCGCGTTCCTGAAGAATGCGCCCATTCTGTTGCTTGATGAGGCAACTTCCGCGCTCGACAGCGAGTCGGAGGAGGCGGTGCGGCAGGCGCTTGACCGATTGATGGGCGAGCGGACCGTCATGGCGATTGCACACCGGCTATCGACGTTGCGCAGCTTCGATCGCATCGTGGTGCTGCGGTCGGGCCAGGTGTGCGAGGAGGGCTCGCCCCAGATGCTGCTGCGAAAAAAAGGCGTCTATTCCAACCTGCTGCGACGTGAGGTCGCCAGGCTATCAGCCAAGCAGGCGGCCTGAGCTATCACTTCTTTGTCAGCTCGACTCCCGGTTGTGAGGTGTGATCTTCCTCACAGCCGCCCGGTGCTTGCGCGTGCTAAGCTGGATTAAATCCGGTGGTGCGCAATCTGTGGAAGGCAAATGACGCGCTGTATCGAGCGGCGGGGATTCATGGCCCTGCTGGGGAGCGCCGCACTCTGGCCGCTCATCGCGCCCGCGCAGGAGCCGCGCAGGCCGCTAATCGGGTTCCTCGGTTCCGAAACGGCCGAAGCGTTTGGTGGGCGGCTGCGCGCCTTTCGGGAAGGACTCGGCGAATCCGGCTATATGGAGGGGCGCAATCTAATGATCGAGTACCGTTGGGCTGAGGGGCAGAACGACCGATTGCCAGACCTTGCGGGCGACCTTGTGCGGCGCCGGGTCGACCTGATCGCGGTGGGCGGTACTCCTGCGGCCATGGCGGCAAAGGCGGCTTCGACAACCATTCCAATCGTCTTCTCAATAGCGACCGATCCTATCGCGGTTGGACTTGCCGACAGCCTTGCTCGACCGGGCGGCAACAGCACGGGTGTGACCACGCTGGGCGTGGAAATAGGGCCGAAACAGCTGGAGCTGCTGCAGGAATTATCCCCACGGCCCGGAGTTGTGGCGTTACTTGTCAACCCCACCAATCCGGCAATGGCCGACGTCCAATCGCGCAATCTGCTCATGGCCGCCGGCATGCTGGGTCTCCAGCTGCGCGTTTTGTATGCGAGCACCGAGCGCGAGGTCGAGAGCGCCTTCGCCAGGACCGTGGAGCTCGGAGCGGGAGCGCTGGTGATCGGCAACGATCTTTTCTTCAACAGCCGACTTCCCCAACTCGCCGCACTCACACTTCGCCACCGCTTCCCCGCGGTCCATCAGTTCCGGGAGTTTGCCACAGCCGGAGGTCTGATGAGCTATGGCGGCAGCGTTGCGGATGGTTACCGAGGTTGTGGTGTTTACGCCGGTGGTATTCTTAAGGGCGACAGGCCTGGCGAGCTACCCATCCAGCAGCGGACGAAAGTTGAGATGGTGATCAATCTCAAGACCGCTGCGGCGCTCGGCATCTCTTTTTCCCTGGCGTTGCTCGGCCGCCCAGACGAGGTTATCGAATAAGAGATTGCATGCGCGTGGATCGCATGTTCGAGGCCGCGCCTGCACATCGCTCGCCCGGCGGCGACGAGCTAAAAAGCTCGATTTTATGGGGCTTTACGCCTTGACTTCGCCCAAACGCGCCGATAAATACCGCGCACTTTTCGGCAGGCGGTGAGCTTCGCTTGGTCGGAACGGCGTGCCTAAGGCCTTGAGATTGCTTTCTCATTGCGCACATGGGCCTCTGTAGCCTCGACGAATGAAGCTCAAACGCTGCCTCTGACGCAGGTCAGATCGAGAAGGACAACTGACCGCATCGCTCGCGCGAGGCTGTCAGCCGTGAACGGGCGGGCGCCGAACGCATTGCTGCGGGAAGGCGCTCTTCCGTTTTGCGCGTTGGAATGAATTGACCCGTTCGGTTTCCCTCGCGGCATCGCGGGGGCAGTCCAGCGGGATGAGGAAGCAGGCGATGCCGACTATCAACCAGCTCATCCGCAAACCGCGCGTCACGCAGCATGCGAAAAAGAAGGTGCCCGCGCTTCAGCAGTGTCCGCAGAAGCGTGGGGTGTGTACCCGCGTCTACACGACGACGCCGAAGAAGCCCAACTCGGCACTTCGCAAAGTCGCGAAGGTTCGGCTGACCAACGGTTTCGAGGTGATCGGGTACATTCCCGGCGAGGGCCACAATTTGCAAGAGCACTCGGTGGTGATGATCCGTGGCGGCCGGGTGAAGGACCTGCCCGGTGTGCGCTACCACATTCTGCGCGGCGTGCTTGACACGCAGGGGGTAAAGAATCGCAAGCAAAGACGCTCCAAATACGGGGCAAAACGACCCAAGTGATAGGTCGTTTCTCGGCATCAGCCGAGCCCGACTAACGAGTGAGAGTAGAGGATCATGTCCCGCCGCCACAGCGCCGACAAACGAGAGATCAACCCGGATCCCAAATATGGAAACCTGGTGGTCTCGAAGTTCATGAATTCAATCATGCGCGCCGGCAAGAAATCGGTCGCCGAGGGCATCGTCTATGGCGCTCTCGGGATGATTGAAAGCAAGACCAAACAGAATCCTGTTGCGGTGTTCGAGCAGGCGCTGGACAACGTAATGCCGTCGCTCGAGGTCCGCTCGCGCCGCGTCGGCGGCGCCACATATCAAGTGCCGGTGGAAGTGCGCTCGACACGCCGCCAGGCGCTCGGCATCCGCTGGATCATATCTGCGGCGCGCGAGCGCAACGAAAAAACCATGACCGAGCGGCTTTCGGCCGAGTTGCTCGACGCCTCTAATAGCCGGGGAAACGCCGTCAAGAAGCGCGAGGATACCCACCGCATGGCGGAAGCCAACCGGGCATTCTCGCATTACCGCTGGTGAGGGCCGGCGATCAGACGGCAATAATCTGAGGACTTAACACGCGCATGCCCCGCAGCCATCCCATCGAGGACTATCGCAACTTCGGCATCATGGCACACATCGATGCCGGCAAGACGACTACGACCGAGCGGATCCTCTATTACACCGGAAAAAGCCATAAGATCGGCGAGGTGCACGACGGCGCTGCCACCATGGACTTCATGGAGCAGGAGCAGGAGCGCGGCATCACGATTACGTCCGCAGCTACGACAGCCATCTGGAATAACAAGCGGCTCAATATCATTGATACGCCCGGTCACGTCGACTTCACTATCGAGGTGGAGCGCAGCCTGCGCGTTCTCGACGGGGCCGTATGCGTGCTCGATAGCAATCAGGGAGTCGAGCCGCAGACGGAAACGGTCTGGCGGCAAGGGGACAAGTACAAGGTGCCGCGCATCGTCTTCTGCAACAAGATGGACAAGATCGGCGCTGACTTCTCCCAATGCCTCAAGGATATCGTTGAGCGTCTTGGCGCGAAGCCAGTCGCAATTCAGCTCCCGATCGGCGCCGAACAGCAATTCAAGGGAATTGTCGACCTCCTGCGGATGAAGGGGGTGGTATGGGACGACGAGTCGCTCGGCGCCAATTATCACGATATCGACATTCCTGCGGACATGCTCGATGAGGCGCGGCAGTATCGGGAGAAGATGATCGAGGCTGCGGTCGAGCTCGATGACGACGCTACGACCGCCTATCTCGAAGGTAAGGAGCCGGACGAGGCAACTCTCAAGCGTTTGATCCGCAAAGCGGTGCTGACCGGAGCATTCTTTCCAGTTCTTTGTGGCTCCGCCTTCAAAAACAAGGGCGTGCAACCGCTGCTCGATGCAGTGGTCGATTTTCTGCCTTCGCCGCTTGATGTGCCGCCGATCAAGGGTATCGATAGCAAAGGCAACGAGGTCGTGCGCAAGGCTTCCGATAGCGAGCCGCTTGCGATGCTCGCTTTCAAGATCATGGATGACCCATTCGTCGGCACTATCACGTTTTGCCGGATCTATTCCGGCCGGCTGGAAAGCGGCACCGGCGTGATCAATTCCACCAAGGATCGCCGGGAACGGATTGGCCGAATGCTGCTGATGCATGCAAATAATCGTGAGGACATCAAAGAAGCCTATGCCGGCGACATTGTAGCGCTCGCAGGTCTCAAGGAAGTGCGCACGGGCGATACGCTGTGCGATGCGCAGAAGCCCGTCATCCTGGAGAAAATGGAGTTTCCCGAGCCCGTTATCGAGATCGCGATCGAGCCGAAATCGAAGGCGGATCAGGAGAAGCTCGGGGTTGCGCTTGCAAAACTGGTGGCGGAGGACCCCTCCTTTCGCGTCACCACCGACCAGGAATCCGGTCAGACCATTCTCAAGGGAATGGGCGAGCTTCATCTCGACATTAAGGTCGACATTTTGAAGCGCACCTACAAGGTGGAAGCGAACATCGGCGCGCCGCAGGTCGCGTACCGAGAGAAGCTCAGCAAGGCGATCACGGTCGATCATATCCACAAGAAGCAGACTGGCGGATCGGGGCAATTCGCCCGCGTCAAGATCGTCGCCGAGCCTCTGCCTCCGGCGAGCGGCTTCGAATTCGAGAACGACGTCGTCGGGGGAACGGTACCGAAGGAGTATATCCCTGGCGTCGAAAAGGGACTCGAATCCGTTCTAGGCTCTGGCGTGCTCGCCGGCTTTCCAGTGGTCGATCTCAAGGTGACGCTCATCGACGGCGCCTACCACGACGTCGACTCCTCCGCGCTCGCTTTTGAAATCTGCGCGCGCGCGGCATTGCGCGAGGCGCTGCAGAAAGGCTCCCCGGTGCTGCTCGAGCCGATCATGAAGGTCGAGGTCGTGACGCCGGAAGAGTATACCGGATCCGTAATTGGAGATCTGAACTCCCGACGCGGACAGATCCAGGGGCAGGACATGCGCGGCAATGCCAACGTGGTCAACGCGATGGTGCCGCTTGCGAACATGTTCGGCTATGTCAGCAATCTGCGCTCCATGTCGCAGGGCCGCGCCACCTTCACCATGCAGTTCGACCATTACGAGCAGGTTCCCTCGGCAGTGGCTGCCGAGATCCAGGCGAAATTCGCCTGATGCCGTAGCGGAGCAAAGTTCACGAAAGGATACAAACGGAGAGTCCCATGGCCAAGCAGAAATTCGAGCGCACCAAGCCGCATTGCAATGTGGGTACCATCGGTCATGAGGACCATGGCAAAACCACGTTGACGGCGGCTATGACAAAGGTGTCCGCGGACAAGGGATGGACACCGAACTTTGTCTCTTACGATCAGGTAGCGAAGGCCTCGGAGAGCCAGGGCCGCCGCGACTCCACGAAGATTTTGACGATCGCGACCAGCCACGTGGAATATGCGACGGAGAAGCGCCACTATGCGCACGTCGATTGCCCTGGCCACGCCGACTACGTCAAGAACATGATCACCGGCGCGGCGCAGATGGATGGCGCCATTCTCGTCGTGTCGGCTGCCGACGGGCCGATGCCGCAAACGCGCGAGCACATCCTGCTCGCCCGGCAGGTTGGCGTGCCGTATATCGTCGTGTTTCTCAACAAGGTCGACGTCGTGGACGATCCGGAGCTCCTGGATCTGGTCGAGCTCGAAGTGCGCGAGCTTCTGACCAAATATCAGTTTCCCGGTGACAAGGCGCCGGTCATTCGCGGCGCCGCCATCAAGGCGCTCAACGGCGAGAAGGGCGAATTTGCGGACGAGGCGATCCTTAAGCTCTACGAAGCGCTCGATACCTTCGTGCCTCTGCCCGAGCGGCCCATTGATCAGCCGTTCCTCATGCCCATCGAGGACGTATTCTCGATCTCAGGCCGCGGAACGGTCGTCACCGGGCGCATCGAGCGCGGCAAGATCAAGGTCGGCGAGGAAGTGGAGATTGTGGGGTTGCGCGACACTCAGAAGTCGGTCGTCACAGGTGTCGAGATGTTCCGCAAGCTCCTGGACGAGGGCGTGGCGGGCGACAATGTTGGCTGCCTCTTGCGCGGCGTCGACAAGGACGCGGTCGAGCGCGGGCAGGTCCTCTGCAAGCCCGGGTCAGTCAAGCCGCATAAGAAGTTCAAGGCGGAGGCGTATATCCTCACCAAGGAGGAGGGCGGCCGGCACACGCCCTTCTTCAACAATTATCGTCCCCAGTTCTATTTCCGGACCACAGACGTGACCGGACAATGCACGTTGCCGGCGGGCACCGAGATGATCATGCCGGGCGACAACGCCACCATGGATGTCGAGCTGATCACGCCAATCGCCATGGAGGAGAAGCAACGCTTTGCCATCCGCGAGGGCGGCAAGACTGTGGGCGCCGGCGTGGTTGTGTCGATTACCGAGTGACAGAGGCAAAGACGACAGAGGACGGAGGACAGATGACACACGCAGATGCAGGCGAGGGAACGGGCCGTTCCGTTCTCCGTCGTCTGTCGTCCGTCGTCTGAGACATCATGAACGGTCAGAACATACGCATCCGGCTCAAAGCCTTCGACCATCGCATCCTCGATGCGTCGACGCGCGAGATCGTGGCCACCGCTAAGCGTACCGGTGCGCAGGTTCGCGGCCCCATACCGCTACCGACCAGAATCGAGAAATTCACGGTCAACCGTTCGCCCCATATCGACAAGAAGAGCCGCGAGCAGTTCGAGATGCGCACCCACAAGCGCCTGCTCGACATCGTCGATCCAACGCCGCAAACCGTCGACGCGCTCATGAAGCTCGACCTCGCGGCGGGCGTCGACGTCGAGATCAAGCTCTAAGCCGGTATCAGGATCTTACAGGATCACGAGCATGCGTTCCGGAGCGATTGCACAGAAAGTCGGAATGACGCGCGTATTTACTGACGCGGGGGAGCATGTGCCGGTGACCGTGTTGCGTCTCGGCAACTGCCAGGTCGTCGCGCATCGCAGCAAGGACAGGGACGGCTATGTCTCGCTCCAGCTCGGCTCGGGTGCCAGGAAGCCAAAGAACCTCAGCCGGGCCCAGCGCGGGCATTTCGCCGCCGCGAAGGTTGAGCCCAAGCGCAAGCTTGCGGAGTTCCGCGTAGAGGAGAGTGATATCATCCCGATCGGCGCCGAGATCACGGCCGATCATTTCATGGTTGGCCAGTTCGTTGACGTGACCGGCATCTCCATCGGCAAAGGATTCGCCGGTCCGATGAAACGCTGGAATTTCGCAGGCTTGCGGGCTTCCCATGGCGTGTCCATCTCGCATCGCTCGCATGGGTCGACCGGTGGTCGCCAGGATCCCGGCAAGACGTTCAAGAACAAAAAGATGGCCGGCCATATGGGCGTCGAGCGCGTCACCACGCTGAACCTCAAAGTCGTGCAAACCGATGTCGAGCGTGGGCTGATTCTGGTTGAGGGCGCCATTCCCGGGAACAAGGGCGGCTGGATCACCCTGCGGGACGCAGTGAAAAAGAAGTTGCCTGACGGTGTTCCCAAGCCGGGCAAATTCCGTCTGCCCGAGAGTGAGGCGGCCGCGAGCGGCTACGAGGTAAACGCCGCCGAAGCGGCTCAGCCGGTCGAGAAGGAGGGCGCCTGATATGGAGCTCAAGATCATGACTCTTCAGGGCGCCGAGGCCGGTACGATCGATCTGCCGGAGGCGATCTTCGGTCTCGAACCGCGCGCCGACATCCTCCATCGGTGCGTGCGCTGGCAGCTCGCAAACCGGCAGCGCGGCACCCATGACGTCAAGAATCGCAGCGAGATCAACCGGACCGGCAAGAAGATGTATCGCCAGAAAGGTACCGGATCGGCTCGCCATGGTTCGGCGCGGGTCAATCTCTTCCGCGGCGGCGGCCGTGCATTCGGCCCTACACCTCGCAGCCATGCGATCGGGCTGCCGAAAAAAGTGCGCGCGCTTGCTCTCAAGCACGCCTTGTCCGCGAAAGCGAAGGACGGTGGCATCCTCGTGCTCGAGAAAGCCAGCGTTCAGGAGGGCAAGACCAAGGCGCTGCGTGAAAATTTCATCAAGCTGGGGCTCACTAACGCGCTCATCATCGATGGCGCCGAGCTCGACGCCAATTTCGCTCTAGCGGCGCGGAATATCAGAGGCATCGATGTCCTGCCGGTGCAGGGAATCAACGTGTACGACATCCTGCGCCGGCCCATCCTGGTGCTGACCAAAACGGCACTGGAAGCACTGGAGGTGCGGCTGAAATGAGCACCACCGATCCGCGTCACTATAACCTCATCCTTTCGCCGGTGATCACCGAGAAGGCGACGATCGCCTCGGAGCACAACCAGGTGATGTTCAGGGTCGCCAAGCACGCGACCAAGCCGCAGATCAAGGAAGCCGTCGAGAAGCTCTTTGACGTGAAGGTCAAGAGCGTCAATACCCATGTGCGCAAAGGCAAGATCAAGGCTGTTCGCGGCAGCGTAGGAGAGCAGTCGGAAGTCAAGCGCGCCGTCGTCACCCTCGAAGAGGGTCACAGGATCGATGTGACCACCGGTCTTTAAGGAACAGGCGCCATGGCTCTCAAATCCTACAATCCCGTCACGCCGAGCCAACGTCAGCTGGTGCTGGTCGATCGCTCCGGGCTTTACCGCGGTGCGCCGATCAAATCCCTGACGGAAGGGAAAAACTCAAGCGGCGGCCGCAACAACAACGGCCGCATTACGGTACGTTTTCGCGGCGGCGGTCACAAGAAGGCCTATCGCAAGATCGATTTCAAGCGCCGCAAATTCGATGTGCCCGCGAAGGTCGAGCGCATCGAATACGACCCCAATCGCACCGCTTTCATCGCTCTTATCAAGTATGAGGATGGCGAGCTTGCATATATCCTGGCGCCGCAGCGGCTTTCGTCCGGCGACGGCGTTGTGGCGGGCGAGCACGTCGATGTGAAGCCTGGCAATGCGATGCCGGCTGGCAATATCCCGATCGGCACTATCGTGCACAACATCGAGATTAAGGTTGGCAAGGGCGGACAGATCGCGCGTTCGGCCGGAAACTATGCTCAGATCGTCGGCCGCGACGGCGATTACGTCATCCTGCGGCTCAACTCCGCCGAGCAGCGCCTGGTGCATGGCCGCTGCATGGCCACTGTGGGTGCCGTCTCCAACCCCGACAACATGAATATTTCCATCGGCAAAGCCGGGCGCAAACGCTGGATGGGACGCATGCCGCATAATCGCGGCGTCACTATGAACCCGATCGACCACCCTCACGGCGGCGGCGAAGGCCGCACCTCGGGCGGCCGCCATCCGGTGACGCCGTGGGGTTTTCCCACTAAGGGCAAGAAAACCCGCAAGAACAAATCCACCACCAAGTTCATCATCGCGAGCCGCCACGCGCGGAAGAAGAGATAGGCGAGGCCGACAGCATGGCACGTTCAGTGTGGAAAGGTCCGTTAGTGGACGGCTATCTGCTCAAGAAGGCGGAATCCTCGCGCGCGTCAGGACGGCATGAGATGATCCGGATATGGAGCCGGCGCTCGACCATTCTGCCGCAATTCGTTGGACTGACATTCGGTGTATATAACGGTCAAAAGCACATTCCGGTGCTCGTCACCGAAGAGATGGTCGGGCACAAGTTCGGCGAATTTTCGCCGACGCGGGTGTTTTACGGCCATTCATCAGATCGCAAAGCCAAGCGTTCCACGGGTCCGGCTGCTCCCGCCGCGCCTGCGGCGGGTGGTGGGGCCGCTCCCTCCAGTGGCGCGAGCTAAGGCGGGGAGAGCGAAATGGGCAAGAAAACTCGCGAACGTACGCTTGAGGATAACGAGGCCAAGGCAGTTGCCCGCATGCTGCGGGTAAGTCCGCAGAAGCTCAACCTTATCGCCCAGCTGATCCGCGGCAAGAAGGTGGCGACGGCACTCGCGGATCTTGAATTCTCGCGCAAGCGCATGGCGCGCGATGTCCGCAAGTGCCTGGAATCGGCCATCGCGAATGCCGAGAACAACCATGACCTTGATGTGGACGAGCTCGTCGTGGCGCAAGCGCATGTCGGCAAGGCGCTCGTACTCAAACGTTTTCATCCCCGGGGTCGCGGCCGCATGGGGCGCATTTTTAAGCCTTTCGCGAACCTCACCATTGTGGTGCGCGAGGGGAAGGCTGCGCCGTCGTAAGCGCGACGCACAAGGAGTGAGAGAAAGGCCATGGGTCAAAAAGTCAATCCGGTCGGTTTGCGGCTCGGCATCAACCGCACGTGGGATTCGCGCTGGTACTCCGGCAAGCAAGAATATGGGCAGCTGCTGCACGAGGACATGAAGATTCGCTCCGAGCTGATGAAGGACCTCAAGCAGGCGGCCGTTTCCAAGATCGTGATCGAGCGGCCGCACAAGAAGTGCCGGGTCACCGTGCAATCGGCTCGCCCCGGGGGCGTGATCGGCAAGAAGGGAGCGGATATTGAGAAGTTGCGACGCAAAGTCACGGCACTTACGAAATCGGACGTCGTCATCAACATCGTGGAGATCAGAAAACCGGAGCTCGACGCGCAGCTCGTTGCCGAATCGATCGCCCAGCAGCTGGAGCGGCGGGTTGCATTTCGGCGCGCGATGAAGCGCGCGGTCCAATCGGCGATGCGGCTTGGCGCCGGCGGCATTCGCATCAACTGCTCGGGGCGGCTTGGCGGAGCCGAGATCGCGCGCATGGAGTGGTATCGCGAGGGCCGCGTGCCGCTGCATACCTTGCGCGCGGACGTGGACTACGGGGTGGCTACGGCGTTCACCACCTACGGCACCTGCGGCGTGAAGGTCTGGATTTTTAAAGGCGAGATCATGGAGCACGACCCGATGGCGCAGGACAAGAAGCTCGCCGAAGGCGAGGCTGGACGGCCGCGGCACGGGGCGTGAGTTCCTGCGCTTTAATTTAAACAAGAAGGCGGGAAGCCATGCTGCAACCCATGCGCACCAAGTTTCGCAAGGCGCACAAAGGCCGCATCAAAGGCCTTGCGACCTCGGGTGTTGAGCTCGCATTCGGTCATTTCGGTCTCAAGGCGCTGGAGCCCGAGCGCGTGACGGCGCGGCAGATCGAGGCGGCGCGCCGCGCTCTCACCCGTCACATGAAGCGCGCCGGCCGCGTATGGATCCGCATCTATCCGGACGTGCCCGTATCCAAGAAGCCGCTGGAGGTTCGCATGGGCTCCGGCAAAGGCGCCCCCGAATATTGGGTCGCTCGCGTCAAACCGGGCCGCGTCCTGTTCGAGATCGACGGGGTAAGCGTGGCGCTTGCGCGCGAGGCGCTGGCGCTCGCGGCCGCCAAGCTCCCGATCAAGACGCGCTTCATCGAGCGCATTGCAGAGTAGCGCCAGGAGTGGACCATGAAGCCCGCTGATCTGCGCGTCATGACTGTCGACCAGCTCGACGACGAGACGCTCAAGCTTACGAAGGAGCGATTCAACTTGCGCTTCCAGCGTGCCACCGGCCAGCTGGAAAACACCGCGCGTGTGCGCCAGGTGCGCCGCGACATCGCGCGCATGAAGACAATTGCCGCGCAGAAGCGTGCCGCGCACCCGCGACGCGCCGGCGCAAAAGCCAAGCCGGAGTAGGAACGAGATGCCGAAGCGCACGCTGCAAGGCGTTGTCGTCAGCGACAAGCAGGACAAGACCGTCGTCGTGCGCGTTGAGCGGCGATTTACCCATCCAGTGATGAAGAAGACGGTACGCCAAACAAAAAAGTACTACGCCCACGACGAGACCAACGAGCACCACGTCGGCGACGTCGTCTGGATCGAGGAACGTCGACCGCTTTCCAAGCTCAAACGCTGGGAGGTGGTGCAGAGCGAGAAGAAGAAGGTTGTTTGACGCCCCGAATAGAAGCGGATTTGAAGGTTACCTCATGATTCAGATGCAGACCAATCTCGACGTAGCGGACAATTCCGGTGCGCGCCGGGTCATGTGCATCAAGGTGCTGGGTGGCTCGAAACGCAAATATGCGACCATCGGCGATGTGATCGTGGTCTCTGTCAAGGAAGCGATACCGCGCGGGCGCGTAAAGAAGGGCGAGGTGATGAAGGCTGTGGTGGTGCGCATCTCAAAGGATATCAAGCGCCCGGATGGCTCGATCATTCGCTTTGACCGCAACGCGGCTGTCCTTATCAATCCTCAGATGGAGCCGGTGGGTACCCGCATATTTGGACCGGTTCCGCGCGAGCTGCGCGCGAGGAACCACATGAAGATCATCTCGCTTGCGCCGGAGGTGCTCTAATGGCGGCCAGGATTCGAAAGGGCGACAAGGTGGTTGTGATCGCCGGCCGTGACAAGGGCCGCAGTGGCGAGGTGATCGAAGTTCGTCCGAGTCAGGACCGTGCGCTGGTTCGGGGCGTCCACATGGTCAAGCGCCATCAGAGGCAAACCCCACAGCAGGAAGGCGGCATCATCTCCAAGGAGGCGACGGTGCACTTGTCGAATGTTGCTCTCTTAGACCCAAAGGACGGCAAGCCGACGCGCATCGGCTTCAAGTTTGTCGGTGAAGGCAGCCAGCGCCGAAAGGTGCGGTTTGCCAAGCGCTCGGGAGTGGAGATCGATGGCTGACAACGAGAGCAAGCCCAAATCCAAGCCCGGTAAGAAGCCGGAGAGGACGGAAAAGGCTCCGCGTCCGGACAAGGGCGAGAAGCCGCAAAAGACCAAGGCCGATAAAGCGGAGCAGGCGAGCAAGGAGGCCACTACCAAGGCGGCGCCACCGGAGACTGCAGAGGAGCGCGTGCCGCCGCGATTGAAGATCTATTTCGAGCAGGTGGTGCGCCAAAAGCTCGCGCAGGAGTTTGGGTACAAAAGCCCGCTACAGGTGCCGAGGTTCGAAAAGATTGTGATCAATATGGGCATCGGCGAGGGCGTCAACGACCGCAAGAAGGTGGAGGCTGCCGCCAACGATCTCGGCCTCATTGCCGGTCAAAGGGCCGTGATCACCAAAGCAAGAAAATCGATCGCTACCTACAAGGTGCGTGAAGGCCAGCCCATCGGTTGCAAGGTGACGCTGCGCAAGAGTCGCATGTACGAGTTCATGGACCGCTTGGTCAACATCGCCTTGCCGCGCGTGCGCGACTTCCGCGGTCTCTCGCCAAAGAGTTTCGATGGGCGCGGAAACTACAGCCTCGGGCTCAAGGAGCACATCATCTTCCCCGAGATCGACTACGACAAGGCAGCCGACATCTGGGGAATGGACATTACCGTGTGCACCAGCGCCAAGTCGGACAACGAGGCTCGCGCGCTGTTGACTGCATTCAACTTCCCATTCCGGCAGTGAGGGTGATCCCTCAGACGCGGAAAGCCAGGAGACATTGATGGCGAAGAAAAGCTCAATCGAGAAGAATAATAGGCGCAAGAGGCTGAGCAAACAATATTCAGGCCGACGTTCCCGGTTGAAAGCGATTGCGCGCGACAAGACGAAGCCTATGGAAGAACGGTTCGCGACGACGCTGAAGCTTGCGGAGCTGCCCCGCAACTCGTCACAGACGCGGGTGCGTAACCGATGCGAAGTGTCGGGTCGCCCACGCGGGGTTTATCGCAAGCACAAGCTCTCGCGCATCGCATTGCGCGATCTCGGCTCCAGGGGCTTGATCCCGGGGCTGGTGAAGTCAAGTTGGTGAGGGAGGCCGCGCAATGGCGATGAACGATCCCCTCGGGGATATGATCGCGCGCATTCACAATGCGCAGATGCGTAACAAGTCGAAGGTCTCGACGCCTGCTTCGCGGCTGCGCCTGAGCGTGCTCGACGTGCTTAAAACGGAAGGCTTCATACGCGACTACGCGGCGGTGGAGCACTCCAATGGCCGCAAGGAGCTCGAGATTGAGCTCAAATATTTCGACGGCGAGCCGGTGATCCGCGAGATCTCGCGCGTGTCCAAGCCAGGCCGGCGCGTCTACGCTTCGGTGAAGAGCCTGCCGCGTGTCAACAACGGCCTAGGCGTCGCCATACTCTCCACCCCGAAAGGGGTGATGGCCGATCACGACGCGCGCGAAAACAACGTCGGCGGCGAAATTCTTTGCACCGTATTTTGATTGGAAGAAACCATGTCTCGGGTCGGAAAGAAGCCGGTACCCATCCCCTCAGGGGTGAGCGCCAGCGTGCAAGGTCAGGTGGTGAACGTCCAAGGCCCGAAGGGGACGCTTGCCCTTGCGCTGCATGGGGATGTTTCGGCGACGGTTGACGGAAACGAGATCAGGATAGATCCACGTACCGACACCCAGCGCGCGCGTGCAATGTGGGGGACCTATCGCTCGCTGCTTGCGAATATAATGACAGGAGTTACGAAGGGGTTCGAGCGCCGGCTCGAAATCACCGGAGTGGGGTACCGTGCCGCGGTGCAGGGCAAGACGCTGCAGGTGCAACTCGGTTATAGCCATGACATCGCCTACGCTATCCCCGAAGGCGTCACGATTGCCACGCCGCGGCCGACCGAGATCGTCGTGAGCGGCATTGACGGTCAGAAGGTCGGTCATGTCGCGGCGGAAATACGCGCCTTCCGCAAGCCCGAGCCTTACAAGGGCAAGGGCGTCAAATATGCCGGCGAGTACATTCTTCGCAAAGAAGGCAAGAAGAAGTAGCAGGGCAGAGAATCATGACGACAGTGGCTCAGCGGACCGAAAGACGAAAGGCGAAGGTTCGGCGCAACGTGCGCCGCGCGGGCGCCGACCGAGTTAGGCTGTCCGTCTTCCGCTCCTCAAAGCACATCTACGCGCAACTCATTAACGACACCAAAGGCGAGACGGTCGTCGCTGCTTCCACCGTCGAGAAGGACCTGCGCACGACGCTAAAAACCGGAGCCAACGTCGAGGCGGCCAAGGCGGTGGGCAAACGGGTGGCCGAACGGGCGGCATCGAAAGGGGTACAGGAGGTGGTCTTCGATCGCGGCGGCTACCTTTATCATGGGCGCGTGAAGGCGCTCGCGGATGCTGCTCGCGAGGGCGGCCTGAAATTTTGACCACTTGGATAGATGGCGGGTATGTGCAGTTGAGGAGCGTTTCCGTTGATTGAAGGAATAAAGCATGGCACGTGAACCCCGCGGGCACCGGGATCGGGAAGAGCGCGACAGCGAATTCACCGATAAGCTGGTTCACATCAATCGCGTGGCCAAGGTGGTCAAGGGCGGACGCCGATTCGGTTTTGCCGCCCTCGTGGTGGTGGGCGATGCCAAGGGTCGGGTCGGATTTGGTCACGGCAAGGCGCGCGAGGTGCCCGAAGCCATCCGCAAGGCTACCGAAGCCGCGAAACGCGGTCTCATTCGCGTGCCGCTCCGCGAAGGACGAACGTTGCACCATGACGTTGCCGGGCGTCACGGTGCCGGCCGCGTGTTCCTGCGCGCGGCTCCGCCCGGAACCGGCATCATTGCCGGTGGTCCCATGCGTGCCGTATTCGAAACGCTCTGTATGCAGGACGTCGTAGCCAAATCGCTGGGCTCCTCCAATCCGTACAATATGGTGCGCGCGACCTTCGACGCGCTCAAACACCAGGCCTCGCCGCGTTCCGTGGCGGCGCGCCGCAATATCAAAGTCTCGACATTGCAGGCGCGCCGGCGCGAGGAGCAGCCCGAAGGCGAGCAGATGGCTGACTAGCGCTCATGGACCAGCAGATGAGCAAGAGCAACAAGGTCATCCGCGTCGAGCAGATCGGGAGCCCGATCCGGCGCCATCATTCACAGCGCGCAACTCTGATTGGGCTGGGCCTCAACCGCATCGGACGCGTGGCGCAAGTGCCGGACACGCCGGAAGTGCGCGGAATGCTTTCTAAGGTTAGGCACCTTGTCCGAATAATGTCCGCAGAGACAAAGTAACGAATCGAGAACGAGGACGGCGATGAAGCTTCACGAGTTGGCCGATCGCAAGGGAGCGCGCAAAAAACGCCTGCGCATCGGCCGTGGCATCGGCTCTGGCATGGGCAAGACGGGCGGCCGCGGCGGCAAGGGTCAGACAGCACGCTCAGGTGTGCGCATCAAGGGCTTCGAAGGCGGACAGATGCCGCTTCACCGCCGGCTGCCGAAACGCGGTTTCAAGAACACGTCATTCGCGCGCAAGCTCAACGAGGTCAATCTGGGAAGGGTTCAGGCGGCAATCGAGGCCGGCAAGCTTGACCCCAGCGCCACTGTGGGTGTGGAAGCCTTGGTCAAGGCTGGCGTGCTGCGGCGGGCGAAAGATGGCGTTCGGCTGCTTGGCTCCGGCGCAATCAAGTCTAAGGTCGCCTTCTCGGTATGGGGAGCATCGAAGTTGGCGGTTGCGGCGGTAGAGCAGGCGGGCGGGTCGGTCGCGATTCTTGCGCCAAGGGCGGCCGCGGCCGAGCAGCCGGCATAAGCCACGGGATCAGCATCTGCTCTAATGCCCCCTTTCCGAAGTTCGTGATACATTGCCGCACACTCTGGCACGAATTTCGGAAAGGAAGGGGTACTAATAACTATATGAGTAGTGCCGCTTTTCGATTCGAAGTCCTTCACGAGTTCGCGGCTACCAGCGCAGGAACTTCAAATCGGCGGCACTAGTGCGGTGAATTTGAAGTTCCTATGGTTCAAGCCGCAAGCTCGTGCAGGAAAGCGCCTGCGAACTTCGGAAACGGGGCACTAGGCGCGGCGTAACTGGAGCTTCCAGATCATGGTCTCAGCAGCAGAACAACTTGCCGCAAATCTCAACTTCTCAGCGCTCGCCAAGGCGGAGGAGCTCAAGAAGCGCATTTGGTTCACATTGGGAGCGCTGCTGGTTTATCGGTTCGGCACCTACATTCCGCTGCCCGGAATCGACCCGTCCGCCTGGGATCAGATCTTTCGTTCGCAGGCCGGCGGCATTCTCGGCATGTTCAACATGTTTTCCGGCGGCGGCATCCACCGCATGGCCATCTTTGCGTTGAACATCATGCCGTACATATCGGCGTCCATCATCATTCAGCTGATGACCACGGTGTCGCCCACGCTCGAGCAGCTCAAAAAGGAGGGAGAGCAGGGCCGCAAGGTGATGAACCAATATACGCGCTACCTTACCGTGTTGCTGGCGGCCTTCCAATCATACGGCATCTCGGTCGGGCTCGAAGGCTCCGGCACCGTTGTCAGCGATCCCGGTTGGTTCTTCCGCATCGAAACTGTGGTCACCCTTACCGGGGGGACGCTGTTTCTGATGTGGCTCGGCGAGCAGGTCACCTCGCGCGGCATCGGCAATGGCATCTCGCTGATCATCCTTTCGGGAATCGTAGCTGAGCTACCGTCGGCCATCGCGGGAACTCTCGAGCTTGGGCGCCAGGGCGCCTTGTCGACCGGGCTCATTCTTGTAGTGCTAGTGATGGCCGTCGCGGTCATTGCCTTCATCGTTTTCATGGAGCGCGCGCAACGGCGGCTGTTGATCCAATATCCCAAGCGCCAGGTCGGCAATCGCATGTTCGAGGGGCAGTCCTCCCACCTCCCCCTCAAGCTCAATACTTCGGGGGTCATTCCGCCGATTTTTGCCTCCTCGCTCCTGCTGTTGCCAACCACAGTGGCCAATTTCAATGCCGGCCAGGGACCGGATTGGTTCGTCACCATCACCACCCAGCTCGGGCATGGACGGCCGTTGTTCCTCATCTTGTACGTGGTGCTGATCGTCTTTTTCGCATTCTTTTATACGGCCATCGTGTTCAATCCCACCGAAACCGCCGACAATCTGAAAAAACACGGTGGCTTCATCCCGGGAATTCGGCCGGGTGAGCGCACGGCGGAATATATCGATTATGTCCTCTCCCGCATCACCGTGATCGGCGCCGCGTATCTTGCGATTGTCTGCATATTGCCGGAGATCCTGATCTCCTATGCCTCTGTGCCGTTTTATTTTGGAGGAACGTCGCTGCTGATTGTGGTGAGCGTCACGATGGATACGGTGGCGCAAATCCAGGGCTACTTGCTCGCGCATCAATATGAAGGTCTGATCAAACGCTCGAAGCTGCGGGGGCGGCGTAGATGAGATTGATTTTGCTGGGCCCCCCCGGCGCCGGCAAAGGCACGCAGGCTAAGCGTCTCGTCGCCAAGCATGGTCTGCTGCAGTTGTCGACAGGGGATATGCTGCGCGCCGCGGCCAAGGCCGGCACTCCGGTCGGACTGCGCGCCAAGGACATCATGGACCGCGGTGAACTCGTCCCAGATGACCTGGTCGTCGCAATCGTCTCCGCGCGGATTGACGAGCCTGATGCGCGCAATGGCTTCATTCTCGACGGCTTTCCGCGGACCGTGCCGCAGGCGCATGCGCTCGACCGCATGCTCAAGGAAAAGGGGTTGAAGCTCGATGCCGTCATAGAGCTCAAAGTCGACGAAGGTATTTTGATCAAGCGCATCGAAAAGCGGGTCGCAGAGACCAAGTCGCGCGGGGCTACTTTGCGCCCGGACGATCATCCCGATGTGCTGCGCCGGCGGCTCCTGGCCTATCGTGATCAGACCGCACCGCTCGTGACGTATTATAAGCTGCAAAGCGTGCTGCGGCCAATTGACGGAATGGCAAACGTTGGCGAAGTGGCGAGCGCGATTGACGCTGTGCTGGATGGGGCAATTGGAAAGACCGGCGCGGACGGGAGTGATAAAGCGCTCAAGAACCGCTCGGCCGGCAAGGGCAAACCGACGCTCACGCAGCGCAAGGCGGCGGGCGACACAACCCCAGCCGGCGAACTCAAGCCAAAGGGTAAACGCTCGAAACCTGCCGACCGGCGTGTTGCGTCCCGCAGGCTCGCCACCCGCAAAAGCAAACGCCCCCGGCGGTTGACGAAACGGAGTTGAATCCTTTAATAACCCTCATCCAAGTCGAGAGTTGTGCGATACCGAACCCCTGGCAGGGGGAGGGGTGTCGCGTTATTGCTTGCGATTTGCCCCAATGAAGGATCGCCGGCCAGGCTGATGGAGCCGGCAGCAGGAGTGGAACAGTGGCCCGCATTGCCGGCGTCAATATACCTACGAACAAGCGTGTCATCATAGCACTGCAATATATCCATGGGATCGGGCCGAGAAAAGCCAGTGAAATCATGGGGAAAGTCGGGATTCCGGGTGAGCGCCGCGTCTCCCAGCTGATCGACCAGGAAGTGCTCCAGATTCGCGAAATGATCGATCGTGACTATATGGTCGAGGGCGATCTGCGGCGCGAAGTGGCAATGAACATCAAGCGGCTGATGGATCTCGGCTGCTATCGTGGGTTGCGGCACCGTCGTGGCCTGCCTGTTCGCGGGCAGCGCACCCATACCAACGCCCGCACACGCAAGGGTCCGGCCAAGCCGATTGCGGGCAAGAAGAAGTAAGCTGTCAGGCTCCAATGCCGCCATTTCGGGCGGGCGCGAGCTTCTCGTGTCACAGTAAACCGGTGGTTGACCCTGCGGCCGCGGTGCGGCGCCCATAGAGGATCGAGAATGGGGAAAGAACCCGCCCGCGTCCGTCGCCGCGAACGCAAGAACATCGCTTCCGGGGTCGCGCATGTGAGCGCGACTTTCAACAACACCATGATCACCATCACCGACGCGCAAGGAAACACTATCGCCTGGTCGTCAGCGGGGACTATGGGCTTCAAAGGGTCCAGAAAATCGACCCCCTACGCCGCCCAGGTAGCCGCGGAGGACGCCGCCAAGAAGGCGCAGGAGCACGGGATGCGAACCCTCGAAGTTGAGGTGGCGGGCCCCGGCTCCGGCCGCGAATCGGCGCTGCGTTCGCTGCAATCGGCCGGGTTTACCATCACATCCATCCGCGACGTTACGCCGATTCCCCACAACGGCTGCCGTCCACGCAAGAGGCGCAGAGTATGACTGACGACGTTCTCATCCGACGGGCTTCCGAAGAGCCCGCCGCCGCCAACAATTCCCACGGGGCGGAGTGGGGTGTGCGGCCCGCCGCTGCGCCGCGCAATGCTATGGGTGCCAACGTGACTATTCAGAAGAACTGGCAGGAACTGATCCGACCGAGCAAGCTGCAGGTGTCGGCCGGCGCCGATCCCAAGCGCGAGGCGACCGTGATAGCCGAGCCGCTAGAGCGCGGCTTTGGCGTTACGCTCGGAAATGCGCTGCGCCGCATCTTGCTCTCCTCGTTGCAGGGCGCGGCGGTGCAGTCGGTCCACATCGACGGCGTCTTGCACGAGTTCTCCTCCATCCCCGGAGTTCGCGAGGATGTGACCGACATCGTGCTTAACATCAAGGATATCGCCATCAAGATGCAGGGCGACGGCCCTAAGCGGATGGTGGTGAAGAAACAGGGTCCAGGCACGGTCACTGCGGGCGATATCCAGACGGTAGGTGACATCGTCGTGCTCAATCCCGACCTCGTTCTGTGCACGTTGGACGAGGGCGCTGAGATCCGCATGGAGTTCACGGTCAATATCGGCAAGGGCTATGTGCCCACCGAGCGCAACCGGCCGGAGGATGCGCCGATCGGGCTCATTCCCATCGATAGCCTCTACTCGCCGGTGCGTAAGGTCTCCTACCGGGTCGAGAATACGCGCGAGGGCCAGATTCTCGACTACGACAAGCTGACGATGCAGGTCGAGACCAATGGCGCGCTCAGTCCCGACGATGCCGTCGCCTATGCCGCGCGCATCCTGCAGGATCAGCTCAACGTTTTCGTCAACTTCGAGGAGCCGCGCAAGGAGGTGGTGGCTGAGGCCATCCCCGATCTTGCTTTCAATCCGGCGTTCCTCAAGAAGGTCGACGAGCTCGAGTTGTCAGTGCGCTCGGCCAATTGTCTCAAGAACGACAACATCGTCTATATCGGCGACCTCGTGCAAAAGAGCGAAGCTGAGATGCTGCGGACCCCGAATTTCGGACGCAAGTCGCTCAATGAGATCAAGGAAGTGCTGGCCCAGATGGGGCTGCATCTCGGCATGGAAGTGCCAGGCTGGCCGCCCGACAATATCGATGAGCTGGCCAAGCGGTTCGAGGATCATTACTGAGCAGATGGCGGAGGACGGGCGGCAGACGACGGATTAGTTGTCTTCATCTGTTCTCTATCGTCCCTCTTCTGGAGTCTGACATGCGTCATGGTCATGCCCATCGCAAGCTCAACCGCACGCCCGAGCACCGGCGCGCAATGTTCGCGAACATGGCGGCGGCTCTGATCAAGCACGAGCAGATCGTCACTACGTTGCCCAAGGCCAAGGATTTGCGCCCGGTGGTCGAGAAGCTGATCACGCTGGGCAAGCGCGGGGACCTCCACGCACGCCGGCAGGCCATTGCGCAGATTCGCGACTTGCCCATGGTGAAGAAGCTGTTCGACGTGCTGGGCCCGCGCTACCGCGAGCGCAACGGCGGCTATATCCGCGTGCTCAAGGCGGGCTTCCGCCATGGCGATTCAGCGCCTGTTGCGGTGATTGAGCTCGTCGATCGCGATCCTGCTGCGAAAGGCGCGGGCGAACCGACCAGGAAAGAAACAGGGGTCGAAACGGCTGCCCCAGCCTGATTCAGACTTGATGAGGCGCTCGGACGAAGGGCGTTCCTACTCGCGCCTTCGCGATTGTCTTCCCAGCACATCGTAGACGTCGGCCGGCGCGAAGTCGTCGGTGATGATAGCAACGCCCGGTGCCGACGCAGAGGGATCGCTGCGGCGTCGCAAAATCTGCGGCAGCTGGAAACGAAAACCGTAGCGCGCTTGCAAGGCCGCGGCTTTGCGCTCGCGCATCTCGGCCGAGAGTGCGGCGGCGGAGCCGACGGCAATTACCTCGCCTATTCCGGTCGGGTAAAGGTCGAGCGCCGGAAAGACCTGCTTCAGGGTCATCACTGTCGAGGCATAAAGCTTCGTGCCTTCATGCACGTTGAAGACTGCCGCGCCCCCGGGCGCCAGCCGCTCCTTGACGAGCGAATAGAACTCGCGCGTCAAGAGATGAAACGGCACATAGCCACCGCGATAGGCGTCGACCAGGATGAGGTCATAAGTCTCGGCCGTTCGGTTGAGGAATACCCGGCCGTCGCCCGCGTGAAAGCGCATGCGCTCACTGTCGCGAAGGCCGAAATAGGTCTTGGCTGCGCCTATGACGCCCGGATCGACCTCGACGGTCGTGACGGACGCTTCCGGCAAGAAGCGGGCGAGATAGGTTGAGATCGACCCTCCGCCGAGGCCCAGCATCAATATGTTTCGCACCGTTTGCGGGTAAATGACGGCGACGGTCATCGTCTGCGCATAGGGAAGCGGCAGATCGTCGGGATCTGCAAGATCGATGACTGATTCGGTGTAGTCCC
>Ga0170475_126131837_pt1 | contig 29259 bp, 28 predicted proteins | sample Soicark_Litter_5_FD_111474 | JGI IMG/M metagenome (GOLD analysis project Ga0170475, IMG submission 111474) | Avena fatua rhizosphere microbial communities from Hopland, California, USA. Combined Assembly of 48 SPs
ATCTTTCAGAAGCTGGGGCGCAAGGCAAGGAGACTGCGTGCGCCCGCATCGGCGCTGCTGGGCTATCGTTTCACAACACCACTTCCAGCGAGAGCATCATGACCAACACCTCACGCCCCCGCTCCGCGGGTGAAGCACGCCGCCGCCAGGTGATGGGCGATGCCTTCGTCGACAGCGCGCTGGCTGGCGCGACGGCCTTCACGCAGCCGCTGCAGGATCTGGTCAACGACCATGCATGGGGCGCCACCTGGCAGCGCGGCGGCATCGACCTGAAGCAGCGCAGCCTGTGCACGGTCGCGATGCTGGCCGCGCTCGGGCACACGAACGAACTGAAGGGTCACCTGCGCGGCGCGATGAACAACGGCGCCACGCTGGTGGAGCTTCGGGAAGTGCTGTTGCACGTGGCCCCCTACGCCGGTGTGCCGGCTTCGGTGGCGGCGTTCCGCGCCGCGGGCGAATGGATGGCCGCAGAAGGCCTCGTGCTCGAGGGCGAGTGAACCCATCCCGGGAGCTGCGGCAAACCGAAGGCGTCCTCTGGTTCTGCGCAGGCAGGGCTGGCGCCAGTCAGGGTGGTTGCACGGCAGTGTCGCGGATCAGTCGGTCTTGGGTGCCCGGCTGCACCAGCAGGCAGCTGGTCTTTCGCGCTTCTGCGTGATCGCCGCGCGGCGATGGCGACAGGATCGGCATGACGCCCCACCCAGGCAGCAAACTGCGCCAGCGCAGAGCACAGGATGAAGTAAATCACGCCGACGAAAAGGAAAATTTCGGCTGGATAAACCACCAGGCGACCGTTGACCTGCGACGCGACAAGCGTCAATTCATTGACGCCGACGATGTAAGCCAGTGAACTGTCCTTGATCAGCGTGACCCATTGATTGATGAAGGACGGCAGCATCACTTGCAATGCCTGCGGAAGGATGATGTAGCGCAGTACCTTCAGCCGCGGCAAGCCCAGTGACAAGCCGGCATCCCACTGGCCGCTGCGAATGCCGGCAATCCCCGCTGCCACCGAATGCGCCAGATAAGCGGCGCTCACCAGCGATAACGCCAACATCACCGATACCAGGCCGGGGACGTCAATGCCGAACGCAATCGGCAGCAGGAAATACGTCCAGAAGATCAGCATCAGTACCGGGATTGCGCGGAAAAATCCCAGGAACAGTGTCAGCAGATGCCGCTTGACACCCCGGCTCATCGCCAGTGCCACCCCGAGGCAAACACCCAGGGCTGCCGACAACACGGCCGAACCGATGCTCAGCAGCAGCGTCAAGGCCGCACCGCCAAGCGGACCTTCCGGGTACGCACCCCACAGCAGGTAGGGCAGGTTGTCGAGCAGGACGGCGAGATCCATCAACTTCTTCCTGCCGCATCACGTGCCAAGCGCGTTTGCTGGCGCCAATGGCCGATGCTTTCAATTATTGCGATGGCGGCGATATAAAACAGCGTGGCCACCCCGAACGCTTGAAAAGTGCGAAAACTTTCGGCCTCTACCTGGCGCGAGGTGTAAGACAGTTCAGCAAGACCAATCGCCATGGTGAGTGAAGTGTTTTTCAGGATATTCATGTATTGTCCCAGCAAGCTCGGAAGTGCCATTCGAATCGCTTGTGGAAATACGATGTGGCGCAGAACCTGTCCCCGCGTGAATCCCATCGCGGCGGCGGTCATCCATTGCGCAGGCGATACACCGCGAATACCAGAGCGGATTTCTTCGCTGACGTAGGCGGTGGAATAAAGCACAACGCCGAACATCCCCGCCAGAAACTCAAGGGACGGCCAGCGCAACGTCAACGCGCCGGCCAAGTCAATACGGTGAACGGCGGTGAACCATTCCATCCAGCCGTCAGGAAACAGCGCGGGAACGCCAAAATACCAAAACAGCAATTGCACCAGCAACGGCGTGTTGCGAAACAGGGCGGTGTAGGATGACGCCGCCATACGCAGGCCGGCGTGTCCGCTGGATCGCGCTGCAGCGAGAAAGAGGCCCAGCAGCGTCGAAAGAACAACGGCAATCGCAGTCAGCTGGAGGGTGGTTTCAAAGCCACGCCACATCCACAGCAGATATTTGGGCGCCAACAATTGATCGGTTTCGAAGGGGGAAAGCATGGGCCGCCAGTCGCCTGCTCAGGTCACAGAGGAGGGCGTGCCGGTTCTCGCCGGCAGGCTCTCTCACGTGCAGCGTGATTTACTTGTCGCGCAACTTGGTGTCACCGATCTTGAACAAGCGCGGTAGAGGCGATTTGCTGTGAGCCCCAAACCACTTGTCATAGATTTTTTGCGCCTCGCCGGATTTTTCCAGATCGCGCAACCAGTCGTTCAGAAACAAGACGAGACGGGTTTCCCCCTTGGGTACGCCGATGCCTTCATATTCCTCCGAAATGGCAAACGGCGAAATTTCATATTTATCCTTGTCTGGCAGCGATGCCAGAATGGCCGTCAACTTCGAGCCGTCCTGGGTGAATGCCTGAATATTGCCGTTGCGCAACGCGGCCAAGCCGAGCGGTGTATCGTCGTAGAGTACGACCTTCGTATCTGGATATTTTCCGCGCAAGGTGGCCTCCATGGTGGTGCCCTTGTCAGCGCCTACGCGAATATCATTGATGTTCTCCGGGCTCTTTAATACACCTTTCCTGGCAAGAAATTGCTGGCCGGAAGCGAAGTAAGGAATGCTGAAATCAACGACTTTAGCGCGCTCTTCATTGATGGTGAAATTGGCGAACACGAGATCGACTTTGTTGGACGCCAGCAGCGGGATGCGATTGGCCGGGTTGGTCGGCACAAATTCCACGTTGACGCCGAGCTTCTTGCCGAGCTCATTGGCGTAGTCAATATCGAGCCCTACCACTTTTTTGCTGTTGGCATCGATATAACCGAACGGCGGGTTGCCATCGAACGCCGCTACTCGAAGAACACCGGTCTTCTTGATGTCGTCCAGCCTGTCGGCGTGCGCCGCGCCGGACAAAAGGCTCAGGCTGACGAATAAGGCAGCCCATGAAGTGAGTGAGGCGCGCAATTTCATGAATGTTTTCCTTGTTGTCGCTGTCAAGTGAAGCGTGAGGCCGGCGCCGGTGGAACGGAATTCAATCGACGTCTGAAGTCTTGGTTTTTGCATGTCGATTCATGCGGATACGCCTGGCCATCATAAAAATTCGCCGCCGGATTCAAAACTGCCGATTCCGGCTTTGGTTATGCGGAAAACAGTGCCGGAAGATCCATGCGTCGGCGCCACGCAGGTCGCAATGGATCACCTCCCCCCCGGCGTCAACGCGGCATAGGTCCCCCCACAGTTCGTCGGGCTGAGGCTGCCCAAAGGCCGATGCTTGAGCTTGGATGCGTCGGTGAAATCCCGGTTCTTGCGAGCGTCCCATGAGAACAGGGGGCTCGGCGCGCGAACCACGCATGCAGGTGGGGCCCGCGACGAAAACCGAGACCTATACTTTTCGCAGCAGTTCAGCGCCCCGGGAGGGACGATTCCATGACGACAAAGCGCAGTGAAAAGAGCGAGCAGACGCTCGCGGCCATCGTGGCAGCAGGTTTTGACATTGCCCGCAAGCAAGGCCTGCAGAGCGTGTCATTGACCAGCGTGGCCAAGGAATTGGGCATCAGCAAAGGGGGCGTCGCGCTGCGAGTGGGGTCCATCGATGCGCTGAAGAACATGGTGCTCGACGAATACGAGGCCTACTTCAAGCGTACCGTGTTCGAGCCCGCGATGGCAGCGCCGCCAGGCCTGCCCCGGCTGGACGCGCTGATGCACCAGTGGATCACCGGCGGCGCGGAGATGCACGTCCTGCTCGGCTCCATGTACGGTCACTCCACGTTCGAGGTCGACCCCATCCACCTGCCTTTGCGCGAACGTCTCGCCAAAGGGTTCATGCTGTGGCAGAAGGCACTCGAGCGCACCATCCGCCAAGCAATCCAACTCAAGCAGTTGCGGGCCGACACCGATCCTCAACAACTCGTGTTCGAGATCTTCGGGCTGATGATGAGTTTCATGTACGCCCAGCGGCTCTCCAAGAGCGAGCATTCCGTCGAGCGCGCCGAAGCTGCGTATGAGCATTTGTTGCGGCCCTACCGCACAGTCACGTCCGACGCTGTAGCACCAGCTTCGACGTGAGAACCTGAACCACGTCGCCGTGCTGATTCTTCGTTTCACTGCGAACCGTGACCATGCCGCGGTCCGGCCGGGAAGAGGACGGGCGCACATCCAGGACTTCCATCTCGACATGCAGCACGTCGCTCGCACGGGTGGGGCGCGGCCATTGCACCTCACCACCTGCGCCCACCATGCCGCCGGCGATCCGCAGCCCGCTCGTCACCATGAGCTTCATCGTGATCGCGGCCGTGTGCCAGCCGCTGGCGGCCAGACCGCCGAAGATGGTGCCCTTTGCGGCTTGGCCGTCGAGGTGGAACGGCTGCGGGTCGAACTGGGCGGCAAACGCCTTGATTTGCGCTTCATCGAGCGCATGCTCGGCGGAAGAAAATCGGTCGCCAGCGCGAAGGTCGTCAAGGTACAGAGGGGCCGTCATCAGGGTTCTCCGGAGAAGTGAGCGGGACGCGAGGCCGGATCAGTGCACGCGGGAACGGCACTGTGTTTCTCATGCCAAAGGGTATCGTTGATGAGGCGAAACGCGAGACCGCATGGCGATGACCATGAATTTGTTCGCTGCCCTCAGCGAAGGCCAAGGCGCGCGGCCCGGAACCTGTACTACAGTGCCGGCAGATGAACAGTCCTCTTGCAGCCCGGCGCGGGTTTTCGTTGGTCGAGTTGGTGATCGTCATGGGCATCGTGGCAATCCTGGCGTTGCTGGCGATGCCGAACTTCACCGACCGAATCGTTCGCAAGCAGGTTGCCGAGACGCTGGAGGTGGTCGATTTTGCCAAGCGCAACGTTGCCCTTTTTCGCGGCGTGTCAGGCAAATTCCCGATCGACAACATCGAAGCGAGCTTGCCGCCGCCGGACAAGATTGTCGGCAGTTTCTTGTCTTCCGTGACCGTGCTGGACGGCGTGCTGGTGCTGGAGTTCGGCAACAGTGCGAACCCGCTGCTCAAAGGCAAACGACTGTCGCTGCGCCCGGCTTATGTGCCCGACTACCCGGAGGTCCCGCTGGTGTGGGTCTGCGCCGGCGCAGCGGTTCCCGAGAAAATGAAGGCGCAGGGGCATGACGACACGGAGATCGCTGCGCTATACCTTCCGGCGGCATGCCGCGCGCCGGCAGTTCCGAAGGCTTAGGGGCTGCGAATGGCTGCCCCCGTCAAGCGGCGGCGTACCGGCGTGATGGGCGTGCACGGTCACGGCGCTGACAACACGTTGAGCATCATTCCGAGAAACAGCGCCACCTCGGCGTGACCATCGAGGAAGTAGGCGGCACGGGATCGTGGATCGTCCCGGCCGATGCGCACGGTGAGCCAGTGCGGCGGCGCCTGCACAAACACCGATTCGTCGTTCACATCGTCGCCCACGAACACGGCGGCCGCCGTGCCGGCCCGTCCGACAAGCCGCATCACCGCATCGCCCTTGTCGGGGGCGAATGTGTCCACCACATTGACCACGCACTTGCCGCCGAACGTGGCGAGGCCCGGCTCGATCGTTTTAAGCAGCGCATCAATGGTCACCTGCGCGGCATCGCGGTCTCGGGCGAGGCGGTAGTGCAGTGCGAGCGAATAGCGCTTGTCCTCGATGGACACGCCCGCCGACGCAAGCATGGGCCCGGCCGCTGCAAGCCGAAGGCGCAGCGCGTCCAGTGATGGGCTGGTGTGTGGCGGCGCGGTGTCGAGCGGGTCCTCGGCGCCGTGGTTGCCGATGACGAAATGCGGCTCGAAGCCCAGCCGCGGTGCCACGTCGGCAACGCTGCGGCCCGTCACGATGGCCACGGGACACAAGTGAGCGAGTTGGCGGAGCTGCTGAGCGATGGCCGTCGAGACGCGGGCGTCGTCGGGCCGCGCCACGATGGGCGCGAGCGTGCCGTCGAAATCGAACGCGAGCAGCGGGCGCAGCGCCATCACCGTGGCCAGGGCCTGCTCGCCGGAGGGGGTGAAGAGATGTTTCATGGCGCTGGAATTCCTGCGAAGGTCAGGCGCGCTGATGCCGTTTGAGGCGCGCCTGGATTCGGTCGCGCAAGCGCGAACGGCCGCCGTCGGCCAGCATGCGGCCGGCCCAGCGGTACACGTTGAATTCCCGCACACTGGCGCGCAGGCTGGCCATGCGCTCGCGCTGTTCGGGCGCAGGCATCTTGAGGGCCTGCTCCAGTGCGTCTGCGCACTCCTCCACATGGTACGGGTTGACGATCAACGCTTCGGGCATCTCGCGCGCGGCGCCGGCGAAGCGGCTCAGCACAAGCACCCCCTGTTCGTCGTCGCGCGCTGCCACGAATTCCTTGCAGACAAGGTTCATGCCGTCGTGAAGGCTCGTCACGACGCAGATCTCGGCTGCCCGGTACAACTCGTTCAACTGGGCGTGCTCATGGTGTTCGGCGAGCAGATGAACCGGCAGGTAACCCTCGCTGCCGAAGCGCCCGTTGATGCGTTCGGTGACCTGCTGGATGCGGTCCTGGAACGCGCGATATTCCTCCAGAGAGCTGCGTGAAGGGGCCGCGACTTGGATGAAGGAGAAGCGGCCCACCCACTCGGGATGCTTTTCGAGCAGGCGCTCCACCGAGTGCAGCCGCTCCAGGATGCCCTTCGTGTAGTCGAAGCGGTCCACCCCGACCGCGATGCGGTGATCCGGCCCGTAGCCAAAGCGCTCGCTCACCCGGCGGCGGCAATCGGCAACCGGCGCCCACGTGGCGACTTCCTCATCCGAAGGCCACTCGATGGAGATCGGGTAGCTCTCGACCAGCGTGTCGTCGTCATGGAACGAGATCGTCGAGTGCTCATGTTCGATGCGAGCCTCGAGGTAGCGGTCCACGGTTTCCATGAAGTTCTTGCAGTGAAAGCGCGTATGGAACCCGAGAATGGTGCTGCCGAGCATGCCTTCCAGGATTTCCCGGCGCCACGGACAGATGCCGAACGACTCCGGGTTGGGCCATGGGATGTGCCAGAAGGTCAGGATCGTGGCCCGCGGCAACTTCTTGCGGATCATTGCGGGCAGCAGCGCGAAGTGGTAATCCTGCACGAGCACCACGGGGTCCTCGACCACCGCCTCGGCCACCACCGCATCGGCGAAGCGCTGGTTGACTTCGCGGTATCGGTTCCAGTCGGCCTCGCGGAACACGGGCCGCACATGGGCCACGTGGCACAGCGGCCAAAGGCCTTCGTTCGAGAAGCCGTAGTAGAAGCCCTGCTCCTCCTCCGGCGTGAGCCAAAGGCGCCGCAGCACGTACTCGTTGTGGCCCGGGGGCACCATCACGCGGTCGTTGGCATCCACCACGTCGTGGTCGGCATTGCCGCTGCCGTGGGCGATCCAGGTGCCGGAGCAGGCGCGCATCACGGGCTCGACCGCGGTGACCAGGCCGCTGGCCGGACGCTTGACGATCACGCCATCCTTGCCCTTCTCATGGATGTACGGCTCGCGGTTCGATACCACGATGACCTGGTCACCGCGAAGCTGCGTGCGCAGCAGCGTGCGCAGCCGCTCGGGGTTCCATTCGGCGTCGGGCCCCTGCGCGCGACGGTACTCGTCTTCCAGGTCGCGCAATCGGGCGCGCAGGTCGGCCGCGAGGGGGGCGAGTTCGGGTGGTGCCGCGGCGGCGGGAAACATCGGCGACATCGGCATCAGCACCCCTTCGCCGCGCAGCAGCGCACGCGCGCCGGCCACCCAGCCGCGCCAGCTCAGCTGGGCGACGATCACGGTGATCAGCGTCATCGCCAGGCCAAGGCTCGCGATCAGGATGATCAGATACTTCTGCGTGTCTTGGCTGCGGCGTTCGAGAAAGCTCAGGTCGTGGAGGATCACGAGATCGGCCATGCGACCGCTGTCATCGTTGATGGGATGCATGCCCACTTGCACCGAACCGCCTTCAAGTTTGAGCCGTGGCTCGTTCTGAGTGGCGATCTCTCGCGCCTTCTCGCAAGTGAGCGAGGTGGGAAAGCCGGCGGTGCGTCGCACGACTTCCCCTTCGATCGAGCACAGGCCGATGCCCACAAGGCGTTCGTCCTGCGCCGCACGATCGATCAGCGTCTGGAGGCGCCGCGTCTTGAAGTCCTGCCGGTTCTCTGCGATCGAATCGGACAGCGCGCTTGCCACGAGCGAGCCACGCAGGTTCAGGTCGCGCGAGAACCACCTCAACGTGAGGCTGTCCATCAGCGGGAGCACGAGATAAGCCGTGGCGATCAGCGTGAGTACGAGCGGAAGAAGGAAGCGGAGCTGCAGTCTCAGGGAGTTCATGGGCGTGTCGGAAGGCCCGCAGCGGCGGCCGATTCCGTGGACTTGAAGGCAATGGGGAATGACACTGGATCGCGCAAATCCATCCGGACGACTGTACAGTGGGCCGCTGTGTCGAATCGGCGGTTTCTCGTGTCAGACAATGCCTACAAACAAAGGAGCGCCCCGTGAGTGGACCTGCAACGGATAACCCGTTTCTGAAGCGCGATGCCACGCTCGACCTCGCGTTGATCGGCAACTGCGCCATCGGTGCGCTGGTCGATCGCTACGCCCGCATCGTGTGGTGCTGCATGCCACGTTTCGACGGCGACCCCGTGTTCCATGCATTGCTTGATTCAGACAAGGGTGTAGGCCACGACGGTACCCTGGCGGTTGAACTCGAAGGCGCGGTGCGCAGCGAGCAATTCTATGAACCTGGCACGGCCGTGGTTCGCACGCGCCTGTTCGACGCAGCGGGCCACGGCATCGAGGTGACGGACTTCGCGCCACGCTTTTGGGTGCGTGAGCGCATGTTTCATCCGGCACAGCTCGTGCGGCGCATCCGCCCGCTGAACGGGCGTCCGCGCATCCGGCTCATCGTGCGCCCACGAAGTGAATGGGGCACCGTGGCACCCACGCTCACGCGCGGCAGCAACCACGTGCGCTACGTGTCGCCCCAGGGGCCGCTGCGCCTGAGCACCGATGCACCGCTCACATACGTGATAGACGAGACCTGGTTCTCGCTGCACACGCCCATCAGCATGCTGCTCGGCCCCGACGAAACCATCAACTCCGGCATCGGCGAGACGGCTCGTGACTTCGAGGAACAGACCTCGTTGTACTGGCGTGAATGGACGCGCCGACTCGCGTTGCCGCTCGAATGGCAGGAGGCCGTGATCCGCGCGGCCATCACGCTCAAGCTTTGCCAGTACGGCGACACTGGTGCAATCGTCGCTGCCATGACCACCAGCATCCCGGAAGCACCGGACAGCCGGCGCAACTGGGACTACCGCTACTGCTGGCTGCGCGACGCCTTCTTTGTCGTGCGGGCACTCAATAGCCTGTCAGAAGTAGGCACCATGGAGGATTACCTTCGCTGGGTGCACGACGTGGTGCGTGGCGCAGATGGTGGGCACGTGCAACCGCTGTACGGCGTGGGTCTGGAGCAGGGCCTGATCGAACGGGAGCTCAAGCATCTGGGGGGGTACCGTGGCATGGGCCCGGTGCGTGTCGGCAACCAGGCGTATGAGCACTTCCAGCACGACGTCTACGGCAACATCGTGCTCGGCGCGGCGCAGGCATTTCACGACCATCGCCTGTTCCGCCGCGCCGACGTCGACGACTTCGCCGCGCTCGAACCGGTGGGCGAGCGGGCATGGCAACTGCACGACCAGCCCGATGCCGGCATGTGGGAGCTGCGCTCGCGCTCGCGGGTGCACACCTCATCGTCGCTGATGTGCTGGGCAGCGTGCGACCGCCTCGGAAAGATCGCCACAGTGCTGGGCCTGCGCGACCGCGCCACGGTGTGGTCGGCCCGCGCCACGGTGATCCAGCGCCGCATCCTCGAGTCCTCGTGGAGCGAGGAGCGCAAGGCCTTCGTCGAAAGCTTCGGCGGGCGCGACCTCGATGCGAGCGTGCTGCTGATGGCCGAGGTAGGCTTCATCAATCCGAAGGATCCGCGGTTCGTCTCCACGGTCGACGCGCTGGAGGCCACGTTGTGCGACGGCCCGTACATGCGCCGCTACGAGGCACCGGACGACTTCGGCAGGCCGGAGACCGCGTTCAATGTGTGTTCGTTCTGGCGCATCGACGCCCTCGCACGCATCGGCCGCGTTGCGCAAGCGCGCGAGATCTTCGAGACGCTGCTCGCGCGTCGCAACCACGTGGGCCTGCTCTCGGAGGACCTGAAGCCCGACACCGGGGAGCTCTGGGGCAACTTCCCGCAGACGTATTCGATGGTCGGCATCATCAACGGCGCAATGCGCCTGTCGAAACCCTGGGACACGGTCGTTTGATTCCTTCGCGGTACTTTGCACCCCCGCGGGCACTCGCGGTTGCACTGCGAGGCTGATCCAGGCCGCTTCCATACCGCGACGCGCAACGCGCGGCTGCGCAGGGACGGCCGGACGTCGGAAAGTCGGGGCGCGCAAAGGGAGTGCCAATGGCATCTCGCGGGAGACTGGACGCACTGTGTGTCGTTCACTCTTTCCCGAAAGGTCCGTTGATGAATTCGATTTTGCGCGTTTGGGTGTTGTGTGCAATCAGCCTTGCGGGGCTGGCAGGGTGCGGTGGGGGTGGCGATGGTGCCGCCGCCGCGGATGAAAGCGGGCTGCCACCGGCGTCCGCATGCCTGCCGACCACGGAGGCGCCGGGCAGTCGGGTGGCAGCAAGGGCCTCGTATGCCGAGACGGTGGAGCAGATGGGCTGCGAGGGCCGCATGGTGAGCGAAACGTTTGCCTCGGGCGAGTCCATCCGCATGTACGACTGGGGCCAAGTCACATCCGGGCCTTACGTCCTGATGGAGTTCCGCAACGATCAACTCCTGGGCTGGACATCCAAAGGCGTGTACGACGCTGCACCGGCGGGCTGCCTGCCCACGAGGGCCGCAGTTGACCGCCTGGCGACCGGCATGGACCTCGCCGAGGTCAGCGAGGTCATCGGCTGCACCGGGCAGACGATCTCGCATTCGGTCGACTACTCCGGGCTCTGGGGTACGCAATCCAACTTGGCGTGGGGCGACATCGCGTCGGGCCCCTACTTGATGGTCACCATCAAGGACAACAGCTTGTCATCCTTCTCCAGCCAACGTCTTTGACGCGCCACTTCCCGGGGAGCACGGGTCATGCCTTCGTGCGGTGATGCTGCCACCGCGAGAGCACCCGCCAGCCCAGAAGCACTGCCACGATTGCCGCATACACCCCGACTTCGGCAAAGTCGTTCTTGCCAGCGCGCATCCAGAAGAAGTGCAGCAACCCGAGCAGCACCGTGGCATACACGAGCTGGTGCAGGCGCTGCCAGCGCGGTGCACCCAGCGCCTTGATGGCACGGTTGAATGAAGTGGCCGCCAGCGGCGCCATCAGCACCAGTGCGAGCGTGCCCACGAGGATGAACGGGCGCTTCGCGATGTCCGTGATGATGTCGTGCAGCAGCAAGTCCTTGTCGAGCCAGGCGTAGCAGAGGAAGTGCAGGCAGCCATAGAAAAATGTGTACAACCCGAGCATGCGGCGAAAGCGGGCGAGGGCGGGCGTGTGCGTCCACTGGCGCACCGGCGTCACGGCCAGCGTGAGGCACAGGAAGCGCAGCGTCCAGTCGCCGAATCCGCGGATCAGGGCTTCGGCGGGGTTCGGCCCCAGGCTATCGGTTACGGCCCCCATTGCCAGCCAACCGAACGGCATCAGGCAGGCAGCAAACAGCAGCACCTTGGCTGCCGGGTGCAACAGCCAAGGGCGTTTGCGGTGGGCGACGCGGGTTGGCGATGGCAATACGGACGACAAGAGACGCACCTTGATGGCGAGAGGAATGAGTGCGGTTCAGTAGAACCGCTTCAGGTCCATGCCTGTGTACAGCTGGCCCACCTGAGCCTCATGGCCGTTGAACATCAAGGTGGCCCGCTTCTTGGCAAAGAGGCCATCTTCGCCGATGCGGCGCTCCTTCGCCTGGCTCCAGCGCGGATGGTCCACCGTGGGGTTCACGTTCGAATAGAAGCCGTACTCTGACGGGGCTGCGCGGTTCCATGAGGTGGCGGGCTGCCGGTCGACGAAGCGGATTTTGACGATCGACTTCCCGCTCTTGAACCCATACTTCCACGGCACGGTCACGCGCACAGGGGCCCCGTTCTGGTTGGGCAGCACCTCGCCGTACAGGCCGAAGGTCAGCAAGGTCAGCGGATTCATCGCTTCGTCGAGGCGCAGGCCTTCCATGTACGGCCAGTCGAGCACGCGCGAATTCAATGCGGGCATCTGCCTGGCGTCGGCCAGCGTCACGAACTCCACGAACTTTGCGTTGCCGGTGGGTTCCACCCGCTTGATCAGCTCGGACAACGAGTACCCTACCCACGGGATCACCATCGACCACCCTTCGACGCACCGCAGGCGGTAGACGCGCTCCTCCATGGCCGAGAGCTTCAGCAACTCGTCGAGGTCGTACACCTTGGGCTTCTTGACCTCGCCTTCGATGGCCACTGTCCACGGTCGAGTCTTCAGCGATCCGGCAGTGCGTGCCGGGTCGGCCTTGTCCGTGCCGAACTCGTAGTAGTTGTTGTAGGACGTCACGTCGGAATACGGCGTCAGTTTTTCCATCGTGGTGGCGCCCGCCACGGCGCTGCGATTGCCGGCGAGCGCAGCCAGCTTGTTCGGCCGTGGGATTTGCGCCATTGCCTCGCGTGATGCCCACCCCGCCATCGCCAAGCCGCCGCCGCCTGCTGCCAGCAGACGCAACATCTGCCGCCGCCGTTCATACACCGCGCGGGGGGTGATCTCGGAGGCCACCGAGTGCTGGAAACCGCGGTCCTTCAAAAACAACATGCTGACTCCTTCGGTGGCCGTTGCCACGCTGCTGACCATGTGTCGGCGTTCGAGCCTTGAACCTTACAACCGGTTCCGGATTCGTGCCATGCGGTGGTTGGCACGCCGTCACCCCATGACTTACCTCCGTCATCGCGGCGAGTGTCATCGGCGCCGGAACGCGTCGCTCCAGTGGGCCTCGGCTTCACCGGGGAACACATAGCGGCGAGCGAGCGAAGCGAAGTAAAGCAATGCCCCGCAGCGAGAGCGACAAGCACGTAAGCGCAGCCAAGCCGCAGATCAAGCCACCCGCGAGGAGCGGCTTTGCCCGGCCGTCCTTGGGTCGCCCCCCCCGGGGGCAGGAGGCGCGAGCCGACTGAGGGGCCTAAAGATCAGTGAAGTTGGTGTCGTCGATCAGCGAGTTGAAGCCTGTATCGACGAAAAGCCGCAGTGAGTTCTTCGAGATGCGCTCGCGGAAGTTTTTGCGGGCGAAGAGTTTCGCCTGGGCTTCGCCGGGAAGGTCGGTGATATTGATCAGGTTCTTGATGATCAGCGTGTCGATCACGTCTTCGATGACGCGCACGAAGTCGGCATCGAGGCGGCCAAAGTCGCTTTGCTGGGGAGCCGAGTGGCCGAGGAAGGTCATCAGTTCCGCATGGCCGTCGGGCACGAATTCCATGCCGGGGGCGCCGTGGCGGTGGATGCTTTCGATCTGGCCGTCAGGGCCACGGCGGATGTGGGGCATGGTGCGGTCCGGAGTGGGCAGGGTGCAGTGACTATAGACCGGTCCGCCCGCCGATGCATCACAGTTCGCCGCACCAATGCGGCCCGGACAGGCACAGGTTGACGCGCAAGGTGCAAATGCGGTTGGCGGCGCTGCCGATTCGCGGCAAGCTGCTTGAACCTCTTTAACGCGATGTGGGACCAGCAGCCAGAAGGTCAGCGACCGGCCTCGTGGCGCAGGCGCGAACCCAACGAGTTCAGCGCATGCCGGCGATGTAGTCGGCGACGGCCTTGATTTCGGTGTCGTTCATTTTCATGGCCACGCCGACCATCTGGGGGCCGTTCTGGCGCGTGTCGGCGCGGAATGCTTTCAACTGGGCCTCTGTGTAGTCGGCATGCTGGCCGCGCAGGCGAGGGTACTGCGATGGCACGCCACTGCCGGTGGGGCCGTGACAGCCGGCACAAGCCGGCACGCCACGGTCAGCGATGCCGCCGCGGTAGATCTTCTGGCCCAACTCAATGGTGGCCTTGCTCTTGGCGGTGCCGAGCGATGGTGGCCTGCTGGCGTAGAAGGCGGTGACGTTGATGATGTCCTCGTCGCTCAGCGCGGACGCGAAGCCCTTCATCACAGGGTTCTTGCGCTTGTCCTCCTTGAAGTCCCGCAGCTGCTTGGCCAGGTACTCCGGATGCTGGCCCTTCAAGATCGGGTTGGCAGCAGCGCCCCGCGTGGCGTCGGCCGTGTGGCACGCGGCGCACACGTTGGTGGAGATGGCTTCCCCCTTGGCCAAGTCAGGCTTCGCGGGTGCGTGGCTTTCCGCAGCGACCGCCGGTGCGATGAACGAGGCGGCCAATGACAGACTGGACAACACAGAGGCAAAAGACTTCATGGCGGGGCGATTCCTTGTGCTTAACTCAAGAATTTTACAATGCAAGTTTTGGGCGCCCGAATGACCGACGAAAACAATGCCAAACCACAGGTCGCCGACGCCGTGAACGCCGAAAAGTTGGCGCTCGCGTGGAGCCACACGGCCCGTTTCCTGACGACCGCCAGCCAGCTCGACCAATTGCCGCCGACGGAGCTGCCCGAGATCGCCTTCGTGGGCCGCTCCAACGCCGGGAAGTCCACTGCCATCAATACGCTGACGCAGCAAAAGCGCCTGGCGTTCGCGTCCAAGACCCCGGGCCGCACCCAGCACATCAACCTGTTCGAGCTTGGCCCGAAGCTGCAGCCGGATGCGCTGTTCGCCGACCTGCCCGGCTACGGGTATGCGGCCGTGGCCCGTGGCGCCAAGCTTCGTTGGCAAAAAGTGATGGCTGACTACCTTGAGGTGCGCCGCTCGCTTGCCGGTGTGGTGTTGATGGTGGACTCGCGCCTGGGTTTCACCGACCTCGACCGCCAGCTCCTGAACTTCGTGGCCCCGCGCGTCGGAAACGGTTCCGTGAAGCTGCTGGTGCTGTTGACCAAGTCCGACAAGCTCAACCGGGCCGAGGCCAATGCCGCGCTTGCCGCGTCTCGAGAGGTTCTGGGTGAGCTCTCCACCGACGAGGCGGACGTCAGCATGTCGCTGTTCTCGGCGCTGAAGAAATCGGGCGTTGGCGATGCCGCCCAGGTTTTGCACAACTGGACGCACCTTCGGCAAACCGACTCCTGACGCTCCGTCAATGAGCCGGCGGCCAACGGAGGCCAGAATTCGGCCACGCTAACGCTGGGCGAAATCAGCGGCCGCTGTCCAGCCTGCGGGTCAACGCGTCGACGGCCCGCTGCATCAGCGAATGCGCCTCGACGGTCTCCACCAGTTCGGCCTTGCGCAGGCGTTCCAGGGCCCGCTGCGTCACCGAGTGGGTCCGCTCCGGGGCATCGCCGGCATACACGAAGTACGCACCACGCGGGCTGCGCCACAGCAGCTGAGCCTGCATCCAGCGTCCATTCAGAAAGATGCGCTGGCGAACGCCGAGCTGCAGGCGATTCACCCAATCCGAGGCATCTTCGACCACAGCTGCCGTGGTATCGGTCATCAATGCGGCAGGCACCGTGTCCATCGATGCGAGGTCGATCAGCGAATCGGCAAATGGCATCCGGTCCGCGGGGGGCGGTGCGGTTTCCTCGCGCAGCCGGCGCACGATCTCCTCCGGCGTCGCAGCATGGTCCGGCTCCGGTGCCGGCCGGCCTCCTGGCTTCAGTGCTTCGGTGTGAACGACCACGAGATCGTCGAGCACGGCCTGCCGTTCGGACTGGGGCAGGTCAATCGATGCCGCCCCGGCCCGCAGCCGCTGCAGCAGGCCCGGCAGCATGGCCAGCAGGCGCTGGCGGCTTTGCGGATGGTCAGTCGGCCGCAGGCTCCAGACGAGGTCGTCGAGCGTCTTCACGTACCCGATGGTGACTTCTGACGCGTCCCCGTGCTCCAGCATCGCGGTGGCAATCACCTTGGCCCATGCCCCCGTCACGAAACGGCGGATGGCCGGTGTGGTGCGCACCGGCGCCAACTGGTCGGAGAGTCGGGCGGACAACTGCTGCTGCAGCTGGTCGGCCCGCTCGGCGCGCAACAAGGTTTCGATCGACTTGCGTGCGCCATCGACCTGGTCATTCAGCTGACCTTCTAGAAAGGTATCGAGCGCTGCCAGGCTGCGCGTGTAGTCCGAGGCGCCTTGCTGTCCTTGTACGGACAGGTCATCGATCAGGTGACCCGAGAACGTGAGCAGCGCCACCAGGCGTGCGTCGCCCGGATTCGGGTAACTCGACGCGGCGTTCACGAGCCGCGACATGAACAACCACACTGGATGCTCGTGGCGGTCAAGCATGTCGTGGTCGCGCAATGCGATGCGCAAGGCCGACACCTGCAGGCGCCCGAGCTGGGCCCGAAGTGCCGGGTTCAGCCCCGGGTCGGACACGATCACCTCGAACAACCGTGCGATCAACTCGATGACCTGGCGTTCGATCGAGGCCCCGGCCGTTGCGAGCAACGATGTCCGGTGTTCGAGCAACTTTGGCGCGGCAGCCGTGCTGCCGGGGGGCGATGGCATGCGGCTCAGCAAGGCTTCCACCCGTGAGAGCGCATGATCGAGTTCCCCCGGCGATGCGCCGGCGGTGACCTCACCCTCGGGCATGGTTCGGCGCAACGCGTCGAGCGCACCGGGCTGCGTGACGTTGACGGCCGGCGTGCGGGTGCCCACGCCTTGGGCGAACACCACAGTGCGGTAGATGCTTGGCGTGACGCCTTCACGCTCCAGTCGCGACGTGGCCGCCGCCCATGCCGATTTCAACAGTGGGGCCATCACGGTGGCCGACACCCGCAGCAGCAGCGATTGCTGCGTCGGTGCAATGGGGAGGGCTCCGGCCGCTTGGGCCAATGCCTGCGCATAGGCGCGCGGGCGCAGTGGGTTCGATTCGGCCGTCGTGTGTTCCTGGCCGCGCAAGGTCGACGTGAAGGTTTGCAGTTCGCGCAATTCCCATTCCGCGATCGCGTCGATCTCCTGCATCGCCCGGGACAGGCCAATCTCGGATTCGACCCGATTCTCGTCCATCAGCTGCAAGCTGCCCAAGCCGCCGGGCGTTGTGGGGGCTGGGCTGGCGTCACCCGCGGACGGGGCCATGTCGGCCACCACGGCATCCCGGAGTGCGTCGATGAAGCGGCGCTGGAATGTCACATGATGCTGGGCCAGCGCCTGGGCGACCTCGAAATGGTGCTGACGCTCGGCCGTGTTCAACAGCGCGTCGCCAGATTGGCGGAGCTGCGCCTGGATGGCGGCCAGCGTGCGGGCGATCAGGTCAGCCGAACGGCCCAGTTCGGCGTCGACAAAGGCTTGCAGCAGGGGAGCATTCGCCATCGTGATGAGGTCGTTGATTCCGCAACCCATTATGCGACGAGCCAATGACAAAGGGCTGCCGAAGCAGCCCTTTTGCGATGCGCGAGGCAATGGCCGGACCGGAGGTCCGGCCGGGACATCACATGTCCATGCCCATGCCGCCCATGCCACCCATGCCGCCGCCCATGCCGCCGGCAGCAGGTGCTTCGTCCTTCGGGGACTCGGCAACCATGGCTTCCGTGGTCAGCATCAGCGAAGCGACCGAAGCTGCGTTCTGCAGCGCCGTGCGGGTCACCTTGGTGGGATCCAGGATGCCCATTTCGATCATGTCGCCGTAGGTGTCGTTGGCTGCGTTGAAGCCGTAGTTGCCCTTGCCGGCCAGGACGGCATTGACGACCACGCTGGCTTCGCCGCCGGCGTTGTTGACGATTTCACGCAGCGGGGCTTCGATGGCGCGCAGGACCAGCTTGATGCCGGCGTCCTGGTCGGGGTTGTCGCCCTTGATCGCACCAGCGGCTTGCTTGGCGCGCAGCAGGGCCACGCCACCACCGGCCACGATGCCTTCTTCCACCGCTGCACGCGTGGCGTGCAGGGCGTCTTCGACGCGGGCCTTCTTTTCCTTCATCTCGACTTCGGTGGCAGCGCCGACCTTGATCACGGCAACACCGCCGGCCAGCTTGGCCACGCGCTCTTGCAGCTTTTCACGGTCGTAGTCGCTCGTGGCTTCCTCGATCTGGATGCGCACTTGCTTGACGCGGGCTTCGATGTCGCCAGCGGCACCGGCGCCGTCGATGATCGTGGTGTTTTCCTTGCCCACTTCGACGCGCTTGGCTTGGCCGAGGTCGGCCAGCGTGACCTTCTCGAGCGTCAGGCCGACTTCTTCGGCGATGACCTTGCCGCCCGTCAGGATGGCGATGTCTTCCAGCATGGCCTTGCGGCGGTCGCCGAAGCCAGGGGCCTTCACGGCGACAACCTTCAGGATGCCGCGGATCGTGTTGACCACCAGGGTCGCCAGTGCTTCGCCTTCGACTTCTTCAGCGATGATCAGCAGCGGACGACCGGCCTTGGCCACTTGCTCCAGCACCGGCAGCAGGTCGCGAATGTTGCTGATCTTCTTGTCGAACAGCAGCACAAACGGGTTGTCCAGCAACGCCGATTGCTTCTCGGGGTTGTTGATGAAGTACGGCGACAGGTAGCCGCGGTCGAACTGCATGCCTTCGACGACGTCGAGTTCGCTGTCGAGCGACTTGCCGTCTTCGACAGTGATGACGCCTTCCTTGCCCACCTTGTCCATCGCGTCAGCGATGATCTTGCCGATGGATTCGTCGCTGTTGGCCGAGATCGAGCCGACTTGAGCGATTTCCTTCGAGGTGGTGGTGGCTTTCGAGGCCTTCTTCAGCTCGGCGACCATGGCCGTCACGGCCTTGTCGATGCCGCGCTTCAGGTCCATCGGGTTCATGCCCGCGGCCACGTACTTCATGCCTTCGCGGACGATGGCCTGCGCCAGCACCGTGGCGGTGGTGGTGCCGTCACCGGCGTTGTCGCTGGTCTTGGAAGCCACTTCCTTGACCATTTGCGCGCCCATGTTCTGAAGCTTGTCCTTCAGTTCGATTTCCTTGGCGACCGACACACCGTCCTTCGTGACGGTGGGTGCGCCGAACGAGCGCTCGAGCACCACGTTGCGGCCCTTCGGGCCCAGGGTCACCTTGACGGCGTTGGCCAGGATGTTCACGCCTTCGACCATGCGTGCGCGGGCTTCACCGCCGAAGACTACGTCTTTTGCTGCCATTTGATTCTCCGAATTCTGTGGGGGCGGGGATTACTTCTCGACGACGGCGAAGAGGTCTTCTTCGCGCATCACGAGCAGCTCGTCGCCGTCGACCTTGACGGTCTGGCCGCTGTACTTGCCGAACAGCACGCGATCGCCGACCTTGACGCTCAGGGCGACGAAGTCACCCTTTTCGTTGCGCTTGCCGGTGCCGACGGCGACGACTTCGCCTTGGTCCGGCTTCTCGGCAGCAGCGTCGGGGATCACGATGCCCGAGGCGGTCTTGGTTTCTTGTTCCAGGCGCTTGACGACCACGCGGTCGTGCAACGGACGAAGTTTCATAGCATCTCCTTGATGAGCTCGAAATCGAAAGAAAACGCGAGTTTGCGTTCACTGACAGTGCTGGCAATCCAGCGGAACGAGGTTCCCGGATCGGCGTTGGCACTCGACTTGGCCGAGTGCTAGCAAGCGGATTATAGGGAGGGGCGCTGCGGATGCAAGGGGGGCGTTCGCGCTGGGTCGTTCGCTGCGTCGAGACCGAGCATCGCGCCCGGCATCATCCCCTGCACGCCCCTTCAGCAGCCAAGCCGTTGCCCTCGCCTGCGCGTCCCATCGCCCAATGCTGCTCAAGGGGTCTTTCCCGCGGAGGGTCGCTTACACGCCTGCCGCATGCTCCAATGGGATTCCAATTGGAATCCGGGTGGATGGTATGAAGGACAGAGACGGCGGCGGATTGATCGAACCCAGGCAGCGGGCCGGGGAGACGGAGAAGATGACGATCAACGTCGGCGTGGTCGATCTCGGCCAGGTCGATCTCCTCGTGCAGGAGGGGTTTTATTCGAACCGCTCGGATCTCATTCGAACGGCGCTGCGCAACCAGCTTGCGCTGCATGCCGACACCGTGAAGCAGACCGTCGCCCGGCGAACCTTGACGGTCGGGCTTCAGCACTACAGCCGCGCCGACCTGGAGCAGGCCGTGGCTGCTGGCCAGCGCCTGCAGGTGCAGGTCGTCGGGCTTGCACGCATTGCCGAAGACGTGACGGCCGAATTGGCGCGCGCGGCCATTGAATCCGTGACGGTCCTGGGCGCTTTCCAGGCCAGCCAGGCAGTGCGACAGGCTTTGTCCGGCCGCATCCATTGATCTCTTCACCATCAAGGAGAGAATTTCATGACATACCCCTTCAACACACGTGCGCCGGCCTTCGACGCCAACGCGATCAACCAGACGATTCAGCGGGCGCTCGCGTCTGCTGGCCTCGATACCTCGTCGGGCCCGATGCACAAGGTGACTGAGACCATCCGGCGCGCACTGGCGTCAGCGGGCTTGCCCGATACGGCGGTGTCCCCGGGTTCGGCGGAGTCGGTGGTCGATGCCCCCACCCGTTTTGTCGACGTTGGAGATGTAGGGGACGGCGAGCCGAGCGGCCGACCGCCGATCGGCGAGGCGGAGCTCCCCGGAACCTTCGAGACGCGCGAGTTCAGCAACCTCGTGGGTACACGCTCATACAAGCTCTATATCCCTGCGGGTGTTTCGGACGCCCCGCGGCCCATGGTGGTGATGCTGCATGGGTGCACTCAGTCGGCGGACGACTTTGCTGCCGGCACGCAAATGAATCGCCTGGCCGAGGAGCATGGCTTCCTGGTGGTGTACCCCGAGCAGCCCACCCACGCCAACGCGTCGAAGTGCTGGAACTGGTTCAAGCAGCAGGACCAGGCGCGCGACGCCGGCGAACCTTCGCTGATCGCGGGCATCGTCCACGAGGTGGCTGCACGCCACGGCGCCGACCCGCGCCGCATCTTCGTGGCGGGGTTGTCGGCTGGTGCCGCGATGGCGGTGGTGCTGGGCGAGACTTACCCGGAGTTGTTTGCTGGCGTCGGCGCTCATTCCGGTTTGCCGTATGGCAGTGCGCACGACATCCCCTCCGCCTTGGCGGCGATGAAAGGCGGACGCAGCGGGCTACCCGATCTCAAGGGCATGTCAGACGTCGTCGCAGGGTCAGCGAAGAAGGCTGCGCAACCGGTGCCCACCATCGTCTTTCACGGAGACCGCGATCACACCGTGCAGCCGATCAACGGCTCAGAGATCGTCAAGCAGGCGAGGGACGCTTTCCAGGCCCAGGCGGGAGAAGACAGCTTGATCTCCAGCACCCAAGTAAGCAAGGCGGATGGTGGACGATGCTATAGCCGAACGGTCTATGCCCGCGGCACGGGGGAGGTGCACATCGAGTCGTGGACCCTTCATGGTGCTGGCCATGCCTGGTCAGGCGGCGATGCCCGTGGTTCCCACACGGACGCGACAGGGCCGCATGCGTCGACAGAGATGGTTCGCTTCTTTCTTGCGCTGCCGCGCGCCGGCTCGGCGTAAGCCGGCGCGTTGGCGGCGCAAGCCGGCTTGGCCAGATGGCAAATATCCGCTCAGGGCCACTGGGTTGTGAGCGGATTTCGTCGGAGATCTGCGTTCAGCAGATACCAGTTCACGATGCCTTTGCGGTGTCCTATAGTCCCACGTCACGATCAGAGAACGCAGGGAAGTCATGCTGTTCATATGCCGGACGCACGGGCGACAGGGCCTTGTCCCAACGTCTCATCGATTCCACTTGGCGCTGGGTTCAGGTCAGATGATTCCGGCCGAACGGGTGTGCCTTGTCCTCGTGATGAGGGAGGAGCAGTGCAGTTGGTATCACCTGGATCGTGATGTCGTGCGTGAGGCAGGGCTGGATCCCGCCGGCAGTCCCATCGTGTTGAAGGATCGTGATGTCGAGGCGCGGCAGTTGAATGACCGCTTGGCAATTCAAAAGCTCTTTCCGGGGCTGAGTGCGCCGGTGGCGAGGGCCTGCAAGGAGTGTCTTGCTCAGGCGATTCAACCGCGCGATGCAGCGCATCTCAGGGTTCCGCTTGCGTTGACTGCGGGGCATCTCTTGCAGCCGTCGAATCCTTGAGCGCAAGGTGCTTTGGCATGTGGACCACCTGCCGCTCCAGCAGCTTCCAACCAGGTGCAGCGCCGGCATAAACGGCAGGGCCAAGGCTGTGCGGCGAGTTGACCGGACTCATGGCGACCTTGTGAGTGCTGCCTCCGCCGAGTAGAGTTGTCTTGCCGCCCCACCAGGCGCATTGCGAGGTGCAAAGCGATGGAGCCGCAACGCCCTGTTGTTGCATGTGATCGATCCGTGCGCGAGTACGGCTCCGTGAGCGGCATGGAGATGAGTGGGCTGCATCACCACCCAGGAAGCCGCGGCGTCCGGGGCGATTCCGGGCATCGCCATTCGCCTTCACCCGGCAGAGTGGTGGCTGGCGGGCACTCGGGCGGCGTCGCGTCGTGACAGGCGCCGTTGCGTTGAACCGCTATGGGCCGGCATCACCCGCGATCGATTCGTGCTGTGACGACCGGCAACCCTGAGGCCATGGGTTCGTCGGCGGCGGCGCCAACTCACGGTGCTGCAGCAGTTCGCGGCAGCGTTGTTCGTCGGCAAGCATTTGCCGCGGGTCTTCGTGGCTCAGCCAGACGATGCCCGGACAGGTGGCGAAGTCGACGGTCAACGGCCGCCATTCCCCGGGCTGATGGAACTGCTTGTGGCCCTGATAGGACGGCAGCGCCGCCAAGGCTCGCATCGTGTCGTCGGGCACGCCGGTGAACTCGTGGGCTTCATCGGTGATGAGGAACACGATGCGGCCAGGGCGAACGAGCCGGGCTGCGGCCGGGACGCCGTTCAGGTTTCCGTGGACATAAGCCTGCGTGGCAAGTTCAAGCAGATGCGGTTCGTAGCACTGTGCGAACAGCTGCGGTGCGACGCCGCCGTGCAGGCGGGCGCCGGCCTCGATCATGACGGGGCCCTGCGGCGACCAGATCAGTTCCATGTGCACCGGCCCGATGCGGATGTCCAAGGCGGCGGCGGCAGACTTCGCGTACGCGATCAACGGGACCAAGTCAACGGCGCGCGGGTCCAGCACATCCAGTCCCCGGTAGACAAACTGCCCGCCGTTGCGGGCGATTTTTTCGTACCGGCACACCGAGGCCACGGCGAACTCGGCTCCCGCAGCCACCATGTCGACGACGTATTCGGGGCCGGTGATGAACGGCTGCACGATGAAGCCCAGGTTGCGCTCGCGCAGGTCGTTCAATTGACCCCAGGCCGCGGACTGCAGCAGCTCGCGCACCCGCCCGGGGCCACTGGCGACATGCACGCCATCGGTTGCTGCGGAGTTGATGGGCTTGATCACGTAGCTGCCGGCGGGCAGGTGAGCGACCAGGGGGTCAATCTGGGCCGGATCGCCCAGCCGGCGCGAGGGGATGTGGGGCAGGCCAGCGCCGGCCAGTGCCGTCTGCATCACATCCTTGTGGCGCCGGCGGTCAGAGGTCAGCACGCTGTTGCCGAGGCAGCCCAGCTGATCGGCCAGGCGGTCTGCCGCGTGGATCGCGGTCTCGCAACCGGCCACCACGGCGTGAACGCCGAACTGCTTCAGTTCGTCCACGACTCCCGTCTGAAGCGGCAGCACGGCGACGAAGTCTTGCTGCCTCAGGTCCGACATGATGCAGTGCCCCAGGTCGCCTCGTGATAGCACGCCGATGCACGCGAAGCCCAGCTCGGCGAAGGCCTGTGCGTACAGTGCGCCGGTGGACAGCGGATCCACGATGACGATGTGCGTTTTGTTCATCAAGAAGCGTCCTTGAGCGGTTGGGGATGGGCGGGGTGGGGTGCCTGGGCAGCAGCACTGCCCGCGCTGACGGCCAGCAAGGCCAGCCCCGTGAGCAGCATGAGTGCCGGGGCGCTGCGGTGTCCCCAGGCGGAAGGCGAGGTCAGAGCAGCCAGCAGCAAAGGCGCAGCCGCTTGCAACATCAGGTAGAAGAACGCGCTGCGAGCGGCCAGGCGGTCCGCTGCGTCCAGGTCGTCGGCCAGCTCGATGAGCACGCGGCGAAGCCGGATGCGCAGGAAGTTGATCGACAAGCCGAGCATGAACGCGCCTGCCATCGCCATGTCGACTGCATGCCCGAACACGATGGCCGCGTCGGCCAGCAGCGTTGCAACCAGGAACAAAGGCCATGGCACCCGCGAGAGCGGCAGCACCGCGGCAACGAAGGCGCCCACGCCGGCCAGGCCACTGACCATGCCGAAGTCGCTGGCTGTCCAATCGCGCAATTGATGGAACACGATGGGCACCAGGCTGTTGAACGCACCGATGTGAAAGCCGACCATGCCCAGCGATAACAGCGCCATCCAGGCACCCGGTTGCACGCCGGGCTGACGGACCGCGGGATGCGCCCAGTCCCCGAATGTGCCGGCAGCGGTAGCCTGTGTCGGCATGACCATGAGCGCGAGTGCCGACACGGCCGCCAAGGCGCTGACCGCGGTCAGCACCTGCGGCATGTCCCAGCGATCGAGTGCCCATCCGCCCAGGAAGGCGCCCCCGAACGCACCGATCTGCACGGCGGTCTGCATGAAGCGGGCGGCCTGTTCGCTGTTGCATCGGCCTGTGAGCACGAAGCCGGTGTTGCACGCCTCGAGCGCGCTCACGGTGAAGTAGTCCAGCATGCCGACCACCAGCGCCATGGCGATGAAGCCGGTGAGCAAGTGGCTCACGCCGGCCTGGGCGCCCAGCAAGACGAGGGCGAAGCCGCCGATCCGGATCAGCATCAGGCGCGCCAGGTTCGGCGGCCGAACACGCCCCCGGCGCCGGGTCCATTGTTCCAAAGCAAACGGGGCCGCCGTGGAGATGCACAGCACCAGCCCGAGCGTCAGGGTGGAGCCGGTGACTTTCATCGACGACCACACCATCGCGATCACCATCGCCATGTCAAGTCCGGTGAACAAGGCGACGATGCCGAAGAAGCCAATCAGCGGAAAAGAGAGACGAGTCATGTCGCGTTCCCATTGCTTGCGGTGGAGGACATCAGAGGTGCGGCAACGGCTCACGCCACAGCTTGACGGGGCCGTGCGGCGCCAGCACGGTCAGGCGCTGCCCGCTGCGCAGCGTGGGCAGTGCCCGCTTGGCCAGCGAGGCAATCGGGAACGCCGTGTCGTGCCATGGGCACACCAGCTTGCGGCTGCAGTCGCTGAGCTGGCCCAGGTGCAACGGCCCGCCGCGGTGCGGGCACTTGTCGGGCACCGCCAGGGTCTTGCCCTGGTTCTCCAGCACGAAGTAGCCGGCGTCGCCCACGGCCAGGCGGGTGCAATGGTCTCGATCGAACTGGATCACTTGCATGGCGCAGCCTCCACGGCGGTGACGGTGTAGCGGCAACGTTCCGAACTGACGAGCGAGCCGTGCAGCAGCCCGCGGGGAATCACGATGCCTTCGCCCGCGCGGAGCTCGATGCGCTTGTCGGGCGACGCCACGATCTCGATGGCGCCCTCCTGAACCTGGAACAACTCATCGACCGGGTGCTGGTGGGGCACGGACAGTTCGCCGTGCGGCTCCTCGAAAGACTGGTCGACGTGGGTGACCCGTCGGCGCAGCTCGGCGGCCATCGCCTTGTGGTCTTCCAGGGCGTCATGCCATTGCAGGTGGCGGCACAAATCCGCATCCGCCACGTCTTGCAGCAGGCGCAGTTCCTCGAAGCCGCGCACGACATCGGGCAGGATCGATTCTCCGAACTGCCCGACCATCGGCACGATCAGCTTCTCCAGTGCCATGCGGCCGTGGTGCTTGTCGATGTGGTGATGTTCATCGAAGTAGGCTGTGTCCAAGTCCTCGCCATAGATGGCCTTGAGCGTCGCCGATTGCTTCTTCGTCACGTGGGCGAGGCTCGCTTCGGTGAAGTACAAGGCACCTAGGTAGCGAAACAGGTTGCCGTGGTTGGCCGAGAGGTAGTGGAAGTAGTTGACCAGCGACAGGGACGAGGCCGTGTAGAACTGCCAGTAGTCGTGCACGTGGTGCGACAAGCCGAGTTGTTGCATCAGGCGCTCGAAGATCGAGCTGTGCTTCGTCGTGTGCACGCCGTAGCCGTATTCGTCGATCATGATCTTGAACAACTCGCTGGTGTGCGAACCGAAGTTGCCCAGCACGTTTCGCCCCATCGCCGAAGATTCGCTCAGGAAATCCCCGGCGCACTGGACCATGAAGAATCGCGCCGCGTGACGAGGGGCCTTGCTGGACAGCAGGGCCGCACACACAGTCGATTCACCCGTGGCGATTTCGGCCATCACCACGCCGGCGTACTCGCGCAAGGCCGCCAGCGACCATTGCCCGCCGATGCTGACCTCTCGCTCCAGCCAATCGAAGGTGAACCGCTCCAGTGCCGGCCGCACAAACTTGGCATGGCGCATGGTGTCGCGCTCATAAAAGGCGTCGAAATCCAGGCGATCGAAGGCACGGTCGTCGTGGGGCAGAAACACCAGGTCTTGCTCATAACCGTTCATCAGCAGGCGCTGGGCTTGCAAGTATTCCGGACGGTGCAGCTCATCCTGGCGCAACGGCGACTGCAGCAACCGGAGCGACACGTCCTGCGGACGCACCGGACGCCGATAGGGCGAGGCCGAAACGAATCCGGCCGGCTGGCCAAACAACGGGCTCTTGCAGAATTTTTCCAGCGCCGACCATGTGCTGGCGTTGAGATGGGTCGAAGGCGATTGCATGACAGCGTCAATGCTCATTTGTGCGGCTCCAAGGTTTCTTCGGTGAACTTGTCGTTCGACGATCGGCCATAGGCGTCACCAGGAATGGCCGGCCGAGGTCACGCGGTACCGCCACGGGGTCGGGGCGGCCCACGCGCAAGGGCGGTGGCTCGGGGAGTCCGCCGGACGGCGGGCCATGGGGGAACGGAGCCTGGAGTCCATGTTGGCGACCGAAGGCGAGGCGCCCCATGCACGCTTCACCCACCCCCAAAGGTGATTCCGGCTGCATTGCGGCGGCATTCGCGTTGGCGTTCGCAGCAGAGGCTTCGTGTCCATGGGGTCAGAATTTAGGCGCACAGATGCACTCGGACATCATCTGCCGGACGTAGGTGCGCGATGAACGCCAGCCAGTCCACGATGTGTCTGGCGACACGGAAACATGGATCTACGCTTGGGCCCCGGGGCGGCGATTCTCCTGCTCGAAGGGGCACTCCGCCGGGGCGAATGCCAGTCAGGTTGGGCGAGCGGCAGGCATGCCGTGGCCACATCTTTTTTAGTTGGCTGGGCCGGCCGAAACATCCTCTTTTTCCATATGGCGTGCGGCCCGACCATGCCCGGTTCATGGGGGACAGCGGCCGGGGAGGGTGATCGCTGATTGCACGCAACCTACTGCGTGATTAGCATCAACACCATGGCCACGATGCACGGCGTCGACGTTCCACCCGATCTCGGGGAGGGCGTCCTGCGTCTCAATCACCAGCTCTGCTTTGCGCTCTACGCGAGTTCGCTGGCGATGACGAAAGTCTATAAGCCGTTGCTTGAAGGCCTCGGTCTCACGTACCCGCAATACCTCGTGATGATGGCCCTGTGGGAGCGGGACCATCGCACCGTGGGGGACCTCGGGGATCAGCTCTTTCTGGATTCCGGGACCTTGACGCCACTGCTTAAGCGCATGGAGGCCAGTGGCTTGCTGACCCGCGAACGGGCCAAGGAAGACGAGCGCCGCGTGCTGGTCACGCTTTCGCCGCAAGGGCGGGCACTGCGAGACCGGGCCTTCGGCGTGCCGATGGAAATCGCCCGCGCGGCACAGGTGCCGCTCGAGGAGATCCGCGACCTGCGCGAGCGCCTCCATCGCCTGCGCGAGCACCTCGCGGCGTCGTCTCTGGTCGACAAGTGAGGCCTGCCGCCCAGGCCCTTGTTCCATGCGCGCCGTGACTTTGCCAAGTGGGGCCCATGTGCCGGCGATCGGCCTGGGCACGTGGCGCTTCGGCGAGGACGCGGCACGTCGCGCTACCGAGGTGCGCGCCGTCCGCTCCGCGCTCGAGTCGGGATACCGGCTGATCGACACGGCTGAGATGTACGGCGAAGGCGGCGCGGAGGAAGTGGTCGGGCAGGCGCTTGCCGAGGCCTTCCGCTCGGGTCGCCTGGTGCGCGACGACGTGTTCGTCGTCACCAAGGTGTACCCGCACAACGCGAGCCGCCGCGGCACGCTGGCTGCCATGGAGCGCAGTCTCCGGCGCCTCGCCCTCGACCACGTCGACCTGTATCTGCTGCACTGGCGCGGCGAGCATCCGCTTGCGGACACGGTGGCGGCCCTGCATGAATTGCAATCCGCCGGCCGCATCAGGCACTGGGGCGTGAGCAACTTCGATGTGCAAGACATGGAGGAACTCGAACGCGTGGCCGGTGAGGGCACGCGCTGCGCCACCGATCAGATCTACTTCTCGATCACCGAACGCGGCCCCGAGTTCAGCCTGCTGCCGTGGCTGCGCCAGCGGCAGATGCCGCTGATGGCCTACAGCCCGATTGACCAGGGGGCACTGGCGCGCGACGCCGCAGCGGCCGAGGTGGCACGCCGCCACGGCGTGAGCGCGGCGCAGGTCGCGCTCGCCTGGCTGTTGTCGTTCGATGGGGTTGTGGCAATCCCGAAGGCCGCGAAGGAGGCGCACCAGCGAGAAAACCTTGCGGCCGCCTCACTCGTGCTGACGGCCGAAGACCTGGCTTGCCTCGATGCGCAGCACCCTGCGCCGTCTCGCAAGCGGCCGCTTGCAATGACTTGAGGACCAGGGCTCTTGACGCGCCCTAGTCCTGCGCGGCGTCGCCCAATCGGCCCTGAGGCTCCTCCTCGGCGGCAGGTTCCGGCGCCGCCCGCGCGAGGGCCATCCAGACGGCAAACGGCAGCTTGCACACCACATGCCGGGCGGGCCGGGCTTGCTCGAGGCGGCCGCTGGCCACGTCGCCGTGCAGCAACCACACGCCGAAGGCCTCCGGGATTTCCTGCGGTTCGGCCGTGCCCGCGGGGAACACATAGTGGCATTCGCAGCACAGCCATTGGTACGACTGCCGCTTGCCTGCATGGCGCAGGTCCGACAGCAAGTCGGCCCGGCTGACTTTCACCTCGTGGACGATCGGATGAAGGTAGTCCTCGACGGTGGTCTGCCGCACCGAGAACACGTCAGGGCGCGCCATGCGCCAGACCGAACGCTCAGCCGGTTCGGCGGGCGAGAGGTCGTCCCAGAGCGGCGAGGAGACGGCAGGCGCCGCGGTCACTTCGGCCACCGCGCGCACCGATAGCTCGCGCCACACGATGCGCCCGGAAGCCTGAAGCAGGGTGGCCAC